>ERZ1026882.346-NODE-346-length-28844-cov-8.166591_pt1 | contig 28844 bp, 20 predicted proteins | sample MGYA00380171_ERZ1026882 | MGnify/ENA primary metagenome ERZ1026882 (study PRJEB33269, sample SAMEA4719807) | human gut metagenome | biome: human-associated habitat; feature: organic feature; material: feces | place: Cameroon | collected 2013-10 ...
AGATGGTCGGTTCGCCTGCGGCGGGTACAGCCTGCGGGCTGGGGCTTTCCTGTTTGGCGTAGAAACCTTCCTCGAACTTTTTGCCCAGCTCTACACGAGAGGACTGCTGGATATGGGCGTAGGTGTTCACCAGCATATCTGCTGTAGCGTGTCCGGTGGTGCCCTGAACGGCCTTCACATCGCCGCCGGAGATCATCAGTTGATAGGTGGCACTGGAATGCCGCAAACCATGGAACACGATACGCGGGAATTCCGGGTGGGCATCCTGCCACTTGAGGAACTTCTTGCGGATCAGCACAGGCTCCACCGCCAGACCGTTAGGCAGACGGAACAGCATTCCACTGTCATGGTAGCGTGTCGGGTCTTTCATCTCGTCTGCCGCCAGCCGATTCAACTTTTCGGTTAGTTCCTGCTTCTTGCCCTCGATATACGAACCGCAGGGCGTTTTGCTCAGGGTCGTATAGAGGTTTTCCATGTGGTAGGGCTTGAGTTTCTGCATCTCCATGCTGCCGATATAGGGGATAATAAGATTCTGAATGGTGGAAAGGTTGGATTCGTAGGTTTTGGGGGCCCACTTGTGCTTGCTGCACTGCTTGGGCAGCCAATCCATGAGGAACTCTGCCACCGTCACCGAGGACGGAATCAGGAATGTGCCAGCTGCCAGTTCATGCTCGATTTGCTTCTTTCGGTTCGTTGCCTCCTCTTTTGTAGGAAAACTTTCCCATTTGTCGCAGCTCTTGCCGTGTTCATCTTCGTAGGTGTAGCGGACGCTGTAAGAGTTGCCGCGCTTCGTAATATATGCCATACTGTTTGCCTCCTTATCAAGCTGCCCGGTTGAGCCACGCATCGAAGCTGTCCTTCGGTACACGGATGCTTCCGCCTACCCGCAGGACACGGAATTCGGTGGTGCTGTTGCACAGGTTGTAAGCAGAGCGCAGGCTGATGGCCAGCATTCGTGCAATTTCTTCCACCGTGTACACCAGCTTCGTGGTTTCAGGGCTGTCAGTCGGAGACTTGACGGCATTGGTTTGAGTGACCACTTCCATTGTAGTGGGATTCGAGTCCTTTTGCAAGGGCTTATTCGTATAATTTTCAAATTTCACAGTTTCGCTCATGTTGGGCCGATTCAAATTCATAGGCAGACCTCCAATTCCTTGTAGCCGGGTGTTTTTTCACCCGGCAATTTTTGTATTCCGACGTTTTCGGTTTATCCGATCAAAAGTTTCAGTCGTTCCAGCCTTTCTTGTGCGTTCTCTTTCCGTAAATTAACCCCGATGCAGGAGATTGGAACGCACATTTCCAGCAGGCGGTCGTAGATGCGGTCATGGGCTGTATCCTGTGGGTGGCGTATCTCGTCCAGCGTCAGGTTGGTGGTGACGATCAGCGGCTTCCGGCTGCGGTATCGGTTGTCTACGATGTTGTAGATCTGTTCCAGTGCGTAGTCGGTACCACGCTCCATACCGAAATCGTCAATGATAAGCAGGGGATAGCGGCAGAGCTTGTCTACAACATCATTTCGCCCGGAAAAGCTGCTGTTCAGCTCGTTCAGGATTCGGGCGAAGTTCGTCATACGCACAGGCACCTCCTGCTCCATCAGAGCGTTCGCAATGCACCCGGCAAGGAAACTCTTGCCGGTGCCTACGCCGCCCCAGAGGAGTAGTCCTAGGTTCTCTGCACGCATGGTCTGCCATTGTTCCACATAGCGATGTGCATGGTGCATCTGAGGGCTGTGGCCATTGTCGTTTTCAAATGTCCAGTTGAGCATTGCCGGGTCAGAAAATCCCTCGGCTTTCAGGCGCCGTACAAGGTCGAGGTGTTTTTGCTGGCTGATAAGGGCTTCCTGCTTTTCTCTTTCCGTGCGCTGGCAGCAGCATTCGACTGGGTGCTTGTTCTTGCCCATCAGGACAATGCCCTTTGCAAAGAATGCTTCTTTTGGGGTGTGACATTTTCCGCAGTAAAGCAGACCGTCCTCGCCATAATAATCCTCGGTATTTTCGGGAATACTGGAAACGGACTGTTCCAAAATTTTTTCAATCGTCTTTATAGGCTTTCTCCTTCTTTGAATGTGTAGTCCGGGATGCCCGGTGTCGATTTTTGTTCTGTTTTCTGCCGCTTTGCCCAGATGCGCAGGGTGGCGGCATAATCGGCGTATTTTTTGCCGGTGGACTGGATATAAGCTGAAAGTTGTTCGATCAGGCTGTCCAGCCCGGAGAAGTCGGCTTTAAGCCGATTGTACTCTTTTTCTGTTAAAAAGACATTTTGATATGCAGGCATGGCTGTGAATCTTTTGGGATGAACCAAACTGCAAAATCTTTGAGATGAGCAGGGTGTGGGAAATGCAATCCTCACCAAGATGCCAGCTACTCAAAATCGCAAAAGCGAGTTTTGAGTAGCTCTAGGCGAATCTTGCTCTAAACTTACTGTCCATGCTGTCCCAGCCTGTTCCTGCCCGATTTTCTCCGGCGTATTCGCTGACACGATGCGCAGAATGCACATTCGGCATCAGTGGTATCCTGCTGGGATGGCTCGTTAAATTTTCAAAGAACTCTGGAAAGAATCCTTGGATGTCCCTACACCAATAGGAATCCGCAGGGCTATTTTGGAATACAATTATCAAAAAATTTTTAGAAAGTGCATTGCTGGCTGTTGGCAGTCTCCAGAAGATGCTGTCGGTGCTGTTCTTTTAGACGTGTGATATAATCTTCTGCCTTTTGTAAAGTGGCAACGACTTTTGCTTCAAGCTCTACATTCGCCAGAAAGTCAGGATACGAAAGAGGGGCTTACATTGTTCTCTCTGGCAATTCGTTCGGTCGTATTCTCTACCGATGGCAAATTGTCAATTTGACAGTTTGCCATCTGCGTGTACTGATTGCCGTGACTTCCTCCACGAGTGGATTTTTCGGTATGATACTGCTTTGCAATCAGAAACTTTTTCTGTTCGGGTGTTAAGTTGCGCCGCCCCAACTGATGTTTGCAAATCCACGCAAGAACATCTTCACGGGTTTCACAGGTGCAGGAGATAGAGCGTGTGCTATAAGGAATTTCCGGGTGCTGCTGGAGAATTTTATAGCGATTGTGACCATCGACAAGGATATTGCCCCAGACGATCAGAGGCGACAGTACTTCTCCCTCAAAAAGAATGTTTTCTTCCAGTTGCTGAAATTCTTCATCGGTCAATGCAGGAATCTGAGACTGAAATTCGGCATCGATGATAAACTCAAATTTGTTTTTCTTCATAGGCAATATCTCCTTTCAAAAATTTATAGGTATTCAGCCGTTCTCTCAGCATGGCTTTCCAGCCCCCTCTCGGCGGCGTTTTCCGGCTCTCCCATTTTGGAGTTATGGCCGGGTATTCCATGCAGACGGTCATTCGGTTCTCAAGGTTCGATGAGGGCTTGTAGAAAGCATATCACAATCAAACAAGTATTTTTAGGACGTATCAGGTCCGGTTTTGAGGGAGAAAACCGGACTTGGGAGGTCCTGTTCTTGTGAACGGCTCTGGATAGAGCATACCATAAAATTGCTCGATTTTTTTAGGAAGTGATACTTCCGCTTTTTACCTTCAAAACCGGAATTAATAGTTCCGGTTTGATGCAATATTGAATGAATCAACGCGAATTTTCATAAAACAAATTTTTTCTGAGAAAATTTGCTTGTTTAGCGTCTGCTAAGATGCGCAGCCAGCACAATTTTTGTGCGGAATATCGGGTTTGGGCGAAGCCCAACAAGTATTTTTGAATTTGGATTTGTAAAATCAGATTCAAAAATTGTGAGTTGGTACCAGCTCACATTGCTCGCTGTGGTTTACAACCTCAAAAATTTTTGCGCAGAAAAATAACCGCCCACTTCAAGTTGAACTTGAAGTGGGCGGTCTTGCATGAAAAATGAGTTTCAAATTTTGAAAGCACTCTGAAAGGCTTCACAGAGGACGCAAGCAGTGCGTCTGTCTATACAAACGCCTATTTTGCATTGCAAAATGCTTGTTGGGAAACCCAAACCCTTGAACTGCATCCGTGGGATGCAAGCTGTGCAGGAGCAACGGAATTTTTAGATTTAGATTTTCTTGAGTTCTCTCTGGACATACCGCAGCTGGCCGCCCTCGAGGATAACTTCGATTTCATCATCGGACAGTTCCAGCACAGCATCAAAGGAGATGCCGGTGGTCTTGTCCTCGATAGTGACATGCTTCGACTTGATCTGTTCCCGGAAGTTCGGGATGTACAGCTCATCCGAGAGGTTCAGTTTGTCGTAATCTGCCGGGTCTGCGAAGATCATCGGGACGATGCCGTGATTGATGAGGTTGTTCTTGTGGATACGAGCCATGCTCTTTGCGATGACTGCCTTGACACCGAGGAACATCGGGGTGATGGCAGCGTGCTCACGGGAGGAGCCCTGACCGTAGTTCTCACCGCCGATTATGATGCTCTTGCCATAGCTCTGGGCACGCTTCGAGAATTCCGGATCGTAGCGGCAGTAGGCGTACTGGGCCATCAGAGGCATATTGGAGCGCATGGAGCTGAACTCGGCAGAGGCCGGGGTGATGTCGTCGGTGGTGATGTTGTTGCCGGCCTTCAGGCTGATCTTGGCGTCCAGATTCTCCTCGGGCTTTTCGGGGATGGGAAGCGGCTTGATGTTGGGGCCGCGCACGATCTGCACCTTTTCCAGTTCTTCGTCGGGCAGGGGCTTGATGAACATGGAGTCGTCGATGAAGTAATGCTCCGGCTCATGGACATCAGCCAGTTTTGCCACATCTGCGCCCATGATGTCCTCAGCGGTGGTAAAGGTGCCTGCGATGGCGGTAGCGGCTGCCGTCTCGGGGCTGACCAGATAGAGCTGAGCGTTGGCACTGCCGCTGCGGCCCTTGAAGTTGCGGTTGGAGGTGCGGACGGAGATGCCATTGGTGGGCGGGGTCTGACCGATGCCGCAGCAGGGGCCGCAGGAGATCTCAATGAGGCGGACGCCGGCGTCCACCAGCATATCCAGATAGCCGTCGTGGAGCAGCTGCTTGTAGATCTGGCGGGTTGCGATGCCGCATACGCAGCTCACGTCATCGCTGACGTGATGGCCCTTGAAGACCAATGCCGCACGGGCAATATCGGTGTAGCTGCCGTTGGTGCAGCTGCCGATGAAGACCTGCTGGACGGGTTCCTTCTCCACGTCCTTGACCTTCTTGACATTATCCGGGGAGTGGGGGCAGGACATCAGCGGCTCCAGCTCGCTCAGGTTGATCTCGACGTACTCGTCGTACTCGCAGCCCTCGTCGGGGTACATCTCTACGAAGTCCTTCTCGCGGTCCTGTGCGATGAAGAAACGGCGGACCGTCTCATCTGCCGGGAAGATGGAGGTGGTGGCACCCAGCTCTGCGCCCATGTTGGCGATGGTGGCACGCTCCGGCACTTCCATGGTCTCGACGCCGGGGCCGACGTACTCGTACACACGGCCTAAGCCCCCCTTGACGGAGTAGCGGCGGAGCATCTCGAGGATGACGTCCTTGCCGGAGCAGCCGGGGCGCAGTTTGCCGGTCAGGTAGACGCGGACGACCTTGGGCATCTTCAGGCGGATGGGCAGGCCGGCCATGGCCGTGGCACCGTCCATACCGCCGCCGCCGATGGCCAGCATACCGATAGCGCCGCCGGTGGTGGTGTGGCTGTCGGTGCCGAGGCTGGTCTTGCCCGGGACACCGAAGCGGGCATACTGGACGCTGTGCATGATGCCGTTGCCCGGACGGGAAAGGTAGATGCCATACTTCCGGGCAATCGAGGTCAGGAAGATGTGGTCATCGGGGGTGTTGGTGTTGACGTAGAGCAGGTTGTGGTCGAGGTAGCTCACCGAGACGTCGGTGCGGACACGCTTGATGCCCATGCCCTCGAGGGCCAGATAGCACATGACGGCATTGATGTCGTGGGTCAGGGTCTGGTCGAAATGGACGTAGATCTCATCGCCGGGGTTCATGGCGGACGGTTTGGTCAGATGGGCGGAAATAATTTTCCGGGTAAGATTCATAGCCATAATAACTCTCTCTTTCTTTTCTGGCGCAGTCGTTTTACAGCGTCTTGAGTGTATCCAGCAGATAGGTGGTGAACTCCTCGCTGGTAGCGCCGTCCTTGTCGGTGGTGACGACGAGCTTCTTTTCGGTGTTGCAGCAGATATCCAGAGCCTTTTCCAGCTTTGCGGTGCGGTCGCCGTAGCCGATGTGGGCCATCAGCTGGCCGGCGGCACGGATCAGGGAGCAGGGGTTGGCATACTGGCCGCGATTGTGGCTCATCAGGAAAGGAGCGGTGCCGTGGATGGCCTCGAACAGGGCGTATTTGTTGCCGATGTTGGAGGAGGAAGCACTGCCCAGACCTCCCTGCATCTCAGCGGCAGCATCGGTCACGATGTCGCCATAGAGGTTGGGCAGGACGAAGACTTCGCAGCCTTTGGTGAACTCGGGGTCTGCCATCTTGGCGGTCATGGCATCCACCAGACGCTCCTGCACCTCGATGTCGGGATACTCGGTCTCGCCGATGTGGTGGACAGCCTTCAGGAAGTTGCCGTCGGCCAGCTTGACGATGTTGGCCTTGGTGATGGCGGTCACATTGTGCTTGCCGTTCTTGCGGGCGTACTCGAAGGCAGCGCGGGCAATGCGCTCGCTGCCCTGCTTGGTCTGGACCTTGAAATCAATGGCAAGGTCCTCGTTGACCTGAATGCCCTTGTTGCCCCAGATGTACTCGCCCTCGATGTTCTCACGGAAGAAGCACCAGTCGATGTTTTTCTCCGGGATCTTGATGGGGCGGACGGCGGCGAACAGATCGAGGCCGCGGCGAAGCAGGCTGTTGGCAGAGACCATATTGGGCATCGGGGTACCGTCCGGGAATTTATCACCGGCACGAGGAGTGGTAAACGGTCCCTTGATGAGGACATTGCACTCCTTGCAGGCTTCCAGAACGTCAGCAGGCAGGCTCTCGCCCAGCTCCACACGACGCTCAAAAGTCATGCCTTCGATCATCCGAATCTTCACCTTGCCGCTTGCCAGTTCCGGAGCCATCAGGTCTTTCAGGACCCGGAGTGCCTGTTCCATGATGAGGGGGCCAATGCCGTCGCCGGGCATGACGCCGATGGTGATAGTATCCAGTTTGGAGAAATCGGTGACTTCTTCATCTGCTTTCATCCGCTCAATGCGGACAAAATCACTGCGGATCAGTTCGGCCAGCTTTTCCTGCGCGACTTTGATCTGCTCTTCCTGAAGTGCTGTAGTTGCCATAAGAAATACCTCCTGAAATCAAATGATAAGGGTGTAAATGCCGCAGAGTGCCATGACAGCCAGAACTACAAGATTCAGTACAGACACGGCAAACAATTCCACAAACATCTTGTTTTGTGGGAAACGGGTCTCACTGTCCGGCTGCTGAGCAACACCGGCCATGATGAGCGCGCCGGTAGTAGAGATCGGAGTATAGCCTGCAATGGTGCCGCCGATGACGACCATAGCAACCAGCTGCATCCCATCGACGCCCAGACCAGAGGCCAGACCGCCGCACACGGGCACCAGTGTGGGGAACACAACGCCCAGACCGGAAGAAAAGAAGGACATGATGCCAGCAGTCAATGCCATGATAGGCGCAGCACTCTTCGCTCCCATGAGACTCTCCAGCATCGAGACAAGAATGTCGATGCCGCCGGAGAGGGAAATGATATTCATCAGCATCCCAACGCCCAGAACCATCAAGATGACATTCCAAGGTACACCGGAAACAGCCTTTTTGTCCTGACCGCAGCCAATGACATTCAGAACGCTGCCGATAAAGAAGCCGGTCAGACCCACATTCCATTTGAGAGCCAGAACACCGACGGCGAGAAGGATGAGCCCCAGAAGACTCAGCAGCTGCTGCCAGTTGAACTTGGGAAGAATATCTTTCTCACCGGCTGCTTTGCTCTTATCCACCTGCCAGCCCTTATAATAGATGTAAATGAGGATGGAGCAGATGACGGCGGTGATAGCGGTGCAGATCATGATAGGAACAGTATCCGCTTCCATGCCCTGAGCCTCCATCAGGCTGCGGACAACGGCGGCCTCCGGGGTCAGCGGACTCATGCGGCCTGCCATGGCACCCATATCACCGATGATGGAGACCATGATGGGGTTGATGCCAGCGGAAATGGACAGTGGGATAGCAATGACCGGGATGATGGCCAGACAGGGAATGGAGCCGGGACCGACGGCACTGAGTACCATACCGATAAAGAACATAGCCACCGGGATGGCGTGGACCGGAACACGGTTGACGATCTTCTTTGCCATAAGTTCCAGTGTGCCATTGCCATTGATGATAGCAAAAAGGTAGGTCACGCCCACCATCTGGATGAACAGCGAGGTAGAAAAACCGGAGATAACGGCCTTCGTGGTAATGGTATCGCTCTTGAAAAGAATGGTGATGACCATTGCAAAGCCGATGGAAAGGATACCGACATTGGCCTTACGAGTAAATCCAAGAACAATGGCTAGGATCAATGCCAGCAGGGAAATCAATCCTACATTCATTTTTACGTCCTCTTCAGTCTGCGAACACGATGCACACAGGGCTGCCGGTGTGCAGGATGTTCAGGGTGGGGGTCAGCGTACCGGTCACATTGTCGAAATCAAATTCCACGATGGTGTCGCTGTCTTCGTTTGCGACATAGCACTTACCGTTGTCGCCAAAACAGAAGAAGCGGGGCGTCTTGCCGAGGCAAGGGTAGAAGCCCACATTCCGCAGATAACCAGTAACAGGATCGATGCGGTAAACGGCGATGCTGTCGGTATAGCGGTTAGAGACAAGAACGAACTTACCAGAGGGGTCTACCATGACCTCGCTGGCGTCGGAGTAGCCGGTCACGGTCTCCGGCACGGTGGTCAGCTCCTGCAGAGCCTCAAAGGTGCCTTTCTCATCGTCGAAGCGGAAGAACAGCACCTTGTTGCCCTTTTCCTCGCACATATATACCCAGCGATTGTTGGGATGGACCGCAGCGTGGCGGGGCTCATCCCACGTTCTGGACAGGAAGCGGTCGGTCTGGGTGAACTGGCCCGTCTCGTGGTCATAGCGCAGGGCGCGCATCTGGCCGTAGCCGTTGATACGGCCCTGCGCGCAGGCAAAGAGGAAATTCTTTTTGTGATCCCACAGGCACTGATGGATGGTGGACACCTTGCCGGCCTCTTTGCCCTCATAGGTGTATTTAGCTGCGACCTCGCCGAGGGAACCGTCCTCGTTGCGAGTGATGGTGTAGAGCGTGCCGCCTTGCAGCGTAGCAACAATGACGTGCTTGTTCTCACGGTCCACCGTCACATCCACAGGGTTCTTGCCGCCGATGTCGATGGTGTTCATGTGCTCGAGCGTGTGGTCTGGCAGAACGCGGTAGCTGGAAACCTTGGTGAAATCGCCGTGGACACTGTAGAGGTACTTCCCTTCGTTGTCCAGCGTCTGGAAGGACGGATTCGGCTCCGTTTCCAGACACTGCAGGCACTTCCAGCTGCCGTCCGGCAGGATCTCGTAGGTCTTGAGGCCCTCGCCGCGGGCATTTCTCTCTTTTGTCGTCCGGCATCCTACATAAGCATAATGCATAATTTTTTTCTCCTTTTTGACTCTCTGTGTTTGCTTGTTGCTGGCCGTTCTTCTGTGACCCCATAATAGCACAATTTTTTGTCAAATGGATATTCCCGATTTTTGCCCCTGTGGTATTCCATTCTGGAATGCCATCAGACGGAACAAAGCCCTCTCTCAAAAGTAGCTTCGAGAGAGGGCTTTGTTTTACTTATTCACACCAAAATATTCTTCTATCAGCGATACAAAATCCGAAATGTCCGGATTCTGGAAGCAGCGGTCCGACAGCATCATCCAGACTTTTCGGCTGACTTTGTTCCCCTGTTTGTCATACGTCTGGATAAGCTGAGCCTTTTCGTGGTCAATGCGCCACTTGTCGCCGAACAGCGTTGTAACGCCTAGCCCCTTCTCGACCATCTCGATGGCAATATCTGCAAAGGGGACCTGATAGCTCTGATGGGGCAGGCCGCCATACTGCGACTTCCACCACTGGTCGCGTATCATCTCCACGAGGGGGTTCATCTTCCACTGGATGAAAGGCTGACGCTCGACCTCATCCAGCGGCATTCCGGCAGGGACCAGGAGATAGAGATTTTCATCCATCAGTGGCTCTTTTTCGCCCAGATAAGGGTAATCACCGCAGACGAAGCCGATGTCTACCGAGCCGTCCATCAGCTTTTGCAGGACGACCTCACTGGAGCTTGGGATGAGGCGTATATCCAGACGGTCAAAGCGCTCGATATATTTGCTGAGCGCCTCCGGGAAATGAAGTCTGGAAAAAGAATTGGGGATGCCGACGGTCAGCACTTCCTTCTGGCATTCCCTCTGGGCATAGTGCTCCCGTATTTCCCGGAGGAAATCCATCATGATGCTGGCTTTCTGGGTAAGGTATATGCCGTCTTCCGTAAACGTAACCCCCTGATTGCTGCGATGGATGACATTGATACCCCATTCGGTCTCGATGTTTTTGAGCCTTTTTGTGACGGCTGACTGGGTCAGGTACAAAGCTTCCGCTGTTTTTGATATACTGCGCTTTTCATACAGAACGATAAGTATTTTCCAGTCCAGCTCTTTCATGTGCGTCATCCTTTCGGGTTTATTTGACAAAAGAATAACATATCGACAAGAACTTTACAAGAGGGAGTCCTTACTTCTCCTTCAGCTCAAACTTGATGCCATTCGGCAGCATGAACCAGTGATGGCCCTTGCCGGGGATAACTTTGTTCATCACGCGGCCAACGCCATAGCAGCCGAAGGCAAGCACAACGGCACCCAGCTCGTCCTGCATAGTATAGGAAACTTTTTTGTCCTCGCGAGCAAGGTTTTCGCCGCCGCGCACAAGGGTCTTTTTGTCACCCGTCAGCTTGGGAAATTTCTCACCGAGGGTATTCAGCAGAGCCGAACCGATGATAGCGAAGACATTGCCGATGGTAAGGATGATGATAACGAAACCATAGTAATTTGCCGCAGAATCGCCAGTAATGCTCTCGTAGATATTGCTCAGCGGAACGGCACCAGCACCGTTTCCGCCACCCATAATAGGAAGAACGTACTTCATGATGGTGTTCTGGGGGCTGATGCCGAAAATCAGACCTGCGCCCACGCCAAACAGGGCTGCAACAACCAGACCGCCGAGGATAGCGGGAATGTAGCCTGCAAAGCTCTTGAGCAGAATATCGCGGTCAAGTGCAAGGACAGAACCAACAATGAGGAAGATAATGTAGACTTCCATCAGGTTGACGTCATCTCCCGAAATGATGCGGTTGATATTGTCCAGCGTCTTTTCGGGGATAATATTGAAATATTTCAGCAGCGCAGTGCCGAAGAATGCCATCAGCAGACCGCCGCCGATGTAGTTATTCCAGATGGGCAGACGTTCTCCCAACTCATATAAAACAACGCCCAGCGTAAATGCCGAACAAAGAGTGCCTGCCAGACTGCTGGACTGGACGCCGAGGAACATACAGGCCGCGCCGATAACAACAACGACAGCCGCCTGCCACCACGGTAGACCGCCAAGTGTCAGGGTCTTGTTTTCACTTGCCATGATTTTACCTCCTTCATGCAAGTACCTACACGGAATGCCGCGCAGGATGACCAATGTAAGATAAAACTGTAATGTCTGTCAGAGAAGCACTTCTCAAATCCGGTGCATCAAGTATAACAGGTCATGGCACAAAAGTATAATCGCATTTCGACATGCTACACCATACATAAAATGTATGGTGAGAAAATTTTAGATAGTATAGCCATGCCGCCAAATGAGGGCCACGGAACAAAAAACCACCGGAGATCGAAGCCTCCGGTGGGCAAAGCGTCATTCTTCGTAGCAGCGCAGCTCGTATTGCAGAGGGTCTACTTCAATATCCTCCTAGACTTGATTTTGATGTGTGGTCACTCAAACCAATGCCGCCAAGTCGTGGTTGGATGAATCGATTTTTAGTTTGTTCCAGAGTAAGTGCACGGTTTCTGCACGGTTTCTGCACGGTTTCTGCACGGTTTCAAAACGTGCAGAGGGGGCTTTTCGCTGCAAAATTCGACAAAGGGTGCAGAAATTGCTGAGTAAAAAATCACGTTGCTTTGATTAAAAGTAACGACGGCTCGAAACTTCCATAAATTGAGACGAACCGGCGGCTTGCTCTCTTAATCAGTGGGCCCAGGGTTCGAGTCCCTGGAGGTGCACCACAAAGAGCACTAAGCAGAAATGCTTGGTGCTTTTTCTTTTGTATTTTCAGAAAGTAAAAAGGCTTCCGCTTTGAGGATGACCCTCGGGCGGAAGCCTTTTTCTGTTTGTTACTCCATCGTGCCGTCGCCGCCCATCAGAGCTGTCATCTCACGGATGCGGTGATGGAAAAATTTTCAAAAAAGTTGCAAATTGTGCAGGAAAAATTTCTTGTAGTACGTTCTATAAGGTGGTATCCTTATAAAGGTTTGCGCCGCTGACCCGGGGCAGTATCTCGCAGACAGGTCATTTTTGGCGGACGCTGTGGGGGAAGGCGCAGAACGAATGAAAACAGGCAGAAAGAACTTTTCTTTTTCATGAAACACAGGAGGTCAGGCTTTTCATGCTAGGTTTCAACAAGAAGACACAGGACGCCTCTCCGCAGGAGAATACCGGCGGAGAAAATAAGGTGCTCCACTTTATCAAGACCCACAAAAAGCGCTGCATCGCGGTGGTCGCAGCCGCAGCAGTGCTGGTGGCGGTCGTCGTGCCGCGCAAGAGCCGCAGTGCGTCGGCAGACCTTGCCTACACGCAGGAGAAACTGGGACGCCGCGACATCGTGAACGTCTACGACGGAAGCGGCACCATCAACGCCGCCGATTCCTACACCGTCAAGTCCCTCGTCACCGGCACGGTGCTCACCGCCGACTTTGAGCTGGGCGACAGCATCGAAAAGGGCGATATTCTTTACACCATCGACATTTCGGATGTGGAAAACAACCTCGCGAGCGCACAGCTCTCGGTGGAGCAGGCACAGCGCAATTACAATGACATTGCGGATATGCAGAACGTCCGCACTAAGATCAGCGGCGAGGTCAGCTCCTTTGCAGTCGCCGCAGGCGACGCCGTGCAGGCTGGTCAGGCTGTGGCCACCATCCGCGACACCTCTGTGATGCTGCTGGCCGTGGATTTCCCTGCCGCAGAGGCCCAGAGCTTTGTCGCCGGTCAGGCCGCACAGGTCATGCCGGACACCACCTTTGAGACGCTGAACGGCACCATCCGCTCCGTTTCCGGTGCAGACCCTGCCGGCGACGCCAGCCTGATGACCTGCACCGTCACCATCGCTGTTCCCAATGCGGGCAGCCTGACCACCGCACAGGCCGCTGTGGCACAGGTGAACGGCGTCAGCTCCCTCAACTCCGCACACTTTACTTACCAGCGCGAGGAGACTGTCGTGGCAGCGGCCTCCGGCACCGTGTCTGAACTCTGCGTCAAGGAGGGCAGCACCGTCCGTCAGGATGACGTCATCCTCCGCATCACCGGCAAGGATCTGGACAAGCAGACCAGGAACGCCGCCGACAGCCTGCGCGCTGCCGAGCTGCAGATGTCTTCTGCCGAGAAGACCATCAGCCACTACACCATCGACGCCCCCATCAGCGGCACCATCGTGGATAAGAAGGTCAAGGCCGGCGACAAGCTCAGTGCCAACGACACCGCCATGCAGAACCTCTGCACCATCTACGATATGAGCTATCTGGAAATGAAGCTCAACGTGGACGAGCTGAAGATCCGCTCCCTCGAGGTCGGCCAAGAGGTGGACATCACCGCCGATGCCGTCCCGGGTGAGACGTACAAGGGCGTCATCAGCAGCATCCTCGTGGCAGGCACTACCGCCAACGGCTCCACCAGCTATCCCGTCACCGTCCGCATCGACGATATGGGTGAGCTGCTGCCCGGCATGAATGCCACTGCGAAGATCACCACCGCCAGCGTCAAAAATGTTCTGGCCCTGCCCAACGCCGCCCTCGTCCGGGGCAGCTATGTGCTGGTGACCAAGGATTCGCCCAGCGCTGCCAATGCTGAGACTTCCATGACCGCTCCCGACGGCTATGTCTACGTCAAGGTGACCACCGGCATCAGCGACGATGATTACATCGAAGTGAAGAGCGGCCTGCAGGAGGGCGATACCATCGCTTACGACAACTCCAGCGTCAGCGCGACCGACTTCTACAGCACCATGATGGCCTCCGCCGAAGGAGATGACGAATGAGCGCGCTGATAGAATTTGATGAGGTCTGCAAGTATTACCAGATGGGTGATACCCTCGTAAAGGCCGCCGACCACGTCTCTTTCAAAATCAACAAAGGCGAGTTCGTGGCCATCGTCGGCCAGTCCGGTTCTGGTAAATCCACCTGTATGAACATCATCGGCTGTCTGGACGTGCCTACCGAAGGCACTTATCTGCTGGACGGCAGGGATGTCGGCAAGATGAGCCGCCGTGAGCTGGCAAACATCCGGAACGAGAAGCTGGGCTTCATCTTCCAGCAGTACAATCTGCTGCCGAAGCTGACGCTTTTGGAGAACGTGGAAGTTCCCCTTGTGTATGCGGGCATCCCCGCCGCACAGCGCCACGCGACGGCAAAAGCTGCCCTTGAGCGGGTGGGTCTGGGCAATAAGCTCAAAAACCTGCCCAACCAGCTTTCCGGCGGTCAGCAGCAGCGTGTGTCCATTGCCCGTGCGCTGGCTCGCGGCCCGGCGGTCATCCTGGCCGACGAGCCCACCGGTGCATTGGACAGCCACACCAGCCGCGAAGTTCTGGGGATGCTGCAGGATCTGCATAAGCAGGGCAATACGGTCGTCCTCATCACCCACGACAACTCCATTGCCGTGCAGGCCGAGCGTATCATCCGCCTTGAAGATGGCCGCGTCGTCTACGACGGCGACGCCCACGCACCCGAGGCAGTCGTTCAGCCGAACTTCATGATGGCAGAGCCGAAAGCCGGAGAGGAGGGGACGCAGGCATGATAAAGGAGACCTTCAAACAGGCCGTCCAGAACGTCTTGAGCAACAAAGTCCGCACCTTCCTCACCATGCTGGGCATCATCATCGGCGTCATGGCCGTCATCGTCATCGTCGGTCTCGGCAACGGCATGACCAACATGATGCAGGACTTTTACTCCGACATGGGCAGCGATATTCTGGCCGTCAACGTCATGACCGCCAGCACCCGCACGGTGGAGGTCAGCGATGTGTACAGGATCATCAATGAAAAGCCCGAGTATTATAAGGGTCTTTCGCCTATTGCCAGCGCCGGCGGCGACACGCTGCGGGTGGCGGGCGAGAAGTACCGCCGCACCGGCATCAGCGGCGTCAACGAAGATTACACGACCATCAACAACTACAAGGTGGCCAAGGGCCGCGGCATCCAGTACACCGATTTGATAGACAACAAGAACATCTGTGTCATCGGCGACTATGTGGACCGCAAGATCTTCGGCGGCAACGGCCTCGGCAGCACCCTCAAGGTAGGCGCCAGCGAGTACCGCATCGTGGGCGTGCTGGAAGGCCGCTCCAAACCCGCCTCTCAGTACGAGGGCGGCAACGACGACATTGTTCTCGTTCCCTATACCACCCTGATGAGCGTCAACAACACCAGCAGTGTCAGCGAGTATTACGTCGTGCTGCAGGATGCAGACCACTCGGATGAGGCGCAGGAGTTTTTGCAGTCGCGGCTCAAGAAGCTGGTCAGTAAGGATGACTATGTCTACGTCATGAGCCTGAGTGCGGCAATGTCGCAGATGTCCTCTATGATCAATATTATGGTGGGCGTCCTGACGGCCATTGCGGGCATCTCGCTGCTGGTCGGCGGCATCGGCATCATGAACATCATGCTGGTGTCCGTCACCGAACGCACCCGTGAGATCGGTATCCGCAAGGCACTGGGCGCACAGGAAAGCACCATCCTGACCCAGTTCGTCGTGGAGGCCGGCGTCACGTCGGCACTGGGCGGCTGCCTCGGCATCGTGCTGGGCTACGCCGTGTCGGCCGTTATCAACCAGATCCTTCCGTATATCCTGACGGATATTACCCTGAACGTCACCCCCTCGGCGGACGCAGCAGCCATCGCCGTGGGCATCTCCTGCGGCATCGGTGTCCTGTTCGGTTTCCTGCCGGCCCGCCGTGCCGCCAGCCTGAACCCCATCGAAGCGCTCAGATATGATTAAGGAGTTTACCATGAAAAAACGATTCCTCGCATTCCTGCTGGCTGTCTGCGTGGCTGTTTCCATGCTGGTGCTGCCCGCCTCTGCGGTCGGCTCCAACGCGGCAGTCCAGACGGCGACGGCACTGGGCGGTCTGACCGCCGAGCAGGCCGGTTCTCTGGGTGCGCCCCTCACTCGTGGGCAGGCGGCCCGCCTCCTCACCGCATTCTCTGCTTACCGCGATACCACCACGGCACAGGGCCGCACCGGCCGCCTCTACAGCGATGTGGACAGCGACTCTCCCTATGCGGTCTACATCCGCACCGCCGTCCAGAACGGCTGGATGACCGGCTACTCCGACGGCAGCTTCCGCCCGGACAACACCGTCACGCTGGAAGAAGCCTGCACCATGGCGCTGCGCCTGCTGGGCTATGATGTGGCAAAGCTGGGCGGGACCTTCCCCACGGCGCAGCTCAGCAAGGCCAGCGCCCTGGGCCTGCGCAATGAGATCAATGCCCGTCAGGGCGAGACTCTGACCCTCGAGCAGGGTACCATGCTCTTCTACAACGCCCTCACCGCTATGAACGGCAGCGGTCAGGTGTACGCTTCCACTCTGGGCTTTGCCGTGAGCAACGGCCAGGTGGACATCTCTTCTGTCCTGCTGGATAACGTCAAAGGCCCCTTTGTGGCAGACGCTTCCACTGTCCTGCCTTTCGTCCCGGCGGCCATCTACCGCAACGACGAAGTCACTACCTCTGCGGCCCTCTCTCCCTATGATGTCTACTATTATAATGAGAGCGCCCGTACCGTCTGGCTCTACAACAAGCGCGCCGCAGGCCGCGTGACGGCTGTCTCGCCCTCGGCCAGCGCCCCGACCTCTGTGACCGTGGCCGGCGTCACCTACGCCATCGCTTCGCCCTCTGTGGCCTACCAACTGTCTTCTCTGTCCGGCGGCGGCGTGGGTCAGGTGGTCACTCTGCTGCTGGGCATGAACGATGCCGCTGTCTCCGTCCTCACCGGCGACGCGGCAGACGCTGTGTTCTACGGCGTGGTCCAGTCCTCATCCCGCACCCTCGTGGAGACGAACAGCGCTGAGGTACAGCAGGCTGTCTCGGTCATGTGTACCGACGGCACCGCCCGCACCGTCAATGTGGACAATAAGCTCAATTTCCCGGCCGGCAAGCTGGTGGAGATCAGCGTGGACGGTGACGGCGAAAGCGTCCGGTCCATCTCGCCCCGCTCGACCAGCGGCACCGTCAGCGCCGACGGCACCGCGCTGGGCGACACCCCGTTTGCAGACAACGTGCAGATCATTGATACGACGTCGGAGGGTGTGGCTGGGGCAGTTCGCCCCAGCCGCCTATCGGGGGTAACTCTGAGTGAAGGCGACATCCGCTACTACACCACCAATTCTGCGGGCCAGATCGACCGGGTCATCCTCGACGATGTGACCGGTGACCTGTGGGAGTACGCTGCACTGGATTCTGTCCGCCGCCTGACGGACGAAGCCGCCAAGAAGATCGACAAAAAGATCAGCGACAAGGCACAGGACGCCGCAAGAGAGGCTGCGGGCCTCCCCGCTGCGACCACCACGACCACCACCAAGGTAGACAAGACCGATGAAGAAACCTTCCAGGATGTGAAGAACATCCTTGTTCCCAGCACCAGCGATGTGCTCTACGGCCTCATCGACGGCAGTGTCGTCAGCTCTACCTGGAACACCCTTACCGGCAAGACGGACCAGCTGTTCAGCTATGTGCTCCGCCGCACCGGCGACAGCGTGGGCGGTACGCTGGGCGACTTCCTTAACTATCTGGGCGAGGGCGCGACCTACGTCTGCTACTCCGGCGGCAAGCAGGTGGCCTACAGCACCGCCACCAAGTATCCCGTTATCGCAGGCGGTATCGCCATCGGCCGTTCTGCCGACGGCAAGGCCATCAACCGGATGCTCCAGCTCTCGCCGGTAGTCGTCGATAAGCTGGGCGCAGCTTCGGTCATGAGCGGCGATAAGCGGTATGAGACCGCCGACGATATGCAGGTGTATCTGTGGTCGAACGGCCAGTATTTTGCCACCTCACTGCCCAAGATCAACACCGAGGATTATAAGCTCATCGGCTGGTACGACAACTTCGGCTGCTCCGGCGGAAAGAAGATCCGCATCCTTGTGGCCGTCAAGACGAACTGAGCCTGAAATTTTCCAATCACAGAACAGCAGCCTCGCGGCAGATGAAGCGGGGCTGCTGTTTTTACTCCCATTTGCCACACGCCCTATTTCGTGTTACAATAAAAACTGGAAAAAATTGCGGAAAAGGAGGTGCGGCAATGATACGCATTGCTCTGGTCGAGGACGAGGTGGAGGTGCGGGCGCAGCTTCAGGGGTATGTGCAGCGGCACACCCGGCAGTACGGCACCGAGTTCGCGGTGACGGAGTTCGCCGACGGCATGGAGCTGCTGGATGATTACCGCCCGGTGTACGACATCCTGTTTCTGGACGTGGAGATGAAGCATTTGGACGGCATGGAGACGGCCCGGCGGGTGCGGGAGCTGGACAAGGATGTTATCATTGTTTTCATCACGAATATGGCGCAGTACGCCATCGGCGGGTACGCCGTGGGCGCGCTGGACTATGTGCTCAAGCCGGTGCCTTATTTTGCGTTTTCGCAGCAGCTGCGCAAGGCCGAAGAACAGCTGCGCCGCCGCGCACGGCATTATCTGGCCCTGCCGGTGGAGGGCGGGATGCGGCGTCTGGATTCGTCCCTCATCTATTATCTGGAAAGCGAGGGACACCGTGTCCATTTTTATACCGAAGAGGGCGATTTCGTGGCGGCAGGCACCCTGAAAGCCTTTGAGGAAAAGCTGGCCGAGCGGCCCTTTGCCCGCTGCAACAGCGGCTACCTTGTCAATCTGGCACAGGTGAAGAGCGTGCAGCAGGGGATGGTGCAGGTGGGACCCTACGAATTGCAGGTCAGCCGCCCCCGGAGGAAAGCCTTCCTCGCGGCGCTGGCCGACCACATCGGGGGTGAGGGCGCATGACGGCACTGCCCAGCATCCCGCGCCTGTATACGGCGCTGGCCGAGTGTCTGGCTGTGGGCATCTACGCCCTGCCGCTGGGCATCCGCTTCGGCAAAACGGCCACCATCGCTGCCAGTGCGGCATGGGCGCTGGCCCTGAGTGCTTTTTTGCAGGCCACGGGCAGCGTTCCGCTGGCGTGGTGGATCCCCTGCATGGCGGCAGCTGTGGGGATACAGTATTTATACCTCTGGGTCACCCGCACCATCTCCCTGCTGGAAGCGGGCTATGTCTGCGCCCGGGCCTTCGTTCTGGCAGAGCTGGCGGCCAGCGCCGAGTGGCAGCTGCACTGCTTCCTCTGGCCTCAGCGCAGCGGGGCCGACGGCCTGTCACTGCTGCTTCTGGTGGTGGTCTATGGCGGCGTTTTCGGCTGCATCTGGGTGCTGGAGCATAAGCACAAAAGTCCCAAGGGCCATATCGTCATCAGCGGAAAAGCGGGCCTCGTGGCCGTCGTCATGGCGGCGATGGTCTTCGCGGTGAGCAACCTGCTGTTCTTGGGCGACCGCGAGGTGGACATGAGCGTCTACTACATCCGCACGCTGGTGGACATCTGCGGCGTGCTCATCCTGACGGTCCAGCACGAACAGCTGCGGGAGGCGGCGCTCCACAGTGAGCTTGCCGCCATGGACGAGGTGCTCCACCGCCAGTACGAGCAGTACAAGCGGAGCAAAGAGGGCATCCGGCTCATCAACAGCCGCTATCATGAGCTGAAAATTCAAATCGCGGACATCCGCGCCGAGCGCGACCGGGCCAAGCAGGACGCGGCTCTGGCCCGGATGGAGAGCGGCCTCCGGCAGTATGAGGCCGAGAACAAGACCGGCAACCCGGTATTGGATACCCTATTGACCGCCAAAAGCATGGACTGCCAGCAGCGCGGCATCAACATGACCAGCGTGGCCGACGGCAGCCAACTGGGCTTTTTGAGCACGCGGGAGTTGTGTACCCTCGTGGGTGCGCCGCTGGACAACGCCATCGAGAGCGTGCTGGCCGAGCCCGACCCCGAAAAGCGTCTGCTGCGGGTGGCCATCTATAACCAGAGCGGCTGCGTGATGCTCCGCTTCGAGAACTACTGCGCCCAGCCCGTGGAGATGGGCGCGGACGGCCTGCCCGTCCACAACGCCCACGGCGGCTATGACTTACAGGGCGTGCGTGCGGCCGCCCAGCACCACGACGGCACCATGACCCTTCATTGGGCCGACGGCTGGTTCACCCTGCGGATCTTGCTGCCTGTCCCATCGTGAGAAACGTCTCTGTCATCGCACAGCGATGACAGAGACGTTTTGTTATTCTGCACAATAAAACCGTTCTCGAAATTGTGGATTAGCACAATAAAATTTGAAACCAAATTGAAACTTCTGCAAAATATGCCTCCAAAATGACAGATTGTGAAGATGCTTGTGAATTTTCTTTGAATCCATTTATAATAGTGGCAATGCTCCGGGAGCTGTACCCGGAAAATATGGATTCAGAATAAGGAGGAAGAAAATTATGTTGTCCATCAATATGGATGATGTAATGCAGGTAGTTTCGAACATTCAGAACTATCTGATTGCATTCGGCGTCGTCCTCGTACTCGCGCTCCTCGTGATGTTCGCGGTGCGGAAGATGCCCAAAGCGAGAAAGAAGATGATTCGTGCGCAGTCCGGCCTCGCCATTCTGCTGGCACTGGCGATTGTCGTCAACCTCATCTGCACCGGTCCCATGTCCACCATGCTGGACCTGGTCTCCGGCGAAGGTTCCATCAGTGAGGAGACTTCCGCAGAGGCCACCGAGTTGGTCAATGAGATCACCCAGGAAGGCATCGTTCTGGCTCAGAACGATGACAACATCCTGCCTGTGGCTTCCGGTTCCAAGCTGAACGTCTTCGGCTGGGCTTCCACCAGCCCCTGCTATGGCGGCACCGGTTCCGGCGCTCTGAACGACGCTTACCCTGTCACTGACCTGCTCACCGGTCTGCATGATGCAGGCATCGAGACCAACGACGAGCTGAGCAAGTTCTATACCGATTACTGCTCCACCCGCCCCACCGTTGGTATGTCCAAGCAGGACTGGACTCTGCCCGAGCCGAATGTCAGCCTGTACACCGACGAGATGATGGCAAACGCCAAGGCATACTCTGACACCGCTATGGTCGTCATCACCCGCGTCGGCGGTGAGGGCGCAGACCTTCCCACCGATATGTCTGCTGTCGTGGACGGCAGCTGGATCCGCCGCGTGGCTGAGTATCGCGGCGCACAGAAGGGTGCCGGCTACTACAACGGCACTTACGATGACACCCTGAACGAGGGCAATGACTGGGATAAGGGCGACCACTTCCTGCAGCTGTCCAACCGCGAGGAAGAGCTCATCGACCTCGTCACTTCCAACTTCGACAACGTCATCGTCGTTTACAACGGCGCAAACGCTTTCGAGATGGACTGGGTCAAGAACTACCCCCAGATCAAGGGCGTCCTGCTCTGCCCCGGCACCGGCCAGTCCGGCTTTGAGGGCTTTGGCCGCGTGGTCGCCGGTGAGGTCAATCCCTCCGGCCGTACCGCTGACACCTATGTTGCTGACCTGACTGCTTCTCCGTGGTGGAACAACTTCGGCGACTTCAAGTACACCAACGCTTCCGAGTTCAATTCCAATGCCAGCGGCTTTGACCCCGAGGGCACCACTCCCTCCTTCGTCAACTATGTTGAGGGCATCTACGTCGGCTACAAGTTCTATGAGACTGCCGCCGATGAGGGCCTCATCGACTACGATAAGGAAGTTGTCTATCCCTTCGGCTACGGCCTGAGCTACACCACCTTTACCCAGAAGATGAGCGACATCACCAGCGACGGCAGCAGCCTCAAGTTCTCTGTCACCGTCACCAATACCGGCTCTGCTGCCGGCAAAGATGTCGTGGAGATCTATAATGATCCTCCGTACACCAACGGCGGCATTGAGAAGTCTTCCGCAAACCTGCTGGACTTCGCCAAGACCGGCGAGCTTGCCCCCGGCGAGAGCGAGACCATCGACTTCACCATCCCGGTCGAGGATCTGGCTTCCTACGATTACAAGAACAACGGCAGCTATGTGCTGGAGGCTGGCGATTACATCATCAGCACCAACTCTGACTCCCACAATGTTCTGGATTCCAAGACCTACACTGTCGCTTCCGACATCGTTTACAACGAGTCCAACAAGCGCGAGAGCGACGAGGTCGTGGCGACCAACCAGTTCGATTTCGCCGAGGGCGAGATCACCTATCTGTCCCGTGCAGACGGCTTTGCAAACTACGACGAGGCCATTGCCGCTCCCGCTACCTATGAGATGAGCGATGAGGTCAAGGCTGGCTTCGAGAACTGCTTCACCTACACCGAGTCCGGCTACGAGAAGGACGATGATGCCAACGCAGAGGACATCACCACCGGCGCAAAGAACGGCCTCAAGCTGGCTGACCTGCGCGGCGTGGATTACAACGATTCCAAGTGGGATGACCTGCTGGATGAGATGAGCATCGACGACCTGCAGCAGACCATCGGCTTCGGCGGCTATCAGACCGCAGCCGTGGACAGCATCGGCAAGGTGCGCACCAACGACTGTGACGGCCCTGCTTCCATCAACAACAACTTTACCGGCGTCGGTTCTGTCGGTTTCCCGGCTGCTACCCTCATCGGTATGACCTGGAGCAAGGACCTGGCCCATGACTTCGGCGACAGCATCGGCAAGATGGCCAATGAGATGAACACTTCCGGCTGGTATGGCCCGGCTATGAACATCCACCGCACTGCATTCTCCGGCCGTAACTTCGAGTACTACTCTGAGGACGGTGTCCTGTCCGGTGCTATGGCCGCAAACGCCATCGCAGGCGCACAGGAGCACGGCGTCTACGCTTACATGAAGCACTTTGCCCTGAACGATCAGGAAGGCAACCGTAACTGCATGGTGGCTACCTGGTCCAACGAGCAGGCTATCCGCGAGATCTACCTCAAGCCCTTCGAGATGTCTGTCAAGGATGCTGACTGCCACGCTGTCATGTCTTCCTTCAACTACATCGGCAATCGCTGGGCTGGCGGCTGCTCTGAGCTTCTGCAGAACGTCCTGCGCGGCGAGTGGGGCTTCCTCGGCTTCGTCGAGACCGACTACTTCGGTGTCTACGGCTACATGACCGCCGATCAGGCTGTCCGCAACGGCGGCGACCTGATGCTCTGCACCACCGGCAACGATTACAACAATGTGACCGTTCTGACCAACAGCAGCAAGCAGGCAATGCGCACCTCTGCCAAGAACATCCTCTACACCGTGGTCAACAGCCGCGCTTATGAGGCTGAGAACCTGAACCCCGGCATGGCAAAGTGGAAGGTCATCATGATCGGTGCTGACGTCGTGGTCGCACTGCTCATCGTTGGCCTGGAGTACACCGCCATCAAGAACTACAAGAAGCGCAAGGAAGAGGAAGAAGAAGTCTAAACTGAACTCTCTCTCCATGCAGCACCTGAACTGAACCAACGGCAAAGGCCCGCTGCACCAGACAGCGGGCCTTTGCCCTGCTCAGGATAAAATGAGGAAAATGCGATGAAGCATACCGACATCATCCAGAAACTGAACTTAGAGCAAAAATGCGCTCTGCTCTCGGGCGAGACCGTCTTTACCACCCGCGCTCTGCCCGGCAAGGGCATCCCGGCCATCACCCTTTCGGACGGCCCCAACGGTGTCCGCAAGCAGGCCGGCGCCGCCGACCATCTGGGCCTCAACCCCAGCGTTCCGGCCACCTGCTTCCCGACCTCTTCCGCCACTGCGTGCAGCTGGGATGAGAAGCTGGGCGAAGCCGTGGGCGAGGCACTGGGCGAGGAAGCCGCCGCACAGGAAGTGGCTGTCCTGCTCGGCCCCGGCCTGAACATCCAGCGCAGCCCCCTCTGCGGCCGCGACTTCGAGTATTTCTCGGAGGACCCCATCCTCGCGGGCAGGATGGCCGCTGCCTATGTGCGGGGCATCCAGAAAAACGGCGTCTCTGCCTGCCCCAAGCACTTTGCGGTCAACAGTCAGGAGCTGCGCCGCATGGCCAGCAACTCGGTACTCGATGAGCGCACCCTGCGGGAGCTGTATCTGACCGGCTTCGAGATCGTAGTGAAAGAGGCAAAGCCCAAGACCATCATGACCTCCTACAACCTCATCAACGGCACCTACGCCAACGAGAATGCCCACCTGCTGCAGGACATTCTGCGGAAGGACTGGGGCTTCGACGGGGCCGTCGTCACCGACTGGGGCGGCTCCAATGACCACGCCCTCGGCGTGAAGAACGGCTCCACCCTCGAAATGCCCTGCCCCGGCGGCGACTCCATCCGGGAGCTGATGAAGGCTGTACAGGACGGCAAAATTTCCGAGGCCGATGTGGACGCCCGCCTCGACGAGATGCTGGAACTGGTGCTCTCCACCCACGCTGCGGTGGAAAAAGCGCCCCGCACCTTCGACACTGCCGCGCACCATAAGCTTGCCCGCCGTGCGGCCGCAGAGAGCATCGTCCTGCTCAGGAACGAGGGCGGCATCCTGCCGCTCAAGCCCAATGAGAAGCTGGCCGTCATCGGCGACTTTGCTGAGACGCCCCGCTATCAGGGTGCAGGCTCCAGCGCCGTCAATGCCCTGCAGGTGGACACCCTGCTGGACAGCATCAAGGCCGACGACAGCGGCATCACCTTCGTGGGCTATGCCTCCGGTTTCGAGCGTCAGGGTGCAGCTGACGCCGAGAAGCTGGAAGAGGCTGTGGCCCTCGCAAAGAAGGCCGACACCGTTCTGCTCTGCCTTGGCCTCGATGAGCTGCGGGAGAGCGAAGGCCTCGACCGCTCTGACATGAAGCTGGCCGAGAACCAGCAGCAGCTTCTGGCCGCTGTGGCTGCCGTCAACCCGAACGTCGTCGTTCTGCTAAGCGCCGGTGCTCCGGTAGAGACGCCGTGGGTCGGCCAGTGCAGGGCGCTGGTCTACGGCGCACTGGGCGGACAGGCCGGCGCAGGCGCGGCGGCAGACATCCTCACCGGCAAGCTCTGCCCCTGCGGCAAGCTGTCCCAGACCTGGGCGCAGGCTCACGACGATACCCCTGCCAAGGCGAACTTCGGCGGCGAGGGCCGGAACGTGGAGTACCGCGAGGGCCTGTATGTGGGCTACCGGTACTATCAGACCGCCGGTGTGCCGGTGGCGTTCCCCTTCGGCTACGGCCTGAGCTATACCACCTTCGAGTACAGTGATTTGAAGGCAGACGAGAAGGGCGTGACCCTCACCGTCACCAACACCGGCAGCTGTACCGGTGCCGAGATCGTCCAGCTCTACGTCGCAAAGCCGGACGCCAAAGTCTTCCGCCCGGCGCAGGAGCTGAAGGGCTTTGCAAAGGTCTTCCTCGCCCCCGGCGAGAGCAAGACGGTGAGCATCGCTCTGGACGATAAGGCGTTCCGCTACTGGAATGTCAAGACTGACCGCTGGGAAGTCGAAGGCGGAAGCTATCAGCTCCGCGTGGGTGCATCCAGCGCAGACATCCGCCTGACGGCGGAAGTCTCCGTCAAGGGGACCAACGCTCCCGACCCCTACGAGGGTCTCGACCTGCTCCACTACGTCTCCGGCCAGATCACCTATGTGACCGACGCCGAGTTCGAGGCTCTGCTGGGCCACCCCGTGCCGGAGGATGTCGTCCGCATCGACCGGAACATGACGCTGGGCGAGATGGACCATGGCCGCAGTCCGCTGGGCTGGGTGGCGCAGAAGGTGCTGCGCTATCGTCTGGACAGCAGCTTTGCAAAAGGCACTCCCGACCTGAACACCGTGTTCCAGTATAATATGCCGCTGCGTGCGCTGGCCAAGATGACCAACGGCATGGTGAGCATGGGCATGGTGGACGGCCTCGTCTGGGAGCTGAAAGGCTTCTGGCTCGTGGGCATCCTCCGGGTCATCTATGAGTTCGTCAAGAATCTCATCCTGAACAGCCAGATGGAAAACCGGCTCAAAAACAGCTGAAAGGAATAAGGCCATGAATTTCTGGAATAACTTTGCCGCAAAGCATCCGGCCGCGGCCAAATGGGTGCGGGAGGGTGGACTGTTCGTCATCGTGTCCAACCTCATCACTGTGTTCAAATACCTGCTTCTGCAGTTCCTGCCCAAGGCATTCGCAAGCCTGCCGGTGGTGGACTTCGGCTGGCCGGGCATCGACATTACCCTGTTCGGCGAGACCTTCAAGTGGAACATCCTCGGCTACGACGCCGCCCACGGCGGCCTGCCCTACTTCTGCGCCTACATGGTGGCCATGGTCATCGGCGAGTGCATCAATTTCCCCATCCAGCGCAACCTCGTCTTCCGCAGCAAGGGCAACCTCGCCAAGCAGATCGGCTGGTATCTGCTGGCCTTCTGCCTCATCACCTGCATCGTCAACTCCATCAACTGCATCTGGGTGGCTGTGGCCGGTCTGCTGGTGCCTGATTTCATCTACAACATCGGCACCACGGTGCTCAACGGCGGCATCTCGATGGTCATTTTCTTCTTCGTGAACAAGATCATCTTCCCCGAAGGCGAAGCCGCAAAATAATCTGTCATCTTCTTTATTTTCATCATTTTCTTCATTCAAACCAACAGGCCGTCCTCCTCTGGAGGACGGCCTGTTGGCATATTGAGTGGTTTTGGACGCTGCAAAGGACGAAATTTCGGTCATAGGGTAAGAATCTGCCCAAGGGTCTTGCACTTTGACGCTTTACTGTGGTAAAATCATGCCATGCTTTTATCATAGAGGAAAAAGCACCAAAGGGGGAACGTATATGAGTGAGATCTGTATCATCGTCACCATCGTCGTCTATCTTGCGGCCATGCTGCTGGTGGGTTTCGCCTACAGCAAGACCAACAACGACAGCGCCGACTTCTACCTCGGCGGCCGGAAGATGGGTCCGCTGGTCACGGCTATGAGCGCCGAGGCCAGCGATATGTCCAGCTGGCTGCTGATGGGTATGCCGGGTCTGGCCTACCTGACAGGCATCGCCTCGCCGGGCTGGACAGCCATCGGCCTTGCGCTGGGTACCTGGCTCAACTGGCTCATCGTGGCCCGGCGGCTCCGCCGCTATTCGGCCAACCTCGACGCCATCACGGTGCCGCAGTTCTTGTCGCTTCGCTTCCATGACCAGCGCAACCTGCTGAACGCTCTGGGTGCGGTCATCATCATCGTCTTCTTCGTGCCGTATACGGCCTCGGGCTTTGCGGCCTGCGGCAAGCTGTTCCACAGCCTCTTCGGCGTAGATTACATGGCGGCAATGCTGGTGTCGGCCCTCGTTATCGTGGGCTATACCATTCTGGGCGGCTTCCGCGCCGTCACCACCACCGACCTTATCCAGTCGGTGGTCATGTCGCTGGCCCTCATCGCGGTGCTGGGCTACGGTATCGTCGTGGCCGGCGGCTGGGGCGCTGTTGTCGAGAACGCCCAGAGCCTTACCGGCTACCTGACCATGACGGCCAGCCACGACGCGGTGACCGGCGGGGCCACATCCTACAGCCTGCTGGACATCGTCTCCACCATGGCGTGGGGCCTGGGCTACTTCGGTATGCCCCACATCCTGCTCCGCTTCATGGCCATCGAGGACGAGAAGAAGCTGGTGCTCAGCCGCCGCATCGCCACCGTCTGGGTGGTCATCGCCATGGCGGCGTCCATCATCATCGGCATGGTGGGCCTCGGCATGACCAGGGTCGGTGCGCTGGAATTCCTCAGCGGCTCGTCCAGTGAGACCCTTATCGTCCGCATCGCCAGCCTCATCAGCCAGCACGGTGTGCTGGCGGCCGTCCTCGCCGGACTCATCCTTGCAGGCATCCTGGCGGCTACGATGTCCACGGCAGACAGCCAGATGCTGGCCGCTGCGTCCAGCGTGTCCCAGAACATTTTGCAGGAGTTCGGCCACCTCAAACTGAGCGAGAAGCAGAGCCTTTTCGCAGCCCGCCTGACCATCATCTGCGTCAGCGTGGTGGGCGTGGTGCTGGCCCGCGACCCGGATTCCAGCGTCTTTGGCATTGTCAGCTTTGCGTGGGCCGGTTTCGGCGGCTCTTTCGGCGCTGTCGTCCTCTGCGCCTTGTTCTGGAAGCGCTGCAACTGGCAGGGCGCTCTGGCAGGTATGCTCTGCGGCGGCCTGATGGTCTTCATCTGGAAGTACCTCGTCAGCCCGCTGGGCGGCGTCTTCGGCATCTATGAGCTTCTGCCCGCCTTCCTCGTCTCGCTGGCCGTCTGCGTGGTGGTCAGCCTCGTGACCCCGGCTCCCACGGAAGATATTCTGGCCGAGTTCGACGCGGCAAAATAACCGGTAAAAACAAGAGGAGGGCCTGTGCTGAAACCCGGCACAGGCTCTCCTTTTATGCTTGCGTGACGCTTCCGTGCTCCACCCGGTATACCTTGTCAAACTGTTTCATGAAGGCCCCCGAGACGTCGTGGGTGATGGCGACCACCATGCAGGGGAGAGCGAGCAGATTTTCCATGACCTGTCCGCTGGTGTCGGGGTCGAGGCTGGCGGTGATCTCGTCGGCGATGATGAGGTCGTACCGGCGAAGTGCCAGCCGTGCGATGCCGATGCGCTGGCGCTGCCCGCCGGAGAGGTTCTTGCC
>ERZ1026882.348-NODE-348-length-28645-cov-15.724519_pt1 | contig 28645 bp, 11 predicted proteins | sample MGYA00380171_ERZ1026882 | MGnify/ENA primary metagenome ERZ1026882 (study PRJEB33269, sample SAMEA4719807) | human gut metagenome | biome: human-associated habitat; feature: organic feature; material: feces | place: Cameroon | collected 2013-10 ...
ACGTGCTGGGTACGGTGAATCCGGTGAAAGAGATGATTAAGATTGCCCACGAGCACGGTGTGCCTGTGATGGTGGATGGTGCTCAGAGTACTCCTCATTTCGCTGTAGATGTACAGGATTTGGATTGCGATTTCTTCGCTTTCAGCGGTCATAAGATTTATGGTCCTACCGGTATCGGCGTGCTTTACGGCAAGGAAGAATGGCTCGAGAAGTTGCCTCCATATCAGGGAGGTGGCGAGATGATTGAGAGCGTAAGCTTCGAGAAGACCACTTTCGAGAAGTTGCCTTTCAAGTTCGAGGCTGGTACTCCTGACTATGTAGCTACCCACGGTCTGGCTAAGGCCATCGATTATGTCTCTGCGCTCGGCATGGACAACATAGCCAAGCACGAGCAGGAACTCACCCGCTACTGCATGGAGCAGATGCGAACCATCGATGGAATCAGACTTTTTGGTGAACAGGAAGGAAAGGATGCCGTTGTCAGCTTCTTGGTTGGTGATATTCATCACATGGATATGGGAACCTTGCTCGACCGCCTGGGCATCGCTGTTCGTACAGGCCATCACTGTGCTCAGCCTTTGATGGACCGCTATGGCATTCTCGGCACCGTTCGTGCCAGCTTCGCCCTGTATAATACCAAGGAAGAAGTAGATGCGCTGGTAGCAGGCGTGAAGCGTGTGGCTATGATGTTCTAAGGAATAACAATATTTTAATATATATCATATTAGGGTGTGCCAACCGGCACACCCTTTTTGGTTTTATACATGGTCTTGTCTATATGAATAGATATGTATGCCAATGTACGATAGTATATTGCTAAATCCCGATGAAAAGGCTAACTTTGCACCGACAAATAAACTTAAAAACCGGAAAATGAAGAAAACGTTATTAAGTGTACTTCTGTTGTTCTCTTTGAGCTTGACAGCTCAGAACATCAACAGAAAACTAGTGGTAAAGAGAAACAACCCTCATGTTGAGTCGATGGATTCGCTGAATTCATTGTCTGTAGGCAATGGCGGGTTTGCAATGACTGTGGATGGAACGGGCTTACAGTCTTTTCCTAAGTCATATTCCAAGGGTGTTCCTCTTGGAACAATGAGTGATTGGGGATGGCATGCTTTTGCCAACCCTGATAATTACAAGCCGGAAGAAAGTTGGCGTGATTATGATTTCGGACGTGGGCGAAAAGAGCCTTATGCTACTCAGATTAAGGATGACCAGCGAAAGAAGACTGCTGGTAATTGGTTTCGTGTGAATCCTCATCGCCTTCATTTGGGTACACTGGGTCTGTCGCTTGGTTCTAATCCAAAAGACATCGAGCAGGTGAATCAGACCTTGGATATGTGGGATGGTATGATTCGGAGTAGCTTTATATATAAAGGTAAAGCATACCGGGTGGAGACGGCTTGTGACCCAACGCTTGATATGATTGCCACTCATGTGCAGTCTAAGGGAAACATTGCCGTAGATATCCGCTTTGCTTATCCAACAGGCGGTCATGCTGACGATGCTTGCGATTGGAATAAAGATAATCTTCATTCCACAATGCTCGTAGCGCAGGATAAAAGTTCGGCAGTTTTGAAGAGAATCATCGATGAAACCGTCTATTTTGTGATGTTGAGATGGGAGGGTTCTGCAAAATTCAAGCAAAAGGGAAAGAACTTCTATCAGTTGCAGGCGAAGTCTGCCGACCTGAAGTTGACTTGCGAGTATGCCGAGCAAGCATCTTCTGCTCGTAAAACTTTCGGTGAAGTGGCGGATGCCGCCAAGGATTACTGGAACCATTACTGGCAGAAAGGTGCGATGGTAGATTTTGGACAGTGTAAGGATGCTCGTGCCAAGGAAATGGAGCGACGGGTGGTGCTGAGTCAATATCTTTTGGCTATCCAGGATGCAGGAGAAACTCCTCCTCAAGAAACAGGACTTACCTATAATTCATGGTTTGGCAAGTTCCATTTAGAGATGATTCTCTGGCATCAGGCACAGTTTGCATTGTGGGGGCATCCGGAACTGTTGGAACGTTCCTTGTCTTGGTATTTCAAGGCAGAACCAAATGCCCGAAAGATAGCCGAGCGACAGGGATTCAAGGGAGTACGCTGGATGAAGATGACTGATCCTGATGCAGGAGAGGCACCTTCTAGTGTGGGAAGTTTCCTAATCTGGCAACAGCCACATCTGATTTATCTGGCAGAATTACTTTATCGTGCCAATCCTTCTCCTGTCATCTTGCAGAAGTATGCCAGATTGGTCGATGAAACCGCGGAATTTATGGGTGATTTTGCTGAATATGATCAAGAGCACGATCGTTATATTCTGAGAGGTTGCATCGCAGCTCAAGAAACCTTGCCTGCTGCAACTACGGTGAATCCGCCGTTTGAATTGAGTCAATGGCATTGTGCCTTGAAGATAGCCCAAGATTGGCGTGTTCGTCTGGGAAAACCTCGTGAAGCCCGTTGGGATGATATCATTGCCAAGATTTCTCCTTTGGCATCCAAGGATAGTCTGTATCTCGCAGCAGAGACAGAACCTGATACCTATACCAAGGAACGTATGTTCAGCGATCATCCTGCTGTGATGGGTGCCATCGGCCTGTTCCCTTACAACAGTAGGATGATAGACTTCGCCAAGATGAAGAAGACTGAGCAGTGGATTTGGAAAAACTGGAAGTGGAATACCTCCTGGGGATGGGATTATCCGATGATGGCTATGGGAGCCGCCCGCATGGGTGAACCCGAGAACGCCGTGGGTGCTCTGTTGATGAAACAGCAGAAGAATACTTATCTGGTGAGTGGACATAATTACCAAGATGGCAGACTTCGTCTTTATCTTCCTGGCAATGGTGGTCTCTTGATGGCGGTAGCCATGATGTGTGCCGGTTGGGATGGTAGCATTCATCCTAATCCTGGCTTCCCGCAAGATGGCAACTGGAATGTGAAGTGGGAAGGCTTGAAGCCTTTGCCATGATGCACAATCTGAGTAGAATCAGTATGAAATTTCAACGAATGAACAATTAACACAAGAACCTATGAATAGAACAAATAAAATATTGTTTTCAGCCTTGTTGGCTGGAGGCTGCCTGGCTGCACAAGCACAGCAGTTGGCCTTTCCTGATGCTCAGGGATGGGGACGTTTTGCAACAGGAGCGCGTCAAGGTGGAGCAGTTTATCATGTCACCAACCTGAACGACTCTGGTATCGGCTCTTTGCGCGATGCAATCAGTCAGCCTAACCGTTTCATCGTCTTCGATGTAGCTGGTGTCATCAATATCAAAGACCGTTTGGTATTCAAAAATAATTTGTATATTGCGGGACAGACGGCACCAGGTGAAGGTATCACCGTTTATGGCAATGGTGTTTCCTTCTCTGGAGCAGACAATATCATTGTGCGCCACATGCGTTTTCGCATGGGTCATAAAGGTAGCTCGGGTAAGGATGCGGCTGGTATTGCCAATGGTCAGAACATGATTTTTGACCATTGCTCCTTCTCTTGGGGATTAGATGAGACTTTCTCTATCAATCCTGATAATAAGGGAAAGCATCCTGATTACATCACCATCTCCAACTGTATCATGGGACAGGGACTGATGCCTCATAGTGCTGGTGGTTTGATGCAGTCAGATTATATTTCCCTTTATCGTAACCTGTATATCGACAATGCTACTCGTAACAATAAGATAAAAGGCATCAACCAGTATGTGAATAACATAGTGTATAACTGGAAGAATGGATGCTATATTATGGGTGGAGACTCCAAGGGAGATTCCTTTGTGAACATAGAAGGAAATCTTTTCATTAATGGTCCTGCCAATGGTGGCAATGCCTTCTCTGGTGGCGCTGGCGAGGGTGCCTTCAACTTCTATGGAGAGGACAATTGGCAAGATAGCAATATGGATGGCAAGTTTGATCCAAAGGAAGTAACCAACTATGCTGCTGGCGTACGCCAGTCAATCCGTTATGATTATCCTGAGATGCCTAAGTGGGCAGGAAATACATTGTTGGAGAATCTTCTTCCGATAGTGGGTGCTTCTTTGCCTTATCGTGATTACAGCGACTGTTATATGGTGGATGAGGTGAACTCTTTGGGCAAGCAAGGAGAGTTATTGGCAAATGAGGAAAATCTTCCATATGGTACGCCTGACAAATGGAGGGTTTGGGGTGGAAACAAGAAGATAGATAGCGATGGCGATGGTATGCCTGATGCTTGGGAAAAGGCGAATGGTACCAACCCAAATAAGGATGATGCCTTGGTGATTGCAGCTAATGGTTATGCCAATATAGAGAATTATATCAATAGTATCTCCGTTGCCGACCGCGACTATTTTCTCCGTATGCCAATGTGCGTAGAATTCGTTTCTTCTACCAGTTCTTGCATTAAGTTGAAATGGCGTGATTATACCTATGCAGAAGATGGATTCTGCGTTGAAATAACTAAGAAAGATGAGATTCTGTGGAAGGAAGTGGCCCGCACAGCTGCCAATAGTACTTCTTGTACCATCGAGGGCTTGGAACCAGGTGTAGCTTACATGGTAAGAGTAAGAGCTTTTGCTGATGCCGGCAAGTATTCTGAATATTCTCCAGAACTCACCATGGCAACTCGTCCTGTAGAGACGGGTATGGTTGATATTGATTCCTATCTGCCAGACTTGACCTGGAATCCGTCTGCTACCGATTGGGATTTGAAGAGTAAGAGTTGGAATAAGGGACTGGATGCCTTTGTTGATGGTAAAAATGTACTTTTTGATGCCACTGGTGACGTTAAGGTGAATTTGAATGAGACTGTTTCGCCTGCCGTTGTAGTTGTAAAAGGCAATGGCAGGGTTTCTGTTGATGGAGCAGGAACCATTAGTGGTGAGGCTTCTGTCAATAAGGGAGGCGAAGGCACGTTGGTTTTGAATACATTGAATAGTTATACCGGTCCGACGGTTCTTCATGAAGGCATCTTGGAGATTAATTCTTTGAAGAATGGAAGTGAGCCTAGTGCGATAGGAGCAAGTGCCAACTTTGCTCAAAGTTGGATCTTCGATGGTGGTACCTATTTATATACAGGTGGCACAACCTCTACAGATAGAGCAGCACAGGTTAAGAGTGAAACGGAACTGAACATAGCAAAAGGGGATGCAACTGTAACTCTGAACGGTGTGTTCGAGGGTGATGGCGATTTGGCTTTCAATGGTGAAGGTCAGGTTACCATCGGTACCAATAAGTTCTTTGGCTACAAGGGAGCAACCATTCTTCGTGGTGGCAAGCTAAATCTATCAACAACAGATATATCCAAGGCGGGTATCGGCTCATCTTCTAAACTCGTAATGGCTGGTGGAGAACTCAAGACCAAAGGAGAGTCTAATGGTTATGAAACCTATTCTTTCCCTATTGAGGTGAAGGAAGGTACTACCTCCCAGTTCTCGCCTAACCGCCTCTGCTACCTGAAGAACAAGGTAACAGGTTCCGGCAACCTGCAGTTGAACATTCCTTATCTGCGTGAGTATCTCCAAGGTAACTATGTAGAGTTTACGGGCCGATTGATAGCGAATGGTGTATCTTCAGAGAAAGACGGCTCGTTGCTCTTGTTCAACAGTGGCAGTGTTACGATGCCGAATGCTGTGATTGAGGCAACGGGTAATACCCGCTTGGCTTCATGGGAAACCAACTCGAATTTGAAGATTGGCGGTTTGTCGGGTACTTCGAAAACCTATCTCAGTGGTTCGAGCAAGAAAACCAAGGGCTTCACTTGTACTTGGACGGTGGGTTCGGCAAATACCAACGAGACCTTTGCAGGAAAGATTAACAACTGGGCTGCGGGTGGAAGTGGTTACCAGGGAACAGTCTCTATCACGAAGACGGGTACTGGTTACTGGCGCTTGACGGGTAACAACGATTATAAGGGAATTACCAATGTATTGAAAGGTAACCTTATTGTTAATGGAACGAATAGTGGCACAGGTGCCGTGAACGTCATGAAAGATGCCATCCTTTCTGGTAAGGGAAGCATCGCGGGTCTTGTAAGGATTTATGAAGGAGGTAAACTCCAGGCTGGCGATGTAGAGGAAGGTGCCAATGGTGCGAGATTGACCTTGAAGGGAAATCTGGAGGTGAGAACCGGAGGTGTCGTAAGTCTTCTGGCAGATGGTTCTTCTTATAATACAATCACTGCCGGTTCGGTAACGTTGGAAGATGAAGCCGTGATTCAGATAGGCGATGAAGCTGATGCTTTGTTCTTCGTGGATGGTGAGACGATTCCAGTTTTCTCTGCCGGAGTAAAGGTGAATGGCAAAGTGCAGATGATTCCTGAAACTCCTGGCGATGGTCAGACTTGGGATTTATCAAAACTCGCCACGGAAGGTGTGGTGAAGGTTGTTGGCAATCCCACATCCATCAAAGGTGTCTTGGCGGGCAAAGATATCAAGAAGATAGAATGCTTCGATATGTCGGGTAAGAAGATAGCTGCGGTAGGTAAAGGTACTTTTATGTATCGTATTACAACCAGGAATGGCGAAGTGCTTACTCGTAAAATAGTAAGATAGCCAAAGGCTTCTGAGGCAACAAGCTGGTGGAAATGTACTCAAATCGTACATTTCCACTAATATTGTACACCGGGGTACGATTTGTTTTCAGGTTATTCATTTCTTTCTCGAAAAATGAGTAACTTTGCCATCGTATATAAGCCTCTGGAACGATAGTTTTTATGCAGCACTATTGTTCTTATAAAGGAGCCTAACCAGAATATGAAGCTGCTTAACAAACAATAGGAATCTAAAGACTAATTTATGAATAAGATTTATTGGCAAAAATGCGTGTTGGGCGGAATGTTCTTACTCACGCCTTGCCTTTTCTTCTCTTGTAGTGATAAGTTGGAAGATAATGATCACTACAAAGTGCCAAGTTGGTTGAAGGGAAATGCCTATGAGGTACTTCAGAAGGAAGGTAACTACAGCATTTTTTTACACGGAATTGACTTGACCGGCAACGATGGTGTTGTTGCTGGTAAGAGTATTGTGACAGTTGCTGCGCCGAATGATGAAGCATTTGGTAAGTACTTAACCGAGAAAGGTTATGGTTCTATCGATGAGATGTACCAGGCAAATCCTCAATTTGTAAAGAATTTGATTGGTATGCACCTGATGTATTATGCCTTCGACTGGGATAAGATGCTGAACTTCCGTCCTAACGATGGCGATGCTGCTACTGAGGCAGACAAGAAATTGAATGCAGGACTATTCTACAAGCATCGCACCCATAGTCAGGATGCCATCGAGCAGGTTTCTGCTACCATCGATGGTACTACCAAAGATATCAGCGTGTATCATTATGAAAGATATCTGCCGGTATTCTCTACCAAGTATTTTGAGACCAAGGGTATCGCAGATGCTGCCGCTGATTATCATTATTTCTATCCAAATACACAATGGTATGGTGAGGCTCATGCAGGTGATGGCTTCAACATTGCCAATGCTGCCGTAAATGATGAGAATAATGTTATCACAGACAATGGCTATCTGTATCATGTGGACCAGGTTATCGACCCCGTGAATACCATTTATGATGAATTGAAGAACAATGCAGACTATTCTGAGTTCTTCAACCTTTATAATTCTTATGAAACTTATACCGAGGCTCTGAAGGAAACCAATCAGACTTTGGGTTATACGGCTTATTTGCGTTCTCATGGCAGCTTGCCAAATATCGCATACGAGTGGACCTTTGCAGGAAGCGATAAAGCTTATATGCAAACTTACTACCTGGAGTCACAAGGATACAGTATCTTTGCGCCTACCAATCAGGCGCTGACCCAATTCTTCAAGACATTCTGGACTCCGGAACAGGGATATGGCGACATCAACAGCTTGGATCCGTTGATTAAGCGATATTTCGTGATGCAGATGTTTGCTGACAGTAAGTTCCCGGTGATGCCTACGGAAATTAAAGAGGGAAAGGTAAAAACCGTCTTTGGTACTACGGTGAACTTTGATCCGGCAAACATTCATCAGAGTAGAAGAAAGGTTTGTACCAATGGATTCCTCTATGGAATGGACGAGATGACAGCTCCGGCTATCTTCTCTTCAGTGGTGGCACCAGCCTTCAAGGATGTGAACTACAATTGTTATCTCTATACCTTGGACGGATCGGGCTTGACTTCGTCTTTCGCAGCCGACAACTCTCAGTTTGTTTCCTTGATTCCGTCTAATGCGCAGTTTGAAACTGCCGATCCGCAGATGCGTCTTTATACCACTACCAGTGGCAAGGAATTGCAGGAGTATAGCTCTGATGCCGGTGCCTTCGTGCAGATGGGAGACAATGCCAAGCTGAATTTGGTAAATATGCACATCTCTGATCAGGTAAAGGAGTTGAAGACAGATGGATTGCAGGTGGTAGATACCTATGCACCTTTCAACTATTGGTTTGTGAAGGATGGTAAGATAACCAACAATGCCAACTTCAATCAGCTGCTCAATCCAAGTAATACGGAAGAACCATTTGTGGCTTTCCATGAGATAACCAACGCAGGTAACTCTTGGAGCAACGGAAAGGCATACGCTTATGATGCTAAGTCTATCTTTAAGCGTCAGTCTGGCGATGGTGTGAAGCATGCCCTGGCTGTTTGCAATGATGCCAACTTTGAGTACTATCTCTTTGCGCAGCTGCTCAATAAGGCTGGTCTTGTATCGGGTACAACGTTGGCATTCCCTTCTGATGATGCTTATGTCACCGATGGCAGACAGATTGTTTTTGTGCCAACCAACGAGGCGATAAGCAAGAACTATCAGAAGGTTCCTGGTTACAAGAAACTCTTTGATGCCAATGGTAATTATAAGGCTACGGCAAAGTTGACTGCTACCGAGAAGGCTCAGCTGCAGGCTTGGGTAACCGACTACTTCGTCTCAAGCGAAGAAAATGTCTTCACAGACTATCCATTCTTGGGATCAAGTTGCAAGGGACAATTTATCACCAAGACCTTGACCACGAAGTTGGAAATCATTGATGGTGGAAGTTCTCTGAGTGTGAAGTTGGTAGGTTCCGATGAAGTGATACCTGTAGATTCCAAGTACTCTTACTTCCCGTTTGCGTTCAACGACGGATGTATTCAATTTATTGACGGATTATTGAAATAAACAATCAATATGGAAAAGATAAAGACTAATAACGTAATGAGGCTCGCATGCTTGACCATCATGTGGGTGGCTTGTGTTATCGGCGCAGCTGCTCAACAGGTTATTACGGGTAATGTAACCGATGCTAAGTTCAATGAACCTATCATTGGTGCCAATGTGGTGTTGGTGAATACCCAAAACCGATATGTCAAGGGTGTGACTACTGATATGGATGGTAACTATAGCCTTCAGGTACCTGCCGATGCCAAGAATCTTAGCTTACAGGTATCTTTCATCGGTATGAAAACCATCAAGGTGAAATATACAGGACAGACAAAGGCGGATTTCCAGTTGAAGGATGATACCAAGACCGAATTGGGCGAGGTAACCGTCACAGCGAACCGACGTGACAATATGGGTATCACCAAGATGGAACGTACTTCTTCTGTACAGTCTATCAATTTGGCTGATATCGTGGATGCTTCTCCGGTAACCTCTATAGAGGATGCCTTGCAGGGTCAGATTTCGGGTCTTGATATCACCATGGGTGGTGATCCTGGTGCCAAGAACACCATGCAGATTCGTGGTACCAACACATTGACAGGTGATGCCAATCCGCTGATTGTTGTTGACGGTGTACCATACGATGCCAACATCAGCGATGACTTCGACTTTGCTACCGCCAATTCAGAAGACTTTGGTGCCTTGTTGAACATTGCTCCATCTAATATCGAGAGCATCGATGTGCTCAAGGATGGTGCAGCAACAGCCATCTATGGTTCCAAGGGTTCCAATGGTGTGCTTCTCATCAATACCAAGAAGGGTGCGATGGGTAAGACTCGCTTCAACTTCTCTTCTAAGTGGACTATCAAGCAGGAGCCTTCTTCCATTCCTTTGCTGAATGGTCGTCAATATACAGCCATGATGCAGGATGCGCTTTGGAATGCTGCCAATGCCAAGGGCTTGTCTAATGCTTCTGCCGAGATGGATATGCTGTTCAATGCAGACCCTATCAATTACAATCCTAATTATCAGTATTACAACGAGTATAATCAGGATACTGATTGGCTTGATGCTGTAAAGCAGCATGCCCTGACTTCTGATAACAACTTCGACATGTCGGGTGGTGGTGAAAAGGCCAGATATCGTTTCTCCTTGGGCTACTTGAATGAGGAAGGAACAACAAAGGGAACGGGACTTACTCGTTTGACATCACAGTTGAGAGTGACTTACAATTTCTCCGACCGTTTGCGCGTGCATACCGATTTCTCTTTTGTTAATACCAAGAAGGATGCGAATGTGTTGGAGAATGTTCGCTCGATGGCACAATCTTCCATGCCTAACAAGTCTCCTTATTGGATAGACCCAACAACAGGTTTGCCTACCGACCAGTACTTCTCTTTGAATTCTTCCTACGAAGGGTCGTTCTCTATGGATGATAACAAGAACAAGGGTAATCATTTCAATCCTGTGGCTATGGCAGAGTTGGGCTTTAACAAGACCAATGTCCGTGATGAGAAGATGACGGTTACGATGGAATATGACTTTCCGTTTGATCTTCGCTTCAGAGGATGGGTGTCTTTGTATATGAAGACTCAGAAGAACAATAAGTTCTTGCCACAGGCTGCTACGGGCGTTTTGATGAATAGTATCTATGCCAACCAGGCTACTGATGCAACTTCGGATGCTTACTCGTTGCAGTCGGAATGGAAACTCTTATATAATAAGGTGTTTGGCGAGAAGCATGGCTTGACGGCTACGGGTGTATTTCGTACCTACCAGTCGGAAAGTACAAGTACTTCTAATTCCACTTATGGAAATGCTTCGGCAAATCTTTCAGACCCTGTGATTGGTAGTGCGGTGGCAAAAGCTAACTCTGCCTCAAGCGAGCGACGCACGGTTACTCTTACAGGACAGGTAGTGTATAACTATGACAGCCGTTATGTATTGAATGGAACCATCAATTACGAGGGTAACTCATCTATGGGTAGAAACAATCGTTTCGCTACTTATCCTAGTTGCGGTTTGGCTTGGAATATCGATAAGGAGCATTTCTGGTCTGATGCCTTCCACAAGGTGGTGAATGAGGCAAAGGTTCGCGCCAGTTTGGCTTGGACGGGTAAATCTCCTAGCGGTGCTTCTGATTACTATGGTGCGTTCCAGAGCATGGGTACATACGTAACCAATCCTGCCATTTATCCTTCTCGCATGCAGTTGGATAAATTGAAGTGGGAGTCAACTCGTGAGTGGGACTTGGGTTTTGATTTCCGATTCTTCAACAGATTGAACGTAACCTTGGATTATTATGATAAGAAGACCACCGACTTGTTGTCTAAAAATGTGGAGATTTCAAGTACCACGGGTTATGCCAAGTTATCTTGGATGAACTCAGGTTCTTTGAGCAATAAGGGTTTTGAGGCTCGTTTCGACTATGATGTCATCAAGCGAGGTCCATGGTCGTTGAGAGTGAACGCCAATGCCTCTCGTAATATAAATAAGGTGGAGGTGTTGCCTGCCAACTATACTCAGGAGAAATATACCTTCGGCAATGGCAACTATGCCATGAGAATTGTGGAGGGTCAGCCAATTGGTGCTTTCTATGGTTATCGTTACAAGGGCGTATATCAGAATACCAACGAAACCTATGCCAAGGATGCTGCTGGCAACGTGATGTATGATGTAAACGGCAAGCCTATCACTATGCGCAATGGTAGCACTTTGGTTTATCCTGGTGATGCCAAGTATGAGGATGTCAACAAGGATGGTGTCATCAACGAGAAGGATATTGTTTACTTGGGTAATGCCAATCCTAAGCTGATTTTCGGTGGTGGATTCATGCTGAAGTGGAAGGATCTTTCCTTGACCACTGTCTTCTATGGCCGTCTTGGACAGAAGGTAATCAACAGCGCTCGTATGAATCTGGAGAATATGTATGGAAAGGACAACCAGTCAACTGCGGTGTTGAACCGTTGGCGCTCGGAAGGTGACCAGACAGATATTCCTCGTGCTCTCTATGGTATGGGTTACAACTATTTGGGTTCCGATCGTTTCGTTGAGGATGCTACTTATGTTCGCTTGAAGACTTTGACTCTTTGCTACAATGTACCAAAGAAGTTCTTGAGTAAGTTGGGATGGGGTATTTCTGCTTGTAAGATTTACGCTACAGGTTACGATCTCTTTACCTTTACCAGTTATTCCGGTCAGGAGCCTGAGGTGGGCATGCCATCAGCCAAGAGTTTGGTGAGGGATAATGCAACCACACCAGTCTCTAAGCGTTATGTGTTCAATATCAATCTCAACTTTTAAGTGAATTAAACAATGAAGAAGACAATTAATATATTACTGTTGGCGGCTACGGTATCGCTTTCGTTTACTTCCTGTACAGACTGGTTGGATGTATTGCCAAAGAATGAACAAGTATCAACGGAGTATTGGAAGTCAAAGGAGGAAGTTGAGGCTGTCATAAACTCAGGTTATTACCAGATGCGCCAGGCAGTTCCAAGCCTCATCAAGTGGGGCGAACTGCGAGGAGGCGCTATGTTCTCTAATAACAGCAAGGATACCAAGTTGCAGGATTTCCTGATGACTCCTGATAATTCTTTGTGCGACTATGGCACTCTTTATAAGATTATCAACTTTGCCAACTCTGTGATTAAGAATGCGCCAAAAGTCCAGGCTTCTGATAACACCTATTATGATGCTGTCATGAACGCTCACCTTTGCGAAGCGTATTTCCAGCGTGCCTATTGCTATCTCATCTTGGTGAAGAACTTCAAGGAGGTACCGCTTGTCCTCAATCCATATACCGACGATTCGCAAGATACGAATGCAGCCAAGGATAGCGAGGAAGATATTGTGAAGCAGATCAAGGCCGATGTGGAAACGGCTTTGGCTACCAAGTCTGCCAAGTCAACCTATGAGAATGATTGGGAGACCAAGGGACGTGTTACCAAGTGGGCTCTTTATGCCTTGATGGCTGATGTGAGTTTGTGGAGTGAGGATTATGAGACTTGCAAGAAGTATTGTGATATGATTCTCGATGCAAACAAGAGCGGTGAACAGTTCTATCCTCGATTCCTGAAGAATACGCAGGATTGGTACACCATCTTTTATCCGGGTAACTCCAATGAGAGCATCTTCGAGCTGAACTGGAACTACGAGTTGGCAAAAGAGAGCAATAATTTCTCTTTCGAACTTTTCCCGATGTCCAACAGTGGCTTGAATTTCACTGCGGATGCCATCGCTAAGATGGACGAGGAAGTGGCTAAGGTGATGAATCCTGGTGAACGAACTGGCAGAATGAACTTGGCAACCTACGCTACGGTGAATGGAACCAAGTATCTCTGGAAATATTATGGTAATGATGTGGCAGACATCGAGGGTGGTGTCCGTCTCCATCAGGATGCCAACTTCATTCTCTACCGTGTGGCAGAAATCATCTTGATGAAGGCCCAGGCAGAAGTGATGACAGGTCATGTCTCTGAGGCTATCGACCTGGTAAACCAGATTCGTGAGCGTGCTTCTTTGCCTGTTATCACAGATGCCGAGAAGGAATCTTACGGTGAGGAAAATACTTTGGAGGAAATCCTCCACCAGAAGGAGATGGAGTTCTTTGGAGAGGCGAAACGCTGGTATGATTTGCTGTGGCTGGCTCGTATAGATAACCATAAGTACAAGAATAAGGCCATAGAGTATATCTGCGAGGGTAATCAGACAACCAAGGCAGAATGGATTAAATCTTCGCTCATCGACAATTATGCCTGGTATATCCCGTTGCCACAGAAAGACATTGAGCATAACCAGTTGCTGGTTCAGAATCCTTATTATAGTAAGTAATCTGGTAGGAACAATTAATCAGAAAAGAAAATGAAAAAGATATATTTTTTAGGCTTGGCAGCGATGCTGATGTTGGCTTCCTGCGATTCTTCTGTTTTCGACATAGGCTCTGATCCTGCCCAAGGTTCTACCTTTAAGTCGGATGAGAATTCGCCTATCTCTAATACTTTGGAGAAGGATGGGCGATTTGGAGAGTTTGTGAATGTCTTGAATGTTTCCGGACTCTATAATGCGCTCAACCAGTCATCGGATGGAGTTAGCTTCACGGTTTTTGCTCCAACCGACGAGGCAATGAATAAGTTTGAGGCTGCATTGGGCTCCAAGGTGGCTGATGCCGGTAAGGAGTATGCTAGAAGTTTCGTGCTTTATCATACGGTGAAAGATTCTATCCAGGCAGACCAGTTTGTCAATAAGACCAGTATCACTAGTTTGACCAAGGATAAAATCAATATCAAGATTGACGTGGAGCATTCGGGGCAGGCTATCCTGTCGAACAGCAATAGTCAGGCACAGGTGATAGAAATGGGGCTTCCTGCTTCTAATGGTAAGATTTATGTGCTTTCTTCTGCCTTGACACCATTGGTAGAGACGCTGGCAGATAGAATTTCCGGCAATAGTGAATATAGTATCTTGAATCAAGCCGTAAAGGAGACTGGCTGGGATAAGATTCTCAATACTGTGACTGATACCATGATGGTAGAGGGAGTAGAGACTACAGTCAATCGCAACTATAGTGTGCTGGCGGTGAATGATGCCACCTTTGCGAAGGCAAACATAGCATCTTTGGAACAGTTGAAGCAGAAGTTGGCTGAAATGAATACTGATGCTACGGTTTCTACTGATTCCTTACTCCGTGCTTATGTGGGCTACCACATTATTAATAGTAAGAATACCCTGGATGCCATGGGTACCGTTCAAGGTGACAATACCAGTCGATTGTGGTCAACAGGTGCCAGTAATCTTGTATTTACCCTGACCACCGATACCACCAAGACGGCAGCTGCTGAGCGTTATGCCATCAATACTGCGAGCGGCACTCCTGTTCATTTCGTAGAGAATGAATCGAATGTACTTGCCTTGAATGGTTACCTGCACCAGGTGGATAGCTGGATGCCGGTTTGGGAACCAGCCCAGCAGATGGTAGTATGGGACCTGGCTGACGACAATGAAATCAAGAGCCTTGTTGAAGATGCCTCTGTAGAGTATCAGCCTGAAGTTGCAAGCACCAAGCAGCAGTTGGTTTCCCTGAGTCGGGCATCTTGCTTCACTCATAGTGAGACAGAGACCAAGAATACCACCTTTGCTCCAATTTGCTATTATACAACATTGAAGCCAGCCGACAAGGCGATTGAGTATGGTGCCAAGCAGGCTAACAACAATGATTGCATTGTGTTCAACCTTGGAAATACCGGTACGGCAAGCATGCAGACTCCTACCTTGGTAAGAGGAAAGTATAAGGTGTTGTTGGATGTGGTTTATACAACCAGCCACAATTTTATGCGTCAGAAGACTGATGGCTCTGGTGGAACCTTAGAAGTAACCTTCGATGGTAAGGATCGCAACTATGTGGCTCCTTACACCTTGGTGAAATCTTCTTCAAACGTAGTGCTTCCAGGTGTTTATACCACCGTGCTTTATGATGAGATAGAGTTTGATAGCACATCTTCTCATACCTTCTCGTTCAAGGTGAAGGATGGAGCTGCCTCTACCAATAAGAACTTCTCATTGCAGTTTGACACCATCACATTCGTGCCGGTGAACGACTAAGATGAAAGATAATAACTTAAAAGAATAGGAAAAATGAAACGCAATAAGTTTATCTATTTGTTGGCTTTCTCGGCTGTGATACTTTTGGGGGCTTGCTCTGAACTGTCAGACAAGGATTACTTCAAGAATATCGAGACCACAGTGAACTCTGATGAACTGGTGGTTGTGGATATGAGTAGTGAGGAGTATCTTTCCAAGGAGCCAGAATACTCATCCATCAATGAATTGTTCAGGAGCCACGGTATTTTTACCACATTGGAGCAGAAAAACCAATTGAGCACCATGCTTGTGGTAGAAAACAGCGACTTTCAGGCACCCACTGGCAAGGAGTCTGAAATCGATAATGCCGTCAAGGCTCATGTCAGCGATATAGCTGTTTCTCCCGCCAACTTGAAGACCGAAGGCAACAACATGCGCATCATGATGTGGCATGGTAAATACATCAATGTAGATTTGGATGATGCCGCCCGCAACGAGGGAAAGATTGCCGGACACATTATGTTTGGTACTTCTGCTGTCAAGAAGGTGGTGAAAACCAACTCGGGTTACATCTATGTTCTCTCTTCTCTGTTGAACATTCCGAAGTCAATCTATGATTATATCACGAATCTGGATGATAACTATTCTATCTTGAGAGATAGCATCCTGGCTAGTGGAACAAAGGAATTCGATAAGAAGAACAGCAAGCCTATCGGTGTGAACGACGAGGGTAATACGGTTTATGACTCTGTGTTTATTTACAAGAACACTCACTTCCTGGAGAAGAACTTCGATTTGAGTTCTGAGTCTCTTACCGCTACCTTGCTTCTGACAAGTAATGCCGTGGTAGAAGAGGCGATAGCAGATGCCAAGGTCCGTTTGCAGAAATGGGGCTTGTGGGATGAGTGGAATGCCGAGCGTCAGTATAATTTCGAATATACGATGCGCCATTGGATCATGGATGCTGCCTTCTTCGATAAGAAGCTTACACCAGAGACTTTGCAGAGTAAGGATGAGGAGAACGATATGTTGACCAGTATCTTCTCTAAGTATTGGAAGACTTCGGTTCAGCAAATCAATCCTACTCCTATCGAATTGTCTAATGGAATTGCTTACCAGGTGACCAGACTCCATATTCCTAACAACGTCTTGATTTGGCGTCTCAAGGAAGACTTTAGCATTTATGAGTTCTGTAGTGCCGAACAGAAGGAGAGTTTCTTCCAGATGTTGAACATGCAGTTTAAGGCTTGTACCACTGCGGTTGCCGCATGGACTCCTTTGCAGGGCGTATGGCCAAAGCATGAGTGCCGAACCTTGGACTTGACCGTGGGTGATGATGCCTCAGGCGACTGGCAGTTGGTATTCACGCCATGTAAGCGTATCTTCGAGACTTATCCTACTCGTATGGAAATGGTGAAGAAAGACTGGCTGAAGAGCAACCTGACGGTGACGGGAATCAAGCCATTCCTGATACCACCGGGCAAATACACCCTGAGTTTTGGTTCTAAGCAGAATCAGAACATGGAAATCACCTTCAAGGTTCGTGTCAAGGGAAGTACCGATGTCGTGGCAGTTTCCGACCCAATCACCTTGGGTTCAACCACAACATTCCACTACGACCGTAACCCGGGAAATTTCATCGAAGGTTATGATCCATCTACAGAGAATCTTTCAACCAACAAGAAAGCAGGAAACTACGATACCGATGGTGGAACTGTTATCAGCGAGTTGGAAATCCCAGATGTAAAGGGCGATGGTTCTCCTGTGGAAATCACGATAGAAATTGCTAGTCCTACTTGGAATGGCAACACCACGATGGTATTCAACCACTGGTGCTTGCGTCCAACCAAAGACAACTACTAGTATAGACTGTTTACGAAAAAATAGATAATGATGAAAAGCTATATTTCTAAATATGCCAAAGGAAATGTGAAGGGCGCACTCTTGCTGAGTGCCGCTCTTGCACTTTCGGCTAATCTTCAGGCGCAAGACTTGCGAGGTAAGGTGGTGGGCAACGACGGACAGCCGGTAGCGAATGTGGTCATTTCGATGCCTGGTAAAGGCGCTGTGCGTACAGATGCCAATGGCATGTTTACCATCAAGGATTGCAAAGAGAATGCTCAGCTCACCTTCCGCCATGAGGGATACTTCAATAAGACGGAACATCTGAAGAAGCAAGACTTGGGTAAGCAAATTGTTGTACACCTCATTTCAAACAAGACTTCTCGCTATAACGAGTCGGTTGTTCTTCCTCATGAGACCGTGGAAAATGACCCTACCATGGCGGGTAGAAATAATATCAACCGTAAGGACTTCGCACTTGGCTCTATGACCGTAGAGAAGGCGATGCAAAGTGGATTGCCTGGTTTGCGTGTTGTCAATAAGGGCGGAAATCCTGGTGAGGGTGCCAATATGCAGATACGAGGCTTGAAAACCATCATAGGCGATGGCAATCCGTTGGTTGTCATCAATGGTGTGCCATTCATGCCAGACAAGAATGAGTCGAAGGTAATAGGTGGCTTGAGCCGTTCTATCTTCGAGGCACTCAATGGCCAGGATATCAAGAATATCACGGTACTCAAGGATGGTGCTACTGCAATCTATGGTTCTCTTGCCAACAATGGTGTGGTTCTCATCGAAACCGACCAGGCATCCAAGGAGAACATGAACACTCGCATCTCTTTCAATGCCATCTATGGATTCAATTGGAACAAGAGCCGTTTGCCTCTGATGAACTCAACCCAATACAAGAGTTATCTCACGGATATGGGCTTGACGCATTACGCCAATCAGGAGGCTTTCTTTAATGATTTCACCTTCCTGTCAAATCCGCAAGCCAATAATGCCGAGCTTTATAGCTTCAACACAAATTGGCAGGATGAGGTGTTGCGCAACTCTTCTACCATGGACTATCTGTTCAGGGTAGAAGGAGGTGATGCCATCGCCAAGTACAACATCTCTCTGGGCTATAATGGCGATCAGGGAACCTTGAAGAATACAAACAACGACCGCTATAATGCGCAAATCAATGCGTCTGTCCTGGTGAGTCGTAAGTTGGAAATCCTTGCGTCTGTCAACACAGCTTACATGAAGGGTAACTTCATGGAGCAGGGCATGAGCTACGAGGCAAATCCAATGTTGGCGGCATATCGTCGTTCTCCATTGCTCTCGCCATACAGTACCGATATTTACGGCAAGTTGATTTCCAACTATAGTACCTATAAATATGGTGCCATCGACGATTATTATGTATCCAATCCGTTGGCGGTGGTGAATACCGTTGAGGCTACCCAGAAACAGTATGATGTAAATGCCAAGGTGCAGTTGGTGTATCGCCCAGCGCAGTGGCTTACCTTGAATGGCATTGTGGGCTTGTACTACAACTACAACCAGGAAAATATGTTTATTCCGGGTGTCACCTCGCAGGCTATCAAGTTTATTACCGACCGTTATGGCAATGCCAACAACACAGTGAGAGTGGGAACCAATTACACCATGAATATGTTCTATCATGTGAATGCCGATTTCCAGAAGACTTTCGCCAAGAAGCATGATGTGAAGGTGCAGTTGGGATTCCAGGCTCTGACCACCGATTACGAGTATGATGTGTCATTCGGAAGAAATACGCCTAACGATTACTTGAAGACGATGGGTAGTGTGCCTTCTTCTGAAAAACGCTATTTCGATGGTTACAACAACAAGTGGAATTGGATGAACCTCTATGCCGTAGCTAATTATACTTACGCTAATTTGGCAAAGGTGGGGTTGACTGCTTCTTTGGATGGTGCATCCAGTGTTGCAGGAAAGTTTGGTGATGCCAAGGTTTATCCGGGAGCCGATGTGGTTTTGATGGTGAAGAATCTGCCAGGACTTCATTCTGCAGATTTCATCAATAAGCTGAATCTTTATGCCAACTGTTCAACGACGGGTAACAGTCGCTTCGGCAGCAAGTATTACCAGAGTTACTATACTTCAAGTCCTTTCCTGGATATTGCAGGTATTGTACGTGCAAACTTGGCAACCACCGATGTGCTGAAACCGGAAATCACCACCACTTACAATGTGGGTATCGAGACGGCTCTTTTCAATAATCGCATTTCTTTGGCTGCCGAGTATTATAACTCCAAGACCAAGGATGTGATTCTCTTCGGAAATGCTTCTCCTCTCTTGGGTACTGCTCCTTACTATCGCAATGCTGCAAAGATCAAGGGTGATGGAGTAGAGTTGAAAATTTCTGTTTCACCTATTGCCACCAAGGACTTTATGTGGACTTTGGGAGCTACGCTCAGTACCGTCAACAATCAAGTGGAGAGTATGAATGGTGCAGCCGACATGCTTTATTCATTGTCAGACAATGCCACCTTGATTACCCGTCAGGGTGAATCACCATTTGCCTTCTATGGTTATCAGACAGCAGGAGTCTATTCCACTACGGCAGAGGCGAATGCTGCTTACACCCAAGCAGATGGAAGCAAGACAGCTTTGCTGAACGATAGAGGTGTGGCTTACCAGGCTGGCGATATTCGATTTGTGGATCAGAATGGTGATGGCAGAATTGATGCTGCCGACCGTGTGGTGTTGGGTTCGGCCACTCCTAAGGGATTTAGCAACTTCTATACCCACTTCGACTATAAGAACTTCGGATTAGATGTTGACTTCGGATATCAGTGGGGTGGAAAGGCCTACAATGCCATGCGCCGTGTCACAGAGTCGGCTTCCGATTTCTCTAACCAGTCGGTATCTGTGGTTCGCCGTTGGAACATGGAAGGTCAGGTCACTGATATGCCGCATGCCGAGTGGGGTGACCCACGTGGTAACAACGATTTCTCCGACCGTTGGATAGAGAGCACCGACTTCATCAAGTTGCGCAATATTTCCTTGAGCTATACTTACGATAAGTCGCTTTGGAATTTCATCCAGGGAGCTACCATCTACGTATCGGGTGAGAATCTGCTTACCTTCACCAAGTATCTGGGTCTTGATCCGGAGTTTGCCTATTCTTACAGCAATTTGATGCAAGGTGTGGATTATGGCAAGTTGAATGCGCCACGTTCCGTGAAGATTGGTGTGAATCTGAAATTCTAGAAGAATCAGAACGTAGTATTGAATCGATTTAAAATGAGAATAAAGAATGAAACGTAATATTTTCAAAAGATACAAATGGAGTGTAGGGGTACTCGCTGCAGCATTCTCCCTGACCTTTACTTCATGTTCGGATTTCTTTAATCCAGATACCGACGACCAGGTGAGCGACAAGCATTATATCTCGGAAAATACAGAGATGTACACGGGATTCGTGGGATTGTTGACTAAGATGCAGGCAATTGGTGACAAGGAAATCCTGCTCACGGATACTCGAGCTGAGTTTATTGAACCGACGAAGAATGCAGGCACCGACTTGTGGTCGCTCTATCAGTATGCAGATAACTTACAGGGTAACGAATATGCCTCTCCTGCTGCCTACTATGAGTTGATTCTTGCGTGCAATGATTACCTGCACAAGGTGAAGGAGTTTCGCAAGATGCCACAGGTGGATGATGAAATCTGCCAGAACTTGATTTCTTCTACCATCCGCATCAAGGCATGGACTTATAAGACCATCGGTGAGATTTATGGCGAGGCTGCCTGGATAGATGAACCCGTGGGCAGTGTGGATGCTTTCTTGGCACAGGCACGTAACAATGTCATTCCGATGAACCAGGTGATAGATAAATGCCTGAACCTGATGGAAGCGGGATATGATGGTGTGAAGTCCGACCGTGTAGTTGACTGGATTGCATGGCTTGACCCGACGAATGTGACGAACATTGCGGCATCTCCGTTCCGTAAGTGGAATTATATCGTTCCAACTTACGAGGGTGTTTATTCTGAGCTTTGTCTTTGGAAGGGTGCTTATCTGGATGCCGACAATGGTGTGGGCAATGAGCCTGCCAAGGTGTATTACAAGACGGCTGCCGACTTGCTCCTAAAGGCGCTGAACGTATATATAAATAATGAGAGTTTCTCGGGCAACAACCCTTACTGGTGTCCTAATGCCGGAACCAAGGGACGTTATGCCAATTTGTGGCAGTCGCAGGAGCCATACGTACCTGAGAATGTATGTGCCATCCTTTACGATTACAACCAGGGGCAGACCAATTCTTTGGTAGAGCATTTCAATAGTGATACTCCTGCCAAGTATCTATTGAAGCCTTCTGAGGCCGGTATGGATAATTTCACCAATCCTGATAAGAATCCAGGCGGTTCAACATCTGAAACTCGCTTTAAGAATCTGGTAGGAAAGAGTGCCGATGGCTATTACATCGCCAAGTATCGTCAGAATGGTGGCCGTAATGGCATCCGTGCCAACGCTTATCAGGACGATGTGCATATTTATATCTATCGTTCCACCCAGTATCATCTGATGTTGTGTGAGGCCTTGAATCAGTTGAACCGTTTCTCGGCTTTGAATAGTGTGCTCAATAGTGGAATGACTGGTGAGAAGGTAGATGAACTTGTTGCCAACGATGACTCTATCAAGGCAGGCAAGCCGATCAAGTATCCGGAGTGGGAAGGATTTACCCGCAACTGGACTTCTAGTGCAGAGTGGGGTACTCGCAAGTATCCTGATACCGGAATCCGTGGTGCCTACGAATTGTCGGCGCGTCAGATTGAAACCGGAAACAATCCGGCTCAGATGCAAGCTGCCAAGCGAAGCAACGATATCCAGATCATGAAGGAGGCTGAAATGGAGTTCTCTTGCGAAGGCAAGACTTATCCTTGGATGAACCGAGTGGCTGTGAGATACAAGGACAGGGGTATCGTGGCAGATGAAATCTGTCCTAAGTATGAAACCAGAGGATTGGCTGCCCAGGTGCGTGCTGCCATCATGAATGGTGCCAACTGGGTGAAGTATCATCTCTAGAATCCGGGAATCGAACGGATAGAGAATCATCTTGAAGAAGAATAAATAACCTAATATTAATTTAACAACTATCGTGTATGAAGAAATTCTTAACACTAGCATTGTTGGCTGTCAGTGTATTGACGGCAAATGCAGAAAGTAGAAAGTGGGACTTCACGAATTGGAGTGCCGCTACAATTGCCAACTTGAACAAGGGCGCATCTGCTAATTTCTCTACAGATGCAGAAGCCTTGAATCCTGCTTGTGGCTGGTCAGACATCGAGAAGGCAAATGGTAATCAAGCTGCTGCCAAAGGTGGTAAAATCTTCTGGGAGGTAAAGGCCCAGGGTAATGCTACTACTGGTGCCCAGCTTTGTGCAGACGGGCAGCCTATCCAGGAATTGGATGGCTTGCTTTACACCAATACTACGAATCGTTCTTTGGCTATCGCCATTAACAATGGCTCAGGCTATGAGGGCGCTTCTTATCTCTGGACGGGTTCTAAGAAGAAGAACTATTTCGTGATTCCTAATGTAAAGGCTGGTGCAAAGATTACAATGGGTGTGGAGTCTCACAAAACCACCGAGGCTCGTGGTTATGAACTCTACATCGTGGAAAACGGCAAGTTTAGCACCAAGGGTACCAAACTGATGGATCCTGAAGGCAAAGCCAATGCTGTGCCTAAGACTTACGTGGAGCAGACCTGGCAGGTACCTGAAGAGGGCTTGACGGATACTCCTAACGAGGATGGTACTTACAATGTGTTGATTTACAACACCAATGGCTGCCACATGTACTTCATCAAGGTTGATGAGGGTGACAACATGGGTGAGGCTCGCAAGGTGGCATGGTTGCATGCTGGTGGCGCAGGCTTGGATTATGCTATGCGTCCTACCGATGGCTTTGAATATACAGATATCGATGCTACCACCGATGAGGTTACCGATGAGTCTTTGCGTAGCTACGAGGCTGTGGTTGTTGGTTCAGACGTAACAGCCGAATCTCCTGCTTATCCAACCTTGGAGAAGAACATCGCTTTCGTGCCAATGGTTAACTTGAACAACAAGCTCTTTGGTTACACCGCAGCTGCTGACGATGTAACAACAATGACCGTGACCGATGCTGATGCAGGCTATTGGACAAACCTTACGCTTGAGGATGGTACATTCGATTATGCATCTAATGTGTCTGTAACTCTTCCAGAGAAGTTTGCCAACGACGAGGTTATCGCTAAGCAGGGTGATGCTGTTGCCATCCATCGTCATAATAATGGTGCAGGTAAGAATAGCTACTTCCTGTTGGGTTCTGATGAAACCGCTGTAACAACTTACGCCGAGTGGTCTAGCCTTCTTGGTAATATCATCAACGAGGCTGCTCAAACCAAGCGTGATGTAACCAATGCTGCTGCTCCTTCTTATTCTTTGAACTATGCAGATCAGCAGACCACTGTTTCTATCAGTTGTGCAACTGGCGGTTCTCAGGTCTATTATAAGGTAGGCGATGGCGAGTACCAGCTTTATTCTGAGCCATTGGTTTACACAGAGCCTGTTAAGTTGACAGCTTATGCTGTTTCTGAGGGTTATCTCCAGAGTGAGGAATCTTCTAAGGAAATCGACATCCAGTCTCAGGCAGCTGCTCCGGTTGTTGAGATTGCATCAGAGGAAGGTAAGTCTGTCATCACCATTACCAACAAGGAAGAGGGTGCTCAGGTTTACTATTCATTCAGTGGACAGACCAAGACCAGCACTGCTGCTACCTATGCAGAGCCTGTAGAGGTAACTGAGCCTGGTACCATCACAGCTTTTGCGGTTGCTGAGGGCAAGTTGCAGAGCGAGGCTGTAGCTGTAGAGTTTGCAGTAAAGGGTATTCCTGAAGTTAAGGATACTATCTCTCACTTCACTGCCAATGAGGCTGATTGGTTCACAAATGCTGTTGTAACAGATGCTGATGGTGTTTCTACTCCTTTGGCAGAAGCTATTACTGCTGGCAGTGCTAGTGGTGCAGCTAAGGCTGTTTATTACTTCGGCAAGTCTGCTTGGGCTTACTATGGTAGCGAGGTTGACCATACCGAGACAGATCCTGAGACAGGTGAGGAGAAAGTTATCTATAAGCCAGACCCAAAGGCTTACAAGTATGTATCTTCTACTTCTGATACGGATTGGATTATCGAATCTGAAGGTCAGGTAATCACAGGTGAGACCAATGTCTCAGCTTCTTCTGGTATCTTCACTGGTACTGCTGGTTATTTTGCAGAAGAGGCTATCGATGAGATAGGCGGTACACCTTCTAAGGGTAAGGTTAGCTTTGGTGGTAAGTCTTCAGGTGATCCTTATACTATGCGTGTGAAGTCAACCAAGACATTTGATGGAACATTTGATGTTGTTACTTATCTTTCTAATGGTGGTACTAGCGACCTTGGCATCGAGTTGCAGAAGTCAGCTGATGGTACATCTTGGGAGAAGGTTGGAAATTTGAACTTCTCTAATTCTCAGCGTTTGTTCAAGAAGACTCGTTTCCACTTGAATGAGACTACACCTGTTTACCTCCGTGTTGCTCAGGTATCTGGTGGCTCTAAGGGTCAGCTTTATGACATCTATGTTATCAAGACTGCTGGTTCTACAACAGGTATTGAGTCTATCCCTGCTGCTGATGCTGCAAAGAATGTGAAGGTAATGAAGTTCAGCAAGAATGGTCGCCTTGTTATTCAGAAGGGTAATACCATCTATAATGTTGCTGGCTTGAAGCTCAACTAATAGATAGAATATATTTCAAGGCAGGCTGCATAATCGGTGTAGCCTGCCTTTATATTTTTTTGAAAAGGTTGGATCTATTTTAAGGAGAATGGGTGAATCAACGGAGTCATAGTAAATTTGTGATAATATGAGAAGAGTAATTTGCAATTTTACAATAGCGTTTCTATTCTTTTTTCCTCTTCATGCTGCGGAGAATGTAGGGATACGGGAAATGGTAAATAGAATCAATTTGTTCAATCGTTATCTCCCTCAGGAAAAAGTGTATCTTCATTTTGATAATACAGCTTATTTTATGGGGGAGAAGATGTGGTTTAAGGCTTATGTCTTGCGTAGTGACAATCACCATGCAACTGATGTGAGCCGAGTCCTTTATGTTGAATTGCTTGACAGAAGCGGTAATGTGGTGGAAACCCAAAAACTTCCGATAGGGGCTATGGGACAGGCTGATGGCGTCTTTGACTTACGTAACGTGCTGGCAGGTGGTTTCTATGAAGTCAGAGCCTATACTCGCTATATGCTCAATTGGGATAGTAGCTGGCTTTTCTCTCGTGTGTTCCCTATTTTTGAAACGCCTGGCAAGGAAGGTGACTATTCTCGTCCTTCTTTAGGGAAAACAGCCTGGCAAGTTCGTGAATCAGAAAAAGTGCCTACTAAGGAGAAAACTGGGATATCCTTTGCTAAGCCAGAGGATGGTAATATAGCTTTTTTCCCCGAAGGTGGTCATTTGGTAGAGAACTTGTCTTGTCGTGTAGCATTTGAAATAAGAGACCGTCAGGGTTTACCTGTTAATGGAACGGGTGAACTGTCCTGTGGAGAAGAGTGCCTATGTTCAGTCAGTACCTCTCAAAACGGTCGTGGCGTATTCTCTCTTGTAGCACAGCCTGGTAAGATATATTCTCTAAACTTGAAAGATAAGAGGGGAAGATTATATCGCCAGGAATTGCCTGTGGCGGAAAAGGAAGGCTGTAGCATGAGATTGACACAGTCTGGTAAATCCTGGTGTGTGAATTTGAATACAACGACCTCCTTTGCCCAGGATTCTTTGGGAATAGTACTGACAGCTCATGGTGCATTGAAGCATGTGGATGTTGTAGCGGGTAGTCGGTCTATGTATTTGTCTCTTCCAGATTCGGCCATTGCTGATGGTGTAAACCGGGTCAGTGTAGTCAATGGTGCTGGTCAGGTTCTTGCAGACAGGTTGTTTTTCCAATATCCCCGGACTCTAAAAGATAGTATAAGTGTTACCGTAAAAGAAACCTCCTTGCTCCCGTCCGCCCCAATCAACCTGTCTTTTCATGCTCCCCCATCTACCATATTCTCCTTATCAGTTCGTGATGCCGATACGGAAAAGAATATCTCTTCTCTTGATTGCGAGAACTGGCTTCTGTTGGCAGGAGAACTGCATGGCTATGTGTCTCATCCCGAATATTATTTTGAGTCAGACGATGCCGAACATCGCGAAGCAGCCGACCTGCTGATGTTGGTTCAAGGCTGGCGTCGTTATGATCTCAGTCAGATGATGGGCAAGAAAAACTTCAAGATAGTTCATCCTGTAGAAAAGGGATTGAGCATTTCAGGAAGATTAAAGGGTCCTCAAAAGAAAGCCATTGTGTCCAACCAGAATTTGCGTTTCCGTCTTTACAATGAGTTGGGGCAGTCTCTGAGTGGGGATGCTGTGACCGACAGTCTGGGCTGTTACGTGATAGAGGTTCCGCCTTGTGATGGAGAATGGAATATGTTTGTTCACATACCTAAGAGTTATAGTATAGAGATAGACCGTAATTTTTCTCCATCACCTCGTTCTCTTTCCTTGTTGGAGTTGATGCGTCCCCAGGATGTCACGGCAGCCATGACTTCTTTTCATTACAGCCGCAATACTGATGAAGTGTTAGAGAAGCCTGCTGGTATCAGCATGCTCTCTCGCACTCACATGTTGCCCACCGTGGTCAAGAAAAAGCATTTTTGGGAAAGTGGAATAGCCTGGGATAATATAACGGAAGGTAGGGAAGTTTCTTACCTATATTATAATATAGATAAGGAGAGAGACAGACTTTTGGATAAAGGTGAGGAGATTCCCTATATCTATGAATGGCTGAAACAGAAAAATCATGCGTTTAAGGGTGATTATAGAGAACTGTTTGATGCCTTTAACCCTGCTTTTTGGTATGATAAAGATGTTTGCGATTTCTCTTATAATGGAAATCCTATTTTGTGGATGTTGGACAATAGTCCAAGATGTATCACAAATGGTCTCCCTTTTACAGGCACGGTTCCTTTGATGAAAAGTAGAACTATAGACGATATGCCTGTAACAATGGGAGAAGTAAAGGCGATTTATATTACCGAAGCTCCTAATGTCTGGAAACGCTATTTGGTGGGAAATGCTTGGGCGAAAATTGGTAATATGGCAACAGTCTTTGTCTATACCCATAAGATGTTTAGAAAATGCCCCAAAAACTTGCGCCACACATTCTTTGATGGGTATAGTCCTGCTGTGGAGTTCTATTCGCCGGGGTATGGTGAACTTCCATCCAATGAAGATTTCCGTCGTACATTGTATTGGAATCCTTACGTAAGGACCAATAAGGAAGGCTATGTGGATTTGAGAATTTGCAATACGGGTACATGCAGGCAACTTATTATTTCTGCTGAGGCGATAACTCCTGATGGAAATATAGTCAAGAATAGATGATGTTTCATGCACTCTCAGTGGTCTATCCCGGAAGAAAAACTCTCAAAAAGAGAATGCTGTAAACTTAGCACTCGGACAATACTCTTCACTCTTCACCCAGCCCTCTCAAACCACTATAAACAAGGCGTTTAGCGTGGTGAAGAGTTCCCGCAACTCTTCACCACTCTTCACCCATAAGGGGACATTGAAAGTAAGCGGCTCCGCGTTTATACCTTGCATAATTCAAAAAAAGCAGTAACAGCTGATTAAACAAATGCTGCTACTGCTTTTTCCATCGGTCAGGAAGTAAGTCTCTATATTTCTCCAGTGGGGTATTCGGTTGCCATTCAATGGTCTTTTCTATGACATCGCTAATGTATTCAAACAGATTGATGCCATTCAACTTGCATGAAATAGCTATAGAATATAGGATAGCTCCCCGTCTTGCTCCTTCGTGCGAGCCAAAGAACATAGAGTTTCTTCTTGATTCCTAAGACATAGCCAAATTTTTGAGCAGCTTTTTGTGTTAATAAATACAAAAGAGGCGCTTTGGAACATACAGGCACTACAATACCCGTAGCAGAAGTGGTCAAAATTGACTTTTCTGTTACAAAACAACACGGAACTCGTTCTTTTAATAGCGTATGGCTAGATTCCTAATTAGTTATCCG
>ERZ1026882.349-NODE-349-length-28617-cov-4.902528_pt1 | contig 28617 bp, 29 predicted proteins | sample MGYA00380171_ERZ1026882 | MGnify/ENA primary metagenome ERZ1026882 (study PRJEB33269, sample SAMEA4719807) | human gut metagenome | biome: human-associated habitat; feature: organic feature; material: feces | place: Cameroon | collected 2013-10 ...
CTCGTGGGCTCGGAGATGTGTATAAGAGACAGGATTTTACATGTTTCATGTTCGTATCCCTCCTTACTATTGCTTAACTTACGTTATTATAACATTTCGACATAGGTTTCGCAATCTTTTTCTTAGGATATCATTCCGCCTGCCATACCACCTCCCGCACACAGCGCAAATGTCATCAGAATCTCTGTTCCACTTCCGTGAAATGTACGATAGATTCCCCATGTAATCAGTAACAGAAATGCGAAGTACAGAATTCCAAGTACAATTCCCCACAAGAAACGTCTGATCTTTGCAAGTTTACCCGCCACAAGTCCACCGGCAAATGTAGAGAGCAAATAGACCGCTGTGATCCCTGCTGTCACAGCTTCTTCCGTAAGTTCGAATTTATACAGCGCCATTGCCAGTATCATCAAAAGAATTCCGGTCACTACATATGCTGCCAGAAGAGATTTCAGTATCCACATGATCCACACTTCATTTTGTCCCTTTTTTCCCATGCTTTCCCTCCTCATCTATCACAGATTATGAAGGAAGCATCTGATTTATGCGCTTATTTTGTTTACAATCGTCCTATTGTTCCATCTGTTTGCCCAGAACCTTTGCCGTATATTCCGCAAGACAAAGCTCTGTATCTTTGAATCTGTCCGTACGTTCCTGATTCAGCAGAAAAACCGCACCGATCACATCACCTGCACACAGAATCGGACTGATCACCTCCTGTTTATAAGGTTCTGATACACTCACGATCGGTACATACCTTTTTTCCCCGGCTTTGGCATTCCGTGTTTTTCGTTCTTTCAGAAATTCTCCAAGCTCTCCCGTAATATCTTCATCCTGAATCTCTTTCTTTCCGTTTCCCGCTGCTGCCACTACCTGATCCATATCACAGATCCCCACCAGGCATTCCAGAACCTGCGACAGACTTTCCGCATACTGCTTTGCAAATGCAGAGAGTTCCCCGATCGGTGAATATTTCTTCAGAATAATCTCACCTTCTCTGTCTGTAAATATCTCCAGCGGATCGCCTTCCCTGATCCTCAGTGTCCTTCTGATTTCTTTTGGCACGACCACACGCCCCAGATCATCGATTCTTCTTACGATTCCTGTTGCCTTCATAGCATTTATCTTCCTCCTGATTTTTCTGTTTTTTCCATATTTTCTAACATATGGCTAGTATGCTGAAAACAGCAAGGAATTATTCATGCAGATATTAGACTGGATATTTTTTCAATAGTTTTGTATAATAGTTGGAAGAAAATATTAGGAGGAATGAATCATGAGTAAAATTGATGAAGTACGTGCTGATATGGTCAAAGCCATGAAAGCCAAAGACAAAGACACAAAGGAAACTTTATCCATGCTGCTTGCAGCTCTTAAGAATAAAGCAATCGACAAACGCGAAGACCTGACACCGGAAGAAGAGACTCAGGTAATCTTAAAAGAGATCAAGCAGACAAAAGAGACCCTGGATATGACTCCTGCAGATCGTACAGAGATCATCGAAGAATGCAACAAGCGTCTGGCTGTTCTGGAACAGTATGCTCCTAAGATGATGGATGAAGCAGAGATCAAAGAAGTCGTTGCTTCTGTTCTTGCAGAGATGGGACTGGATGCTCCTACCGCAAAGGATAAAGGCAAGATCATGAAGAACCTGATGCCTAAAGTAAAGGGAAAAGCTGACGGCAAGCTCGTCAACGAGATCGTATCTACTTTCATGAAATAAAATCTTCAAGAGCTGCCGCTGGCAGCTCTTCTTGTATACTATGGTATCTACAGAACCGCCACCTGCTGCTTCTTCCGAACACATAGTGATCACAAAATAATGGGCAGCACCCGATGGATGCTGCCCATTATTTTAATCCTCTTAGTTACCAGAAGTACTGTCTGTTCCGGTTGTACTTGTGTCTTTGGCTTTCACACTCAGTTTTGTAAAGCTAATCTTATTCCAGGTACCTTTATGGACTGTAATCTTTTCTTCTTTTTTCCATTTCTTTAATACTTTTTTATAGTATTTATCCTGTTTGTCTGTGATCATGGACTGTTTCTTAGTCTCTGTAGCCGTTTTATCATTGAGGCTTGTAACTTTTGCCACATAGCATGCAGTGTCACCTTCGATCACATCCGTCGTCTCGCCTTCTCCTAATTTGTCTGCTGCTTTTACGACTTCCTTAGACGGACTTACTGAATCCGAATCAAACGTGGCATCTTTGGCTTCTGTTCCCTGTTCCGTTGCATACGCAGCAAAATCTTCTGCTGTCTTTGCACCTTTGGCAAATGCCTCTGCCGTCTCTTTGGTTTTTTTCTTTTCCGCTTCGGATACTGTAGTATCTGATGAGCTTGAAGAATCAGATGTTGTACTATAATCAAATTCTACATACTGCATATGCTTCTGTGTCGCTTCTTCATCCGTTACTTTCACATTCGCATCTGCTACAATTGCCGCACGCATTTTCTGTTCGATCGCCATCAGTGTCATGACACGTTTTACATTTTCCTTAGAACCGGACACCTTGTCTTTTTTCTTCTGTGAATTGGCTTTGTCAAATTCTTTTGCTGCATCATTGATTGCTTTTTTATCGGCCTTTGTAAGCTTCACATCATAATCTTTCATATGTTCTTCCAGAAGAGCCATATTCTTCAGATCATCCAGAAGTGTCTTCTTGATAGACTCTTCATATGTCTTGCCGTCTGATGCATTTCTGCTCCACATATCATCACCACCGAGATAGCTTGCAAAGTATGTTTCGTACTGAGCCTGTGTATATCTTGCATAGAAATTTGCAACACCTGCCGTAATCTCTTCATCCCCTGCTTTTACGACTACTGCATCGTCCTTCAGTGATCCACATCCGGTAAGTGATGCTGCCATAATTCCTGCCAGTGCTAATATTAATGCTCTTTTTTTCATTTATCCTAACCTGCCTTTATTTGCTTAATGGGTCAATTATACCGCTTTTTTCTTCGCCTATCAATCTTTTCAACCCATTTAACACATTTTTTGTGATTTCCAATGCGTCTGTCTGCTTCTCTTTCAGATTCCTTCTCTTCTTCTCATAGATAAAGCATGGCTGCACCCCATCCGCTTTGAATGTCAGCTCGCCACGAAAATCTTCAATCAGCTTCGGAATCCGCTCCGGATGTACTTTTGCTTTTTCATACATGGTAAATGTGTAAACCTCGCCTTTCTGCTCGACCGCCATTACATACAACTGATGTGCCTGTGCCTTCAGAGCCGCTACTTCCAGAAGCTTTTCTACTTTCTTCGGAATATCTCCGAAACGGTCGATCAGTTCTTCTGTCATATCTTCCATCTCTTCTCTGTTCTCGATTGCAGCGATCCGTTTATAAACATCCAGTTTCTGATATTCATTCGGAATATACGAAGCCGGAATAAATGCATCCACATTCAGATCCATCGTCGTTGTAAATGTCTCCTCTTCTTCCATCTCGCCTTTCAGCTGCTTCACCGCCTCGTTCAGCATCTTACAGTAAAGGTCATATCCGACTGCTTCCATATGTCCATGCTGTTCTGCTCCGAGAAGATTGCCTGCTCCGCGGATCTCAAGATCCCGCATTGCGATCTTGAATCCCGAACCAAGATCCGTAAACTCGCGGATGGCCGCCAGTCTCTTTTCAGCCACTTCTTTTAACATCTTGTCTCTCCGGTATAGAAGGAATGCATATGCCATGCGGTTAGAGCGTCCGACACGCCCACGCAGCTGATAAAGCTGTGAAAGGCCGAGACGATCCGCATCGTGGATGATCATCGTATTCGCATTGGAAATATCCAGTCCGGTCTCTATGATCGTTGTAGATACCAGTACATCAATCTCACCATTAATGAAATCATACATAATCCGTTCCAGTTCGTGTTCCCGCATCTGTCCGTGTGCATAGGCAACCGTCAGATCCGGCACCAGTTTCTGCACATGTCCTGCCACTTCATCAATATCTTCCACGCGGTTGTAGACATAATATACCTGTCCCTGTCTTGCGCATTCCCGTTCAATTGCCTCACGTACCATCTCATCGTTATATTCCATGACATACGTCTGGATCGGCATACGGTCGTTCGGCGCTTCTTCCAGCACACTCATGTCACGGATTCCGATCAGGCTCATATGAAGGGTTCTCGGGATCGGAGTTGCCGTAAGCGTCAGTACATCTACATTTTCCTTTAATTTCTTGATCTTCTCTTTGTGCTGTACTCCGAATCTCTGCTCTTCATCAATGATCAGAAGCCCGAGATCCTTGAATTTCATATCTTCACTTAACACTCGGTGTGTTCCGATGATAATATCTACCAGCCCCTTTTTCGCATCCTCGACTGTCTTCTTCTGCTGCGCCGGCGTGCGGAATCTGCACATCAGATCGATCCGCACCGGAAAGTCTTTCATACGCTGCACGAACGTCCGGTAATGCTGCTGTGCAAGGATTGTTGTCGGAACCAGATAGACCACCTGTTTACTCTCTTGTACTGCTTTGAATGCCGCACGGATCGCAACTTCTGTTTTTCCGAATCCGACATCGCCACAGACCAGACGGTCCATGATCTTGTGGCTTTCCATATCTTTTTTCACAGCCTCGATCGCCATCATCTGGTCTTCTGTCTCTTCAAACGGGAACATCTCTTCAAATTCCCGCTGCCAGACAGTATCTTCTCCATAGACATAACCATCCTGTTCCTGTCTCGCCGCATACAGCTTCACCAGATCCCTTGCAATCTCTTTTACCGCACCGCGCACCTTTGTCTTGGTCCGGTTCCATTCCTGCGTTCCCAACTTGTTCAGTTTCGGTTTCTTGGCATCGGCACTTGCATATTTCTGGATCAGATCCAGCTGCGTTGCCGGGATATAAAGATTTCCGCCCTGTGCATACGAAATCTTCATATAATCCTTCGAAATCTTGTCTACGACGATCTTCTCGATCCCCTGATAGACCCCGACACCATGATTCTCATGGACCACATAGTCTCCCGGTTTCAGTTCCGAAAAGCTCTGGATCTTACGGCCTTCATATGTCTTTCTCTTTTTCTTCTTTTTCCGTTTGCCGAAAATGTCCGACTCTGCGATCACAGTGAATTTGAGCATCGGATATTCATAACCTTCTGCGATATATCCGTATGCCGTCATGATCTCTCCCGGCTTCACTTCCCGGTCCAGATCTTCACTGTAATAACTGCTCAGATTATAATCTCTTAAATCTTCCGCCAGACGCTTCGCACGGGTCCTGGAACCTGACAACAGAATTACCCTGTATCCATTTCTTTTTAACCGTTTCAGATCCTGTGTCAGCATTTCAAAACTGTTATTATACGGATTCACACTTTTCGCCTGGATCTCATAAGACTCTCTCACTTCCAGTCCTTTGCATTTCATCTCCAGTGCATAGAATCCGATACTACTGTAACAATTGATCTTTTTCAGGATCTCAGTGACCGGAAAGATTTTTGCTTCTTCCTCTTCCAAATCATATCCGCTTTCCAGACGTTTCTTCTGTGCTTCCATGAATTCATCTTCAATATTCTGTCCACGCTCCACAAGACGTACCGGTTCATCCAGAAAAAGGATCGTATCCTCCGGTGGAAAATAATCCAGAAACGAGACACCCTTCTCACCATTCTGTGGGAATTCTACCGCCGGATAGATTACAATATCCATCAGATTTTCGATCGACCGCTGGCTCTCCACATCAAACGTACGGATGGAATCCACCTCATCTCCCCAGAGTTCGATACGCACCGGAAGTTCTTCCGTCAGCGGATAGATATCCAGGATTCCTCCACGTACCGCAAACTGTCCAGGTCCTTCCACCTGCACTTCCCGGTCATAACCTATAACCGAAAGCTTCTCTGCCATCTCATCCAATTTGAGAACGCTGTCATTTTGTATCTTAAGTACTTTTTCCGCAATACTTTCCTTCGGTGCCAGATGATCCATGAAGCCGTCCAGGCTTGTCACAACCGTTACCGGTTCACCCGAAAGCACTGCCTGGATTCCTTCCATTCTCTGCTTTACCAGTTCTTTACTTCGGATATCTGCCTGATAGAAGAGAAAATCTTTCGCCGGATACAGATACGTATTACTGTCCAGGAAACGGTATTCTTCATAGATTTGTTTTGCTTTTGTCTCACTGGAACAGGCGATGACTTTATATTTACAGCCATCGCCAAGTGCATACATCATATGAGATTTCTGGGAATTCACACATCCGCACACACGGATCATTCCCACATCTTTTTTCTTATTCTTGCAGAGTTCTTCAAACTCTGCAAGTTCTTTTAACGGCCCGATTAAGCCCTGCATCTTTTATGCCTCCTTAGGCTTTACTTTCCTGTTATACTGATTCATGGCAGCCTCGATCTCTCCATTTAAGATCATTCCCACCGCATGGTCTGCGCGGTCATAACCTTCTTCCATCAATTCACGGTCTTCTTTTGAAAAATGTCCCAGCACATAATCCGCCAGGTCATATTTCTTCGGCTTCTCACCTACCCCGATCTTGATTCTCGGAAATACATCCGTTCCCAGATTGGCAATGATATTCTTGATTCCGTTATGCCCTCCGGCACTTCCTTTTTTACGGATCCTTAGCTGTCCCACATCCAGACTGATATCATCATAGATTACCAGAAGTTCATGTTCTTCATCGATCTTATAATAATTGACCAGTTCTCTTAAGCTTTCCCCGCTGAGATTCATGTAAGTCTGCGGTTTTACCAGAAGCACTTTCTGACCCTCAATGATTCCCTTTCCGACCAGCGCTCTTCCTTTTCTTCCATCTACAGAAATATTATATCTGTCCGCCAGCATATCTATGACATCAAATCCTACATTGTGTCTGGTTCCTTCATACTGAAGTGTAGGATTCCCAAGTCCTGCAATAATAAACATAATTCTTCACCTTCCATTTCTTTTACCATTCTACAAGAACCTTTTCCATTTGTCACGGAAAAATTAAATGAATAATTCTTCCACTTTTTTCATACATTATAGAAAATAAAACAATCTTTGAAATAAAATACCAGGAGGTCTCGCTATGAGTTCCAAAACCAAAATTGTTGTACTTCACATGAAGGAAATCATCTATACCGTTATTTTTGCAGTATTAGCCATTGTTCTGATCCTGCTTTTGATATTCATGTTCCGTCCCGGACACCATTCCGGATCCAATGATAAGAAGATCTACACTCCCGGAATCTACACTTCCGATATTACGTTGAATAATACTGCTTTAGAAGTTGAGGTCACAGTGGATGAAACGCATATCAACTCAATCCGTTTTACGAATCTGAATGATTCCATCACAACCATGTACCCTTTTATCGAACCGGCGATTGAAGATATTGCCGAACAGGTCTATAAAAAACAGTCTCTTGAGAATATACAGTATTCTTCCGATACTCCTTATACTTCCCAGTTGATTGTTCAGGCCATTGAAAACGCACTAAAAAAAGCCGAAACTACAAAGTAGTCGCGGCTTTTTCTTTTGCTCTCTTTTGTTCTTGTTCTGATCTTAACCCTCAACGATAAGATAACGTCCATCCGGAAGTGCAAATACTTCCGATGCCTCTTCGATCTCTTCATCAGACATTCCGCTGATATCCATTCCCTCCTGATCCAGGAATTCTTTAACTTCTTCAATGCTGTCTACGATAGAAGCCATACAATCCTCCAGAAAAGCCTCAGCCTCTTCTAAAGTCTCAGCAACTGGTTCGTCAAACAGCTGTCCCTGGTTCAGGATAAAGGTCTTCAGACATTCTTCATCATATTCGTACATACATCTCAACCTCCCTTATCGTAATATTACACAAACTGCAACAGTTCTTCCGGTCTTTCGATCAGATGATCTGCTCCCGCAGTTTCTAACGTTTTCCTGTCCCGGAATCCCCACAGCACACCTATTGTCTTAAGGCCTGCATTCTTTCCGGTTGCCGCATCGACTTCCGAATCTCCGATATACAGACATTCTTCTTTCGATACCTGCATCTGCTCCATCAGATACCAGACTCCGTCCGGTGCTGGTTTTCTGCGGATGCCGTCTTTTTGTCCCTGTGCATAGTCAAAAATGTTATCTCCAAAGATTTCTTTTACAACCTTTACTGTCTGACGGTCCGGCTTATTCGAAAGAACTGCCAGATGGATTCCTCTGTCCTTCAATGCTTTTAACATCTCCGGAATCCCCTCGTAAGGTGTTACATGATATGTACAATTCTGATCAAATATACGTCCGTAAATTTTCATTCCTTCTTCAATTCTTGAAGCCTTAGGATCCCCCGACACTTTCAGAGATTCTTCGATCAGAACTCTTGCTCCGTTTCCGACAAACATTCTGCACTGATCCTTTGTGATCTGGGAGAGCCCCATCTCCTTCAGTGTCAGATTCACAGAATATGTCATAGATTCCAATGTATTTGTTAATGTTCCATCTAGGTCAAATATACAAGCTTTCATTATACAAATCCCTCCTGCAAATATCATAGTATGAGACTGTCAAAAATGCAATACTAAAAAAATCTATCAGACTTTTTTGTCATATACATGACACACAAAGCGATACGCCAGCCCTTAGATAAGGTACTGGCGCATTGTTTTCAACGCATTCTTTTCAAGTCTGCTCACCTGAGCCTGTGATATCTGTATTTCATCTGCAACCTCCATCTGTGTTTTTCCCTGAAAAAACCGAAGCTTTATAATATACCGTTCCCTCTCTCCCAGATGTTTCATTGCTTCTTCCAATGATAAATCTTCTATCCACTTTTCTTCTTTATTCGTCTGATCACTTAACTGATCCATTACATAGAGTGCATCTCCTCCATCATTGTACACCGGTTCCTGAAGGCTCATAGGTACCTGGATTGCATCCAGTGCAAATACAATATCTTCTTTGGATATTCCGATCTCCTCAGCGATTTCCTGTACTGTAGGCTCTTTCTGATTCTTCTTCATATAGTTTTCCTTAGCATAAATTGCCTTGTATGCAGTGTCTCTGAGTGACCGGCTGACTCTTATGGAATTATTATCTCTCATGTACCTTCTGATTTCTCCGATAATCATAGGTACTGCATAAGTGGAAAATTTTACCTCTAATTCTGTATTAAAATTATTGATTGCTTTAATAAGGCCAATACAGCCAATCTGGAACAGATCATCCGGATTCTCTCCACTTGCACCGAACCTCCTTATTACACTTAAGACAAGTCTTAGATTACCTTTGATATATTCTTCTTTCGCTTCCTGATCTCCCGCTTTAATACGCACAAACAAAGCTTCCTTCTCCTTTTCATTCAGGATCGGAAGCTTTGCTGTATTCACACCACATATTTCTACTTTTCCCTGTGCCATTGCGAACCTCCTGTCAGAATCTTCTCTATCAGTTTCTAGTAAAATGATTCTCCATATCGCACAGGCTTATGCGGATTCTTATGAAATTAAAAAAACTTTTACTCCTTGACATCCGGTCTGACGTCGGTTATCTGTCCCATTTGTCTGCCAGATTTTGGATCTGTGTTTCAAATTTTGCCATATCTTTATTGGCAATTCCCTCGTTCTTATATACTACATTTAACAGACGTTTGGCTGCTGCCACCAGACGGTTAAATGCAGATGCACTTTTAATCTTATTCGGCTTTTCTTCTGCCTTCTTCGGAATCTTCTGACCAATGGTAATGATCTCATTTGCCGCAAGATCTACGGAACCTCCGGAATACGGTGCAAATGCCGGGCAGCCAAATTGCTCTTCTACAAGCGCAGCAAAATGATCCGTCACTGTATCCTCACCATGTACAACCATCACACGGGCCGGTACCTTTTCAAATCCTGCGAGCCAGTCTAACAGTCCATTCATATCTGCATGTCCGCTGATTCCCCTTAACACTTCTATCTTTGCGTTGACCGTGATGTTCTCACCAAATAATTTCACACTCTGTGCACCTTCGATCAACTTTCTTCCAAGCGTTCCCACCGCCTGATATCCAACAAAACAGATGGTACATTCCGGCCGCCACAGATTATGTTTCAAGTGATGCCTGATACGTCCGGCCTCACACATACCGGATGCAGACAGGATTACTTTAGGTTTCGTATCAAAATTAATCTGTCTGGATTCATCACTGGTAATCGTTGTCTTGAGTCCCTGGAACAACAGTGGGTTAATTCCCTGATTGACAAGCGCCATTGCGTCTTCATCAAAGCATCCTTTGACATTTTTATTAAACACATTGGTCGCTTCAATTGCCAGCGGACTGTCTACATACACTTCAAATCCTGGGAATTCCGGAAGCAGATTCTTTTCTTTTATCTCTCTGATAAAATACAGGATTTCCTGCGTACGTCCTACCGCAAACGATGGGATTACTACATTGCCTCCTTTTTGGAATGTTTCCCGTAAAATTCTTGTAAATTCGCCGACATAATCCGGAATATCCTCTCCATGTGTCCGGTCTCCATATGTAGATTCGATCACTACATAATCTGCTTCTTTTACCAGCTGCGGATCTTTGATGATCGGTTGATTCTTGTTACCCACATCTCCGGAAAATACGATCTTTTTAGAAACTTCTCCTTCTGTTACCCACACTTCAATACTTGCGGATCCCAGAAGATGCCCTACATCATTAAATCTGACTTCTATTCCGTCACACAATGTAATCTTCTGACCGTAATCCACAGGTGCCAGAAGCTTGGTCGCCGCATCTGCATCTGCAACCGTATAAATCGGTTCGTATTCCGGTTCCCCGCTTCGTCTTGCCTTCCGGTTTCTCCATTCCGCCTCAAATTCCTGAATATGGGCACTGTCACGCAACATGATATCGCACAAATCTGCCGTTGCAAATGTTGTAATGATCTCTCCGGAAAATCCCTTTTTAACCAATAACGGAATATTTCCCGAATGATCGATATGTGCATGTGTCAGAAGAATGTAATCTACCTCTCCCGGTGTAACAGGAAGTTCCTGATTCTCATAAAGATCCGGTCCTTGTTCCATTCCACAGTCAATCAGAATATTCTTTCCACACGCTTCAAGAAGATGGCAGCTTCCAGTCACTTCATGGGCTGCTCCAAAAAAGCTAAGTCTCATATGACCAACCCCTTTTTTCTTTTTATTGTATCATATTTTCATGAATACTTCACCATCTCCCGACGCAATCTTTGCATAATCTTTTTCTCCAGTCTGGATATATAGGACTGGGAAATCCCCAGCATATCCGCTACTTCTTTCTGAGTCTTTTCTTCTCCATCCTCCGTTCCAAGTCCAAATCTCATTCTTATGATCATCTGCTCTCTTCCAGACAGACGTCCAATAGCTCTGATGAGCACCTTCTTTTCTGCTTCATTCTCTAAATCCTTATAAATCGCATCTTCTTCCGTCCCCAGGATATCTGATAACAACAGCTCATTACCATCCCAGTCTACATTCAGCGGTTCATCTATCGATACTTCCATTCTCGTTTTATTATTTCTCCGCAAATACATTAATATCTCATTTTCAATACATCTGGATGCATAGGTTGCAAGTTTGATATTTTTATCAGGATTAAATGTATTAATTGCTTTTATAAGACCAATCGTTCCTATGGATATCAGATCCTCTACCCCCACTCCTGTATTGTCAAATTTCTTTGCTATATATACCACCAGGCGCAAATTATGTTCAATCAGTATTTTCCTTGCATTTTCATCTTTTTCTGTCCCAAGGTCTTTGATTGCTTTCTTTTCTGCCGCCGCCTCTAAAGGTGCAGGCAGAATATCCGATCCGCCTATGTAATGAATGTCTTTTCTGTCCACAAAAAAGAGTGTCTTCAAATCCGGAATTACTTTCAATTTAAACTGATGTGGAACTGCTACTTTTATCACCATTTTTCTTTCCTCCTGCCAATATATCTGGATTTATGATCATCTGATAATTTTCTGACCCTAATTCTTCTTCACATACCGCCACTAATGGATGTTCTACATTTATCCTGTATCCATCCCGTATGATCTGTATCTTATCCATGCGAAATGCAGGCATAACTCCCTCTTTTTTCCCGATGGAATGATATGGAATATATCTGAATCGTTCCGGTTGCTTTCCTTCTGTCAATCTCTTTACAGATGCCTGATCCATAACACTGACCGGATCTTTACTCACTGTATCCTTCAATGTATTTCCTGTATCTATAAGGGCTCTCAGTCTGCAATTTCGTTCTTCGAAAAACACCACCACTTCACAGTAACGATTTCCTTTCTCCGAAAACAATAAAATGATCTTCCAGATTCCCAACACCACATAATAACTGATGACTGCCAATGCAAAGAATACACTTCCCTGCCGCAGATACTGTCCCGCAAACTGTAATACTCCCCCTAAAAGAAAAGACTCTATATATAAAATTACCCATCCTCTGAACAATTCCCGGCCCCATTTTAATCCCAGACCGGTTCTTAGCATCAATACATTAATGACGCCATGAAATACTATAAATTTCGCCCAAGTTGTCTTACACGGCCATATCACAACAACACAGGTCAATACTGCTCCCAGTACGCCTCCCGCTATTATGCGGCCATATCTCACCGGACATGCCAATGCCTTCTTTAGTAAAGCCAAAAGAATTGTATCCATCGTAAAGTTCATCAAAAAGAACACATCTACATATAATTCATAGTACACATCAGGCCTTCTTTCTCTTTCCGTGCACAGAAATAGATTTGTTGTTTCAAACAAGTATCATTATATAGATTTTATAGAAAGGATTTTGTCATATGATGTATGATATGCCGGTTTTCGTTCGACTGCTTTCGTAAACAAAAGAGCATTTAAGAAAGAAAAGAAGAAAAAAAGAAAGAACTGTGCACACTTCAAATTCATGTGCATCAGTTCTTCTGTCTTTTTTAAGTAATATAACTCTTTATGTGATTGTTATTTTTTAAAGAAATCCGGAATTTTGATTGACTGCTCTTTCACTTTACTTGTCGGTGTTCTTGGTGTATCCAATGTAGGAGTTGTTCCACCAATCGGTCTTCTTGCAGTTGTTCCACCATTTTCTCTCTGTGTTGTTGTTCCAAAATCAAGTCTTGGTGAAACCGGACGTTCAGCCTGCTGTGTACGTACAGTCTGCTGCTGCGTATACATCGTATTATTCTGACGTGTCGGTCTTTCATATGCGGATGCATGTCCCTGCTGACCATGTGGCATAGCCGAAGATCTGCCCTGATTCTCCAGTCTTGATTTTAACTTTGAAGCACTTCCTCCAACATTGTGAAGTCCTGTAGCAATTACAGTGATTGTTGCTTCATCTGCTCTGGAATCATCGTACATAGCACCAAAGATGATATTTGCATCTTCTCCTGCAAGTTCCTGTACATATTCTGCCGCATCAGCTGCATCCATAAGTGTGATATCTCCGGATACATTGATGATAACATGTGATGCTCCTGCAATCGTTGTCTCCAGAAGAGGACTGGCAACCGCCTGTTTCACAGCCTCCAGAGCCTTATCATCACCGCGTCCCTGACCGATACCGATATGGGCAATACCTTTATCTGTCATAACAGTCTGTACATCTGCGAAGTCAAGGTTGATCAGTGAAGGTACATTGATCAGGTCTGTGATTCCCTGAATACCCTGCTGTAATACTTCGTCAGCTTTCTTTAAAGCTTCCGGCATTGTTGTGCGTCTGTCAACAATCTCCAACAGTTTATCATTTGGAATTACGATCAGCGTATCCACACTTTCTTTTAATTTTTCAATTCCCGCAAGGGCATTGTTCATACGTGTCTTAGACTCAAAACGGAACGGTTTTGTTACAACACCTACGGTTAATGCTCCCTGTTCTTTTGCAATACGTGCAATCACTGGTGTAGCACCTGTTCCGGTACCACCGCCCATACCGCATGTTACGAATACCATGTCGGCACCTTTCAGTGCTGCTGATATTTCTTCTGCACTTTCTTCTGCTGCTTTCTCACCGATCTCCGGTCTTGCACCGGCTCCCAGACCTTTGGTAATCTTATCACCGATCTGCATCAGTGTCGGAGCTTTACACAGCTGAAGTGCCTGTTTATCTGTATTGACCGCTATAAATTCAACACCGGCAATCTGCTCATCAATCATTCGGTTTACCGCGTTATTACCGCCTCCACCTACTCCAACAACAATAATCTTTGCCGCTGCTTCTGATTCGTTTGTTTTAATTTCTAGCAAGGGTTTCTCCTCCTTTGTTATCCTTATTATATATTATACATCCCATTGATAGAGCAAGTGAGATGAACTCAGTTTGCTATATATAGTATATAATATAGACTTTCGTATAAAATATCAATAGAATTTCTCTAATTTTCTTAATTTTCTTGTGAAATATCTTCCATTTCAAATGTAATCGTAGTGTTATTCTCAGAATACGACTCCAAATGCAAAATTCCCGTTTTATCTCCCAGCTTTTTTAAGATTGGACTGATCTGAGCGATCTGTTCTGCGGATACCTGATTTCCAAGGCATGCTCTTACGTTTCCAAAATCCATATAGATCTGCTGATCCTTTACATATATCTTTTCCGGGTATATTCCATACCTCTGGCTTTCCCCACATGCTTCTACTATTTCGGAAAATTTCGTCTGATTTGTCGTTTTAATCTGGCTGTACAGTTTATTTTTCTTTATTTTTAATCCACTGACAACCGGTATCTTGCTGTCTTTCACTTCAGTTTCATTTACTACAAGGCCAGTTTGATCAAAATAACTGTATTTTTTTCCCGATTTTACACAGCCTACCATTGTCTTTTCTTTTACGGTAATTTTTAGTGTCCATGGATTTTTCATACTGACTTTCAATGTATCCAGGCACTCCGGCTTCTTTCCTTTGCCCAACGAATACTTTGCCAGTACATACAGGGAATTCTTCGACAGTTTATCATTCTGTACACATTCAACTATTTCCTGACTGTCACAGTATTCATTACCGCTTACTTCCACTTTCTGAATATAGAATAGCAAAACAGTTCCAAGGATTATAATGGCAGCCGCCAATATCAAAACAATCAAGGCATATGCATGATGTTTTTTCTTTTTATCTTTTCTTTTCTTTTTTGTACCTTCTCTTTTCTGATTCTGGTTTCCCATATATCATTCATACTTCCTTTCATTCTTGTGTCTCATCCACATGTATATTATTTTACCAAAGATGACACATTCAGCACAAGCCCCATTTCAAAAAGCAGGAACATAACCGAAGTTCCTCCATAACTGATAAACGGAAGTGTTATTCCTGTATTCGGGATCGTATTCGTCACCACTGCAATGTTCAGGATTACCTGTATCATCATATGTGCCATTGCCCCGGATGCAATCAATGCACCCTCCAGATCCGGTGCATGTGAAGCTATCACAAAAAAACGCCAGATTAAGATTAAAAATAATAATAATACAAAAGATGCGCCTACCAGACCTAATTCCTCACATATGATAGAAAAAATCATATCATTCTGGGCTTCCGGCACAAATCCCAATTTCTGAATACTGCTTCCAAATCCTTTTCCAAACAATCCTCCCGAACCAATTGCATACAGACCTTGCAATGTCTGATAACCCTTTTCATAATTTTCCGGATGCCGCCATATCTGCAGACGTTCCAGACGATAACTTTCCATTGCAAGAAATATTCCCATAAATGCACAGCCAAGAAATATCATCCATGCAAACTGACCATATTTTGGGCTTGCAACAAATACCAATACTACGGCTATTCCAAGAATAATGATTGCTGTACTTAGATTACTTGCCCCTACCAGTCCTACAACCGGCAGAACACTTACAACTATTTTACAGACCGTTGTAAATTTCCCCATGCTTTTTACATTTCGCATAATCACGTACGTCAAAAACAATATAACCGCAACTTTTGCAAATTCCGACGGTTGAAAAGAAAACGGACCCAAAGATAACCATCTTTTGGATCCGTTATACTCATCACCAACCAGAAGAACCGCAATACCCAGCAGAACAGATACCAGATACCCCGGTACTGACCATTTTTTCCAGACATGATAATCCACTCTGGCGATGATCCACATACCTGCTATTCCAAGAAGCGTTGCAAATATCTGTTTTTTCAGATAGTAAAACGAATCCTGAAATTTGAGTTTCCCATTATATGCACTTGTGCTGTAAAGAATTACAAGCCCTGTTACAATAATAATCCCCAGTACGATGACCAGAGCATAATCATACGCTCTTTGTTTCGATCGTTCCAAGCCATCCACTCCTTATAAGGAATTTACAATTTCTTTGAACTTCTCTCCACGTACTTCATAACTCGGGAACATATCCCAGCTTGCACATGCAGGTGAAAGCAGAACTGCCTCTCCTGACTCTGCAATTTTTGCTGCAGTAAGAACTGCTTCCTCAAATGAATCTACAAACATATAGTCTTTAAATCCACATTTTTCTGCATCTGCTGCTATCTTCTCTTTTGTATCCCCAAGAAGGATCAGTTTTTTTACTTTACCGTCAAAACTGTTAATCCATTCTGTATACTCAGATCCTTTATCATATCCTCCACCGATCAATACTGTCGGGCGCTTCATTGCCTGAATTCCCTTGATCGCCGCATCCGGATTTGTTCCCTTTGAATCATTGTAATATGTAACACCTTTTTTCTCTGTTACATATTCAATACGATGCTCTACTCCTTTAAATGCCTTGACGCTTTCACGTATCACATCTACCGGCACTCCATAAACTGCTGCCATTGCACATGCTGCCATAACATTCTCATGATTATGCGTTCCCAGGATCTGCAATTCATCCACATGACAGATTGTTTCTTTTACTCCGCCATAATTGTAAATAATATTGCCTTCCTCGAGATAGATTCCCTCTTCTAGTTTACGCTGACTGCTGAAATATAGAACATTTGCTTTGATTTCTTCTCCAAATTCTCTTGTAAGCCTGTCCTCATAATTTAAAATGCAATAATCATCTTCTGTCTGATTCTTTGCAATATTTTTCTTTGCATTGACATATGCTTCCATCGTATGATGGCGATTCAGATGATCCGGTGTGAAATTCAGGATTGCACTTACTCTCGGTCTGAAATCCACAATGCTCTCCAGCTGGAAACTGCTCATCTCGGCAACTGTGATTGTATTGTCTGTCATCTTCTCAACTGCTGTTGTATATGGTGTTCCAATATTTCCCACAACGAAGACATCTTCCTGATAGTTCTTCATAATCTCTCCCAGAAGTGTCGTTGTGGTTGTTTTACCATTTGTACCGGTAATTGCAAGGACATCACCTTTACCGAACTGATATGCAAGCTCGACTTCTCCAATTACCGTAATTCCCTGCTCACGCATTTTTTCAATCACAGGAAGATCCGTCGGCACACCCGGACTTAATACTGTCATATCAAGCTTTTCCAGAACTTCTTCCGGAAAATCTCCGATCACGATCTTGGCACTGCTGTCTTCTCCAAGTTGTTTTTTTATCTTTTCCTCTGTCAGTTTCTGGTTTCCATCGTACATTATTACTTCTGCACCATGTCTTTCAAGAATCTGTCCTGCTCCGATTCCACTGATTCCAAGACCAAACACAAGTACTTTCTTACCTTTTACTTCCATGATATCCTCCTACATAGCCATCAGAGCGATCAGACATAAGATTGCTGTAATAATAGAAAATACTGCAACGACTCTCGTCTCTGACCATCCGCACAGCTCAAAATGATGATGTATCGGCGCCATTTTGAATATTCTCTTACCGCCGGTCTTTTTAAAATATGTTACCTGGATCATAACCGATAATACTTCTATCAGATAGATAAATCCAACAATGATAATAAAGATTGGCATCTGAAGCATGTATGCCGCTGAAGCAACAAATCCTCCAAGTGCCAGCGAACCTGTATCTCCCATAAATACACTGGCCGGATATACATTAAACAGCAGGAACCCAAGAAGTGCTCCTACAACCGCACAGGTAATTGGCTCAATTCCACTTTTGGTACCGATCGCAACCACCGTGAAAAATGTTGCTACAAGTACGGTAACACTTGATGCCAGACCATCCAGACCATCTGTAAAGTTTACACCGTTAACAGTTCCAATTACAACAAAGAACATCAATGGAATCGCAACCCATCCGATATCCAGATATTTTCCACCTGTAAATGGAATCAGCATCGTAAGCGGCACTCCTGCAAATTTAACCATATAAAATGCAAAGATCGCAGTCACTACGATTTGAAGAGCCATCTTCTGCTTTGGATATAAGCCGTCAGAACGTTTCATCACAACTTTCAGATAATCATCCAGGAATCCGATCAGTCCAAAACCAAGCGTCAGAAACAGAATCGGAATAATCTTTGGATAACGACCAATATAAATAACTGAAGTAATCACAACAGCCAGCAGGATCATTACTCCTCCCATTGTCGGAGTTCCCGCCTTCTTAAGATGAGACTGTACACCGTCCTCTCTCTCCGTCTGGTCCATCTTCAGTCTTCTAAGTACTGGTATTACAAGAGGACCAAGAATCACACTTAATACAAATGAAATCAATACTGGAATAAACACTTTATAATCCATAATCCACCTCTTTAATTCTTTTGTTATTCAGTTAATCTCTAACTTTACCTAGTATACTGCATTTCCTACTGTTTTTCAATGCCAAGATACGGCAATATATTTTCAAAAATTTTTCCAATCACCGGTGCCGCAATGGTTCCTCCGTAATAGACTCCCTGTGGATTATATATTACACACATTCCAAGGATCTGCGGATCATCTGCCGGTGCAAATCCTACAAAAGATGATATATATTTGTTGGCACTTCTCGGAAGTGTCTGGGAAGTTGCCGTCTTTCCCCCGATCCTGTATCCTTCTACATATGCATTCTTTCCGGACCCATCTGCCACTACACTCTCCAGAAGTTCCCGCATTGTCTGTGATGTTTTTTCAGACACAATATGCTTTTTTGCATTATATCGAAATGTTTTCACTTTTTTTCCTTCCGCACTCAATACTTCCATTCCAAAATGCGGAGTCACCCTTCTTCCTCCATTAACCAGTGCACTCACCGTCGTTGCAAGCTGGATCGGTGTAATCTGAAATGACTGTCCGAAACTAATCGTCGCAAGTTCAACCTGCCCTACATTTTCTTTTTTATGCATAATCGTTCCTGCTTCTCCCGGTATATCTACCCCGGTCAGGTCCATCAGCCCAAACTGTCTGAAATAATCAAAAAAACGATCCACTCCTATCCTTAATCCTACTTCAATAAATACCGGATTACATGAATTTTGTATCCCCTGTACAAAATTTTCCGCCCCATGTCCCCCAACTTTATGGCAGCGGATCCGCCTGTCTTCCACAACTTTATACCCCGGACAGCTAAACTGATCTGTAAGATGCACTGCTCCTTCTTCCAGTCCTGCCGATGCCGTAATAATTTTAAATGTACTTCCCGGTTCATAGGTATCATTAATACAGCCATTTCTCCACATCTGATTTAATGCATCCTGTCTCTGTTCATCCGTCAGATTTTCACCTGTCTCTTCATTATTCAGCATAAACGGCTGATTCAGATCAAATTCCGGAACGTTCACCATTGCATAGATTTCTCCGTTCTGTGGATTCATAAGTATAATTCCCACTTTGTCAGCCTGCTTCTCCGTTCTCACTTTTTCAGCCATCTGTAGTGCATACTTCTGCATCGTATAATCCAGGCTGATCCTCAACGTATTTCCTGCTTCCGGTTCCAGTCTGTCCTCTGCCACACCATCCAGTTCAATCCCTCTGGCATCCGTTGTTGTCAGAATCTTTCCGTTTATCCCCTTCAGGTACTTTTCATATTTTACTTCCAGTCCTACAATTCCCTGATTATCCCCTCCTGTAAATCCCAGCACCTTAGATGCCAGCTCATTATACGGATAATAACGTTTAAAGTCTTCGTCTACCTTCACACCGGCCAGGCCAAGATTTCTGATTTTGTCTCCTGTTCTTTTATCTACATTGGACCGGATCCTTTCTATCGATGAAATCTTTTCTACTTTTTTTCTAACCTGGTCTGCATCCATTTCCAGAAACTCTGACAATTTTTCGATTACTTTTTCAGGATTTTCAATCTGGCTGTGGATCACAGAAATCGTACATACCGTCCGATTGGTTGCAAGTACGGTTCCATTTCTGTCAATAATCTCACCTCTTGCTGCCTTAATATCCCGTTCCCTTTCATGCAGATCTTCTGCTTTCTGCTGATAGTACTCTGCATCAAATACCATCAGATATACCAGTCTTCCGATCAGATACAGAATCAGGATAAACGCCGCCAGAAAAACAACCAGAATTTTCTTTTTATGAAACGTTTTATTTTTCATAACAAAAATCCCCATAAAAATTTTCATACTAATATATGAAAACTTTTATGGGGTTATGAACATATAACTTACTGTTGTGCTGTCTGAGTCGTCTGTGTATCTGTATTGGAAGCACTATCCGTTTTCTTCTCTATACCAAGATACGGGAAAATATCAGTCATGATCTGTGACGCAAGCTGTGTTGCATACCCACTGTTAGCCTGAGCAGCCGAATTCGGCTCGTCAATAACTACATACACCATAACCTGCGGATTCTCCTGTGGTGCATATCCGATAAATGAAACCAGGTATTTTCCATTACCACGAGGAAGTTTTTCGGCCGTACCGGTCTTACCGCCAACCGCATATCCTTCTACTGCGGCACTTGCTCCGGTTCCTTCTTCTACTACACCCAGCATATAATCTTTGATAATATCACTTGTTTCTTTTGAAATCGTCTTCTTTACCAGTACTGGATCCTTATTTTCTGTAACGTTTCCATTATCATCCTGAATCTGTTTTACTACATGTGGTTCATAATAGTTACCACCATTGATCAGAGAAGAGAATGACGCCGCCATCTGAGTCATCGTGACATTAAAGTTCTGACCAAATGCGTTCGTCGCAAGACTGGCCGGATCCATCGTCGCCGGTGTATATAACAGCCCGCTGGTTTCTCCTTCTCCTGGCAAATCGATTCCTGTATATTCGCCAAATCCGAACAGCTTCTGATATCTGCAGAATTCCTCGGTTCCTATACTTGCACCAATCTGCATTAACGCCACATTACATGAATTTTCCAGAGCCTGCTTCAAAGTCTCCGGTCCATGTCCGGAACGGTTGCTGCAATGAATATCATGATCTCCGACATGCATGACACCGCCACAGACATAATTTTCATTTCCTGTAAGAACCCCCGTCTCAAGTCCCGCGGAAATTGTAAATGGTTTGAATGTCGAACCCGGCTCATACGTATTGCTGACACAATAGTTATTCCAGAGATCATTCAGTGTATCCAGTTTTTCCTGATCCGTCATTTTCTTCAGCTGTTCTTCTGTATAATATTTTGTCAGATCTCTCGGATTGTTCAGATCGTAATTCGGATATGATGCTTCCGCCAGTATCTCACCATTCTGGGGATTCATAACGATCACACCGGTATTCTTACTTCCTTCACCCTGTGTTGCTTCATTTTTATGCTCTTCATTAAATTCAAGTATATGTTGTTCTACAATACTCTGAACCTGAAGGTCGATCGTTGAGACAACCGTACTTCCATTATCTGGTTCTTTTACCGTTCTTTCATATCCCGAATCTTCATCCAGATATCCATACTCTCTTCCATCCGTACCATTTAAAATCGAATTATAAGAAGCCTCTATTCCGTTGCTTCCTACATTTCCATTTGTTGTAAATCCGATCACGTCACTTGCCAGTGTCTTATATGGATATTTTCTCGTATAATCTTCTTCCATCCAGACTCCCTGTACGTTAGGATTTTTATCAGTGTCAGATGTAATCTTCTCAAACTTCTGATATGCTTCGTAATTTACTCCCTTTTTCAGTACAAGATATCTGCTGTTCGGATTCTTTTTGATCTGCTTTCTTACATCTTTTTTCTTTAAATCAAAACATTTTGATAAGGCTTTTATCGTCGGATTGATATACTTTTTATTACTGGTAATTGTCTTGGCATCTACTACTACATTGTATACTCTTTCGCTCGTTGCAAGTTTTGTGCCATTTCTGTCTACGATATCTCCACGCTTAAATGGAATCGTACGATTATTATACTGCTGCTGATCTAATACAACCTTCGTATATTTTTCGCCCTTCGAAGCATTAATATACGTAATCCACCCTATCAAGAAAACAAAAGCTAGTATAATCGCTCCAAAGAGCATTACTAGCTTTTTCTGCATAAGGCCTGAAATTTTTTTCTTAAAGAAATTTGTCTTCTTTCTTGCCATAATCCCACCTATTTCTTATTCTTGTCTGACTGAGCAAGCACACCATTTTCCGGGATATTCTCATACTGTTTCACATAATCAGACGCCGGATTATCATATTCCACAATCTGATCTGGTGTGGCATATGTCATTCCCAACTGATTAATTGCTTTTTCTCGGATCTCATCCAGATTTACGGAATCCACGACCGCATTATACTTTGTCGTATTCTCCTCTTTCAGATCTGCAAGCTCTTCCTGCAATGCAGTTACATTCTTTGAATGCTTTGTTAATTCAGACTGTAATCGTACATAATTAACGCACAATAGCAACACAATTGTTGCTGCAATTGCAAGGAACACTACGTACGCTGCATTCATATGAAGTGCACGATTTCTATTTTTCTGTACCTGTCTGCTTACTTTTTTTCTTCTTTTTACGGATGATCGGTTCTTTTTTGGTTCATATTCCGGTTTTGCAACTACATTGCCATACATATAAGCATGTCCCACTTTCGAACGCGCAGAACTATATCCGCCGGACTGGCGTCTATCGCTTGCATAACTTTCTCTTGCTGCCATTTACGCCACTCCTTTCTAATTGTTCATATATCCTGTCCTATCTCTAACGGCGCTCAAATATTCTGAGCTTTGCACTTTTAGAACGGCTGTTATATTCTAATTCTTCCTCACTTGGAAGAATCGGCTTTCTGGTAACAACACACCCTTTGGAAACTTTTCCACATACGCACACAGGAAAATCCGGAGGGCACGTACATGGATTTTCATTTTTCTTAAATGCACTCTTTACAATCCGGTCTTCCAGCGAATGGAATGTGATAATACACAACCTTCCACCAGGGTTCAATATTTCAATCATGTCATCCAGAGAATTTTTTAATACGTCCAATTCCCTGTTTAATTCAATTCGAATAGCCTGGAACGTCCTTTTTGCAGGATGCCCAGACTTTTTCTGATATTTCATTGGTATCGAGGCTCTGATAATCTCTGTCAACTGCCCCGTAGTCTCGATAGGACTTATACCACGTGCTGCTACGATATGTTTGGCAATGTTCTTTGCAAACTTATCCTCCCCGTAGTCCCTGATCACACGGTATAAATCCATCTCAGAGTAGTCATTGACGATGTCTCTGGCTGTCATCTTCTGACGTCTGTCCATTCTCATATCCAGAGGTGCATCTTCACGATAAGAAAATCCTCGTTCTGCCGTATCTAACTGATAAGATGATACGCCCAGATCAAGAACAATTCCATCGACCTTGTCAATTCCCAGTTCATGAAGCTTTGACTTCATATCACAATAATTGCTTCGGATTATTGTGACTTTCTCCCCGAAGTCTTTTAATCGGACACTGGCAGCTTCTATTGCTGCCTCATCCTGGTCTATTCCTATAATACTCCCTTTTTCACCAAGGCGTCTGCATACTTCATATGTATGTCCGCCTCCACCAAGCGTTCCATCTACATAGATGCCGTCCGGCTTGATGTTTAATCCTTCAATTGTCTCATTCAGTAATACTGATTTGTGTTCGAATCCCATATCTTCTCCCTCTAGATACTGAATCCGCTTTCTTCCATATCAGATGCAATATCTTCAATGTTAAGTTCCACTTCAGCATTCTTTTCATCCCATCTTGCCTTATCCCAGATCTCAGCACGCTTCCCCATGCCTATGAATACAACTTCCTTATCCAGATGTGCAAATGTACGAAGTACAGAAGGGATTAGAGTTCTGCCTTGCTTATCAAGGTCACCGTCCGCTGCGCTTCCCTGAAAGAAATACGCAAACGCACGTGCTTTTTTATCAGTGGTGGTTGGTAATGCGTTAAGTTTTTCTTCAAAAGCGGTCCATTCTGCTTCCGGGTATACATACAGACAATTCTCCATTCCCTTCGTAATGACGAAATGCTCCCCTAAATCGTCACGAAACTTAGCCGGAATGATCAGACGCCCTTTGGCATCAATATTATGACTGTACTCTCCTTTCAACATAGGACTCTCCTTTTTCCAAATGGTATAACACCGGGCTTTGCTTTCAGAGCTACGTTTTTAGCTTTCATCCTGCATCATCCACTTTTCTACCACTTTGTTCCACTTTTCACCACTTTCTACCACTTGAACCCATTGTAAACTACTTTTTTGCTGTTTTCAACCCTTTTTAAGAAATTAAGATAATTTTAAGGCAAAAAAATAGTGAACAGAAAATGCTTCTGTTCACTTATTCTTCCTAGATTTATTTTATACTATTCAGCTGTTGTGCCACTATTTCCAGCTAATGACTGGCTCAAAGTTGTCATTGCCGAATAATCAACCGTTACCTTTTCCGTCGGCTTTTTCGACTCATATATATTATGTACAGAATAACCTGCCCATCCGATCAAAGCAACTGCTACTACACATACTGCACATCTTCTGATAATGTTCTGAACCTTTTCTTTCTTCATGTTCTTTTTACGGTTTTTCTTTTCATCTTTATATCTGTCTACTTTAGCCTGGCTCATAGTTTTTTGCTCCTTTTCCAATCAATGTATTCATTCTATCATATCTGATAAAATTATACAACTACAATCACTCCGCCATCAGCCGCATACATACTACTGATTCCTGCCGTATCCAGAATAATAACATCTTTAAACGATGTACGTTCAAGAAGCATATCTCTTACAGCCTTTGCTCTTTCCTCACAATTGCAATGTGAAATCGCTAAAATCTTTTCCTGTGTATTCTTCATATTGGCTGCTACTTCATCCACCATCTTAGCCAGTCCCTTTTTTATTCCTCTTGCCTGCGAAAGCTGCTGTATACTGCCTTCCGGAGTTGAACCCATAACCGGTTTAATATTAAGTGCCGTTGCGACAACAGCCTTTAACCCTTTCAATCTTCCATTTTTCTTAAGCGTATCAAGTGTTTCCAGTACAAAATATGTGTGTTGCTCTTCAATATAAGATTCAACTGTTTCGATCACTTCCTGAAAACTCATGCCCTTTTCTTCACATTCTGCTATCTTCAGACCGATCAATGTCTCACCTACGGATGCCGATCTTGAATTAAACACGTAAATGTCTTTCTCTCCATACTCTTCTTCATACAGATTCTTTCCTAAAACAGCACTATTATATGATCCACTAAGTTCTGCCGACAATGTCACTGCATATACATGTTCCGCATCGCAATGATATTCTTCCATATATCTTTCCGGTGACGGACATGATGATTTCGGACATTCACCCGATGCTTTTACTCTTCTTAAAAAGTCCGCCTGGTCAAAACTCTCATCATCAACAATATGATGTCCATCTACATCGATCTGCAGAGACGCCGTCTCAAAATGGCCCGACTTCTTCATTTCTTCTGTTAATTCTCCACAACTATCTATGATAACTTTGTAACTCATGTTCTTCCTCCTAATGTGACCTTACATGAGTGTTTTATATAATTGATACAAAAACTCTTTTTCGGTCGCTTATTTCTATTAGAAGTAGTTTTAAATACTACATTATTCATCATAGCATATTTACACAAGAAATGAAAGTCTTTTATTTCGCAATTTTTATCCTTGCTGAAACCCCCAGTGCCAGTCCCATCTCAGCCATCAAAAACAACACCGAAGTTCCTCCGTAACTGATAAACGGAAGTGTAATTCCCGTTGTCGGGATACAGTTAATTACTACCATTACATTTAATATTACCTGCAATGCAATATGTGCAAATATTCCGGTTACGATCAATGATCCGTAAAGATCCGGCGCATTCTGTGCAATAAACAAAAGTCTGTACAATAACATACCGAACAATATCAGAACCATAATTGCACCAAACACTCCCAGTTCCTCACATATAATAGAAAGGATCATATCATTCTGTACTTCCGGAATGATCATTTTCTGTGCACTGTTTCCTAGACCTTTACCAAAAAATCCACCAGATCCTATCGCATACAATGCCTGCATGATCTGATATCCACCTTCCGACGCATATTTTTCCGGATTCAGCCATACAAGAATACGGCGCAGACGGAAGCTTCCGCTCGTTTCCATCATTGTTCCCAGAATTCTTGCACCGGCAATCGCAAGAACAATTCCCACACCTGCTATGCCGACAAATATCTTCGTCTTCGGATGTACTACAAATATCGTGATACAGGTTATTCCCATCACGATAATCGCTGTACTCAAATTGTCTGTAATCAGATAAACAACTGCCGCCGAAAATCCTCCCCATGCCAGTACTCTTATTACTCCCTTCCAGGGTTTAATCTCCTTCCCCATCGTACAGATCAGTGCCGGAATAAATAATATAACAGCAATTTTGGCTATTTCTGCAGGTTGAAGCTGCTGTCCAAACGGAAGTCTGATCCACCTTTTTGCGCCATTTACTTCCTTTCCCAGTGGTGTCTTTACTAAAAACATCATAAAAATAGAAAAGAAATAAAATAACTTCGATTTATTTATGTACCAATGGTAGTCAATCTTACTTACCAGCCACATTCCTATAAAACCAACAATGCAAAATAATAATTGTCTTTTAAAATAAAACAGACTATCCCCATTCTGTTTCATCATCGCGCTATAAGAACTTGTACTATATAGCATAACCAATCCAAAACATACAAGACAAATCAGTATTGCCAGCAGACTATAATCAAAGTAAGCAATTCCACTCCTTTTCTTTTTCTTTTTCCTTGTCATTTCCACATTTTTGTGCTCTTTATTAACTTCTTTTACCATATTTCTACTCTCCAATCGTATCTATTATACTCAGATACGTTCTTAAAAACAACTGTCTGATTCACAACTTTCATTAATTTTCATACAATATTATTGCATAACATTAACGAAAGGAGTATTTTAAATGCCAAATTATCGTTATAATACACCTGATTATATGCGCCAGAACAATTCTAACGGATGTCATGTAGGCGGGAGCCGAACAATGCCGGCTTCTGTATCACCATCCACTCCTTCCAGATCGTGCTGCAATATTCATGAACACGACAAATTAAGCGGGCTCCCAATTGCTATGGCCTATGTTCCGTGGCAGGAATGGCGTTCTCTTTATGAAGTCGAAAAAGGATTCCGATGTGGAACTATTTTTGCGGAATTAAATCTCCCATTCTGTTGGAAAGGTGGTGCGGCCAGATGAACGAAAACCGACCTTGTAAAAAAGAGCTCCTAGAATGGATAAATATTGTCAGTTTTGCTGTAGACGATGTAAAATTATTTCTCGACACTCACCCAAATTGTACCGAAGCACTGGAATTTTTTGATGAATTTAAAAAGCAACGCGTGCAGGCCTTAAAAGAATACGCCAAATATTACGGTCCTCTCACGCTTGATACGGCAACTACACAGATGGATTATTGGAAATGGATTAATGATCCGTGGCCATGGCAGGAAGGGGGATGCTAATTTATGTGGAATTATGAGAAACGATTACAATATCCTGTTAAGATTACTCAGACTAACCCGAAAATTGCCCAGATTATCCTTACTCAATTCGGTGGACCAGATGGAGAACTCGCTGCATCTATGAGATATCTGGCCCAGAGATATACTATGCCTTATAAGGAAGTTACCGGAATTCTTACGGATATAGGCACCGAAGAACTGGCTCACCTTGAAATCATCTGTGCCATTGTGCATCAGCTTACCCGTAATCTTACACCAGAACAAATTGAAAAATCCGGCTTCGACAAATATTATGTAGACCACACACTCGCACTCTGGCCTCAGGCTGCCAGCGGAACTCCTTGGAGTGCTACAACATTCCAGTCCAAAGGTGATCCGATTACAGATCTGCATGAAGATATGGCTGCAGAACAAAAAGCCCGCACTACGTATGATAATATTCTGCGTCTGGTAAAAGATCCTGAAGTCTGCGATCCAATCCGCTTCCTCCGTGAACGTGAAATTGTTCATTATCAGCGTTTCGGTGAAAGTCTGAGAATTGTTCAAGATAAACTTGACAGTAAGAACTTCTACGCATTCAATCCTGAATTCGATCGTAAGCCTTGCTGTAACTAAGTCTGCTATATCCAAAACTTGCCATCGGCAACTTTTCTTGTATACTTTGGTATCTAAAGAAGCAATCAACATGTGGCTATTGTTGATTGCTTCTTACTACTTGACTAAAAAAAGAGAATTATAAATCTTAATATTGTTTTAATTCATAAATTATATTTATATAACAAAAAACAACCAACATACCGTTGATTGCTTCTTATCTTTCATATACCTTCAAAACTGCATACAAGAAATATTTTCTTCATCCTACCTATCACCTTGCTTGGTCATGCCCTCGACCGATTAGTATCA
>ERZ1026882.352-NODE-352-length-28462-cov-8.865315_pt1 | contig 28462 bp, 26 predicted proteins | sample MGYA00380171_ERZ1026882 | MGnify/ENA primary metagenome ERZ1026882 (study PRJEB33269, sample SAMEA4719807) | human gut metagenome | biome: human-associated habitat; feature: organic feature; material: feces | place: Cameroon | collected 2013-10 ...
CCCGGAACTCAACAAGTACGCCCTCCGCAAGCTCAAAGACCAGGTCAAAGGCATTCCGGTCGGCTACTCCAACAGCCGCACCTGCGAGATCGGTCTGGCCACCAACTCCGGCATCCCGTACGTCTCCATCGCCTATCTGGTCAACCGCTGCACCACCGCCAAGAGTGTTTAAGGATTATTTCGTATCTTTGTCCCTATGGAAGTACGTGCGAAAAAGGCGCTCGGCCAGCATTTTCTGACTGACCAGAGCATTGCAAAGAACATTGTCGAGGCTCTTGAAGGGCATCAGGCGTTGGAGGTCGGCCCTGGAATGGGAGTCCTGACCCAGTACCTGCTACCGCGTCCGGAACTGGCGTTGAAAGTCATTGAGATTGACGGCGAGTCTGTTGCCTATCTGAAGAAGCATTTCCCGAAATTGGGTGACAATCTGATTGAGGGTGACTTCCTTAAGATGGATCTTGACAGCATTTTCGAGGGGGAATATTCAGTGATCGGTAATTTTCCGTACAACATTTCCTCGCAGATATTCTTCAAGATCCTTGAGCATCGCGACCGCATCCCGGAGGTCGTATGCATGATTCAGAAGGAGGTCGCAGAGCGCATCGCCGAGAAGCCGGGCACCAAGACCTACGGCATCCTGTCCGTCTTCCTTCAGGCGTGGTATGACATTGAATATCTTTTCACTGTGGGTTCGGGCGCGTTCAATCCGCCACCAAAGGTGCAGTCCGCCGTGATCCGCCTGACCCGTAATTCCCGCACCGCTCTCGGCTGCGATGAAAAGCTCTTCCGCACGGTAGTGAAGACCGCCTTCGGCCAGCGCCGTAAAACCCTCCGCAATTCCCTCAAGCCGCTGATAAGACCGGATCTCCTGTCCGACCCAGTCTTTGATCTCCGCCCCGAGCGCCTGAGTGTGGAGGATTTCGTGGCATTAACATTGAAACTTCAGCGTTAATTTTTCGCAAGATTCTTGGAAAACAAGAAAAATTTGTATCTTTGTAGTCCAAATAGCGACGAAAGGTTTGACAACCGTTCGGCCAGAACATCCGGAGAGGTGGGAGAGTGGCTGAATCCACAGGTTTGCTAAACCTGCATACGGGTAACCGTATCACGAGTTCGAATCTCGTTCTCTCCGCTGAAAGGTGGCTTACAGGTGTCTGTGGGTCACTTTTTCTATTTAATATCACAAAAAATATCCCATTTTTTAATTTCAATCGCAAGCGGACTTGTGCGGTTATGAGTAGATTTGTGCGGAACGCAATCTCTCGTTTAGCTGTAGTACTGGAAAGGCCAGTCTTTTCACAAAGCCTTCCTATACTCATGCTTTTGTCCTTAGCGAACATTTGCAAAATCAGCTCCTGCCTATCGGTCAAGTTTACTGGTCCATTTATTGGGTCATTACTTTTAATAATCACTCTCTTCTTTTATAGGCACAAGAGAAAACACAAGGTCATTCTCAGCAAGATTATAAAGCCTGGCAACTTGACGGAGCAACTTCACTTTCGTATTTGTATCATTTCCTGTATTTACCCATACATCATCCGCCACCTTTTTGATATAGGTCTCACTCTTCGCATTCTCACGAGTAATCCAAACATTATCCCTGCTATTAGCTTCGTCCTGAAGAATTGACGGATTTATCTCATACAGCAGCTTAAATGTGTCTCGAATGGTATCGGCCCAGTCAGGGACAGAATAAATTGTCCCGGTCAATGTAAAACTGTTAATCTTCCTACCCTTAAAAACAAAGTCTTCGTCATAAACAGACACTTCATCATCGAGCTTTACAGCCGGCTTGTATGAGGTTTCCGGATACGGCCACACAGTTAGAGCACGCTTACCCATCTCTGTTTGACGCTCCTTCATCTCAGCCTCTGTCCATTTATCGAACTTGGATATATACTTGTTCAGCCTAAGTGGACTTGCTGCAAATCCATTCTTATCTTCTTTCTTTTCCTGAAACGGCCTGTTGCTATACTGAACATTATATCCTGTCAATGTCAGATTCGCAATGGTATGCAACCATTCCTCATGAATCTTCGAGTAATCACTCCCAAGCTGTTCTTTCCAATGCTGAGTAAGCGTCTGAGGCATAATATGCTCCACACTCAGCTCTCCCTTCTGGACATTATTGATGACGTCGATCTTTTCCTTACTATTTCCATTTTCAAGACGGTCAAGAATATAGGTACGGCTCTTTGGCCTCATAAGATATACCGGCTTTTCTATAAAACTCTGACGGAACTCGTCATCCTTCGGGAAAACAACGGTTCTCTTTCGATTTTCAAGAAGATAAACCATCACATCATAATAGCTATCTTCTTCTTTCTTATTCTTAAGCACTTGCTGGTGCAAAGTCGCAAACATCTTAAGCAACGCATTTGTAGGATATCCACATATTAAACGCCTGAAGACGAATATTTCAATGCAAGAAAGAATCTTGGTAATCTCACTCTGCGGCATATTTTGTTCTTCCGCATAAGTGAGCAAACCAAGTAAATATGCATAAGTGATTGTCAATTCCAGATAATTCAAGCGGGACATTATCTCGTTCGCAGAAGCATCGCCTACCCGAGCAGACTTAATTCGTTTATACAGAGATGCATACCGCTTCATTTCGGCCATTATAGGTTCTATTTCTTTCCCTTCCGCGAATGACTTAAAAGCAGGATATACATCTTGGAATTTAGGGATATCACCTGTCGGAGACTTGATTGTCAAATAATCTCTAATAAAATTGTCAAGATCATCTTTTCCAGAACAATCTTTCTCAATAGAACTCCAGTACTTAGTATAATACTCCTCTTGCTTATCCTCAGACAGGCCCATGAGAACGAAATTTCTAATCTTGTCAGCTTCCGTAAGGTCAAGTCCAGTTGAATTCAGGCTCTCAAAAATCAACTGAGGGTCATCGTCATTTCCAAGAAAGATGTCAATCACAATCAGCCGCTTGATAGCCTCAAAGAAGTCATCAATCTTCACATTGAGATTCTTGACGCTATTGTAGAAATACTTGAAATTTGAGACGACATTAGATTCTGCAAATTTTCCGTCTTCCCCCTCATCCACAAGATAATCAAACGCATCACGGTCATCCTTATTCAATTTAAGACGCACCTTCTTCTCGGTTGTCTCATACTCATCCACCAAAAACTTCTTGAATATCTTTTCCGCCAGTTTACTATCATCGGCTTCAATGTTACCGCGTTTAAGATTCCAGTATATTGCAAGAAATATAAGACAGACTGTCGTCATTCTCTGCTGTCCGTCAATGACAAGAAACTCATCCGCACGGCCACCTTTGGATCTGGACCTTACTATGCACCCAAAGAAATGGCTTGGCCTATCATACTTAACGATATCAATCAAGTCAGAGAACAGCTGCTTGCACTGACTGGCGCCCCAATCATAATTACGTTGATAAACAGGTATAATAAAGCGGTTCTCAGAACCATCCATTAGTTTCAACAGGGGTTTATCTTCTCCTTTCATGAATTTTCATTCTTTGGTTACTATCCATCAAATTTATTAAAAACACGCGAGAATACAATGATAAACCCCAATCGATTATTACGGCAGGTTATATCGTTGTCAAAACAATACTACCAATTAACAATCTTGTCAACTATTTGTTGTTGCTCTGTCGATGTTCGTCTAAGATAGATTCGGGTCGTCTCAATACTCTCATGCCCCATCAAGTCGGCGAGCAATGCAATATCATTATATCTCTCCAGAAAGTTCTTGGCGTATCGATGTCTGAAAGAGTGTGGGTACACAACCTTTGGATTCAGCTTATATCTGACCGCATAATTCTTAAGCTGCTGGGAAATACCACGCGTAGTTATTCTGTCACCAAACCTATTGAGGAACAGATAACCTGAACAGCGCCCTAAAGAGTCTAACCACTTCAACGCCTCGCACCTCAAAGACTTAGGGAAGAATACTCTTCTTTCTTTTCCTCCTTTGGTGTAAATATCAAAATATCCTGTCATAACGTGTTCCACTTTCATCTGGACCAACTCACTTACTCTCGCACCGGTCGCAGCAAGGAACCGAACCACAAAATACCACTCGGTTAGCCCATCTTCTCTCAATTTGTTTTTGAGAAACACATAATCAGCATTGCTGATAACATTTTCAAGATATGACTTCTGCTGAACTTTAACAGACTTGAGTCGCAACTTCGACTTTCCAATGCACTCAAGATACTTGTTCATTGCCTGAATGCGCAAATTCACAGTCTTCGGCTTGAATGTCTCAATAAGATAAGCCTTATAAAGGAGCAAATCTTTTTTAGTTAGCTCTTTATACCTACCCCTATACTCTTTAACAGCGTAACAATACGCTGCGATGGTGTTTTCCGCCATATTAGATTGGCGAAGATGCATTTTAAATTTTTCCATTTTGAATTAATTATTAGTGAACATACACTAATAATCACGCCCCACTTCGTTCCATGAATTCCTATTATGAGAAGTCGTCCGTCATGGCAACCAATATGTAATAAGATGGGAAACTTACAAAACAAACTGAATGTTCTTTTAAATGAGGCTATTGAATTAGATAAGAGATTATTGTCGGCATTGCCCAAATCAATACTTCAAGAAGCGATTCAAGGTAAACTCGTACCCCAAGACACGACGGAGGAGCCTGCATCTACGCTGCTGCAGAAAATTCGGGATGAAAAGAACAGGCTCGTCGTGGAAGGCAAACTAAAGAAAAAGGATCTGACGGATTCTATAATTTTCAAAGGTGACGATAACAAGTATTATGAGCAGGTAGGAGATGAAACTATTGAAATACCATCAGATGTTGTTTTTCCGGAGGAATGGGCAATTCTAAGATTGAGTGATGTATGCCGCCTTATTGATGGCGAAAAAATGACAGGTCCTTATCCATGCCTTGACGCAAAATTTTTACGAGGGAAAGCATCTCCTACGATGCATGAGTCTGGCAGATTTGTTAAGCGAGGAGACAATATCATTTTAGTCGACGGAGAGAATTCTGGAGAGGTTTTTATGGTTACACATGATGGATATATGGGAAGTACATTTAAGCAACTCTGGATTTCTTCAAGAATGTACACGCCTTATGTTTTGGATTTCATTTTGTTTTATAAAGATCAACTTCGGAACTCAAAGAAAGGCGCAGCAATTCCACATCTAAACAAGGATTATTTTTACGATCTCTTAATCGGTATCCCACCAATCCAGGAACAGATTGCCATACATAACTGCATTGAAGAGTTGTTTCAGAAGCTACGTTAGCTTCTGAAACAACTCTTCAATTATTGTGTTTATCTTCTGTTGTTCCGCAATCGGAGGAAGTGGGATTAGCACTGTTGCAAGTCGCTCTTTTCCAATATTATAGAAAGCTTGACCTGACTTATTTGTGATAGACTTAATGTGTTCTACTAAAGTAGGAGAGCATAGTGCTTCGAGCAAGTATATGGAAAAGATTGAATTACTACTATATGGGCGAAGAATGAAAACGAATCCTCCTACTGTTGTGCTCTCCATATCTTCAGATATTCTTGCCATTTTGCAGATATTCTCTAGGCTCGTAACAGCCGGTGTAATCAAATCATTCTTCCTCAATATAATTTCAGGCTTAACCCTTGATTTATCGAGGAACAAATCATCGCTTTTGCAAATAACCTTAAAAGGGAGGATATTGCCACCTCGTAGGACTCGTATACCTTTTTCGTTTTGAGAACTTTCTTCTTTTTTGAAAGTGGCACCGGTTATAATCCTACATAAATCTTTGAGCCTACACCATCGCCAATTCTCGGGAATATCAAATGCTATTTCTTCGCTAATATCATTGATTACATCTCCTACCTGCTCATAATACTTGTTACGGATTTAATCTGTTGTACAATGCGATATTGTTCCGCTAGGGGTGGAAGTGGAGCAAGATAGGCCTGTATGGTTTTTGTCGCAAGTTCCTTTTGCTTTGTACTTCCATCAGATTTTTCTTCAATCACTGACTGGACAGTGTTGCTAGCAAAATAATAGTATAGGAATTCCGGGACAATATACTGTTTAAGAGGACGGATAATTGTGACGTGGCTATCTGCTACAGCTAACTCATATGGGTTGAGAGCAGTATAATATATAGCCATTCTTCCCAGAGTCCCCAATCCTGTAGAGTTCCACATTAAATCCTTATCCTGCAAGAAATAATCATCTTTGTAAGATGAAAGACTATTGGGCTCAATGAATCTTGCTTTTTCGATTGAAAATCCAGACCATTGATTGCACTTCTGAGCGATAACGGGGTATTTTTTAACTAAACTATATTTGGGTGATTTTCCCCTATGGATAAATGAACATATATTATCGAGACGCGCCCACACCCAATTTGACGGGATTTCGAATGGGATTTCATCGTCAATGCAACTTATCTTACCGGAATTATTCTCGTAGTACTTGTTATCGTCACCTTTGAAGATAACGCTGTCAGCCAATGCAGACCTCTTCAATCTGCCTTCTTTGATAAGTATCTGCTTCTCATTCCGTATTTGTTCAAGCAACTCTTGCGCTGTACCTTCTTCTGGAAGCTGCGGCACTAGTTTTCCCTGAATTGCATCTTGCAAGATCGATTTTTTCAAAGACTCCTTTAGTTTTGCATTGATTTTATTTAAACGCTCTTGAGAATTTGAGTATTTATCTATTATAGGCATAATCGCTCCAATTCTTTCCACGATACGCTCTTGTTCGGCCAATGGTGGAACTGGGAATAATTTGTTTTCTAGGTAGCCTACAACTATACGTTGTTGGTTTGCTGTCCCTTTAAATGTCGCTTCGTCAATGAAGTAAGAGGATTCTAAAAAATATAAGACGAACCAACGATTCATCGTTTCACCAAAAGTGCGTAGGATTTTCAGCTCGGTAGTTCCAGCGCCAATACCATTGGGCAATTCTTTAAAAATTGCAGATTTCCGGTTTTGGAAACATGGTGTAATCTTAGCAAATGCTATATCGTTATCAGCAAAAGATGTATAACCGGTCTTTATTTCACTCCATTTTTTCTCGTAGTATCTAAACTCTGAACCATATCCTGCTGAAATCGCTTCCATTGGGACAAATGCGGCATTTGCATTATCATCCGCTATAACCTTAGGGTTTATTTGAAAGAGTGATGACACTCTACACCATTCCCATGTATCTGGAATATCAAAAGGAATCTCCTCATCGATGCATTTCACTTCTCCCGTAGCAACAATTTTCTCATAATAGGAATTGTCGTCACCACGGTAGATTATCGATTCATTTTTATCCTTCTTGATTTTACCTTCTTTTATAAGCTGAGCTTTCTCTGCTCGAATTCTTTCAAGAAGCACAGACGCGGGTTCATCATTGGGATCCTGAGGAACTAATTTTCCTTGAATAGCCCATTGTAGAATACTATTTTTTAACTGCTTTCCGGTCATATTATTCCTCCGGTTTTATTTCTATTCCAAGAATCCTCTGTATTTCAGCCAATGTTTTATCTATCTCATAATCAAGAGCCTTTCGTTTCTTGAAATAATCTGAGAGAAGTTCGGCTGGCGGCAGAACCTCCTCTTCTTCCTTCGGAAATTTGCACTGGTCGAAGTTGCAATCCATAGAGACCAACTCTTCCGCAGAGAACTTACGGGATTTTTCATTACCCTCTTCAACAATAATTTCCTTTCGGTCACCCCACCAGTCTTCTATCGGCTTACAATGCTCCAACTTCATAGGCTTGGTCTTGGAAAAATGTTTATATCCTTCTGGCATATCCAGTCGATAGAACCAAGTTTCCCTTGTGGCATATCCCTCGGAGGCCCCATCCGCCCTTTCGTTATTGAAGAATAAGATGTTAGTCGCAATTGAAGTGTATGGCGCAAATATGCTACCCGGCAACCGAATTATAGTATGAAGGTTAAACTCCTTAAGCATCTTAGTTTTGATTGCTAGTTTTGCTCCATCAACGCCAAACAAGAAGCCATCAGGAACAATTACAGCCGCACGCCCGTTTCTCTTTAGGCGGTACATTATAAGCACCATGAAGAGATCCGCAGTCTCACTAGAACGCATATCCATAGGGAAATTACCCTTGACGCTAGCCTCCGTACTACCTCCGTAAGGTGGATTCATGGCAATGACATCAACCTTGTCATCCTCTTTAAAGTCACTCATCTTTGTTGCGAGAGAATCACAGTGACGGATATTTGGGGCTTCAATATCGTGAACCAGAAGATTCGTAATCGAAAGTAGATATGGAAGAGGTTTCCATTCTTGTCCAACAACGGCATTCTGAAAATTCTCAAAATCCTCAGTAGTCTTCACTTGTTTATTTAGATAATCCAGGGCCGAAGTCAAGAATCCGCCGGTTCCAGAAGTAAAATCTCCGAACTTTTCTCCAAGATGGGGCTTAAGAGTTCTAACCATAAAATCAGTCAACGCGCGAGGCGTATAAAACTCCCCTGCGTGTCCAGCAGACTGCAAATCCTTAAGAATTCCTTCATAAATATCTCCAAACGTATGACGATCATCAGCATCTGCAAAATCAATCTCATCAATGACATTGATAATCTGGCGCAAAAGAATGCCGTTTTTCATGTATTGATTAAGATCAGAAAAAACTTCTTTCACAATACTCTTTCCTCTCGGAGTGCCAGCATCAACAGGAAGATTCTTCAGCGTGTTAAACAAGCCGTCTGCACCATTTATAAACTCAAGTAATTCCTCACCTGTAAGTGCCTGCCCGTCTTTCTTGTCGACAGCCCAATTTCTCCAACGAAATTTTTCCGGAATTATAGACTCAAACTGTTTCCCGACTGACATTGCCTTGAATTCCCATGTTTCTTCTTGAGAGTCATAGACTTTAAGAAAAAATAGCCATGTCATCTGTTCTATGCGCTGTGCATCACCATTGATGCCAGCATCTTGCCTCATAATATTCTGGAGGCGCTTTATTATATTATTAACTGCCATATACTATGCTGCGTAAATACGACTTTCCATATTTTTAATAGCGGACATATAACCGTCCATGCCGCCAAAGTATTTCATTATCTTTTGAGGCTTGCCAAACTTAGCCAATTGTGGAGTAAGTAAAATTGAAACATTCTCCAACTGCAGAACACCGGTATCCGCGTATTTGTCGAGAAGCACTTCCAACACTCTACGGGCCTCATCTCCATATTGCGAAAAATAATCACTTTTTCGGACTTTATTAGCTCTTTCTCTTCTTGTCAGAGGCTTCTGATCAAATGCTACATGACAAATAATGTCAAATATGTCAGCTTCCGCCAAATCCGGATTCTGTTCTCTAATTGCCCCAAGAAGCACATCATACTCATTGAGTTCTTTCACGATAGCATCCTTACGCTCAGCCTCTGTCCACTTTTGAAGGAAATCATTCAATGACGGATAGCGACCAAGAATCCTCTTTTTCGTAAAATCAGTGTATGATTCTTTCGTAAGTTTTCCGTTCGCATCCAGGAAGGACACATGCTCCTTATCTATCTGAATATCAAAACCATCAACCACATACTTATCATGAGACTTTTCAATTTCAGTTGAAGGCTTTGGTTTCCTGTGCGTGCCGCTGCTGGATTCGCTAATTCCTTGTGGGGGCTCCGGATCTCCATCGAACTCAGGATCATGGAAAAGCCTTGTCACATCTCGAAAATCTAAAATTTCAAAATGCCACTTACCCTTATCCTCACGAATCCTTGTTCCACGTCCGACAATCTGCTTGAACTCAGTCATAGACTGAATTTCTTTATCGATTACTATGAGACCGCAAGTCTTGCAATCCACTCCAGTAGAAAGCATCTCAGATGTAGTTACAATTGTCGGATATGGCTGATCAACATCTATAAAGTTATCCAATTGCTTTTTCCCCTCATAATCATCTCCAGTTATTTTCATAACGTAGCGATGATCTTTCTTACAAAGATCTGAATTGAAGTTAGTTAGCAGTTGACGCATTGCTTCCGCCTCCTCAATATCAGGACAGAAAACAATCGTCTTAGTCATCCTACCTATCTGTTTGAGCATCTTAGTTATGCGCCATGCTACGATCTCGCGCCTTCTACGGATAACGATATCCCGCCCAAAGTCTTTTCTGCTAAAATAGTCTTGTTCTATAATCTTTCCATTGAGATCTTCCTCTCCATCTTCAGGAATATATCCAGTCAAATCAACACTGAGAAAAGCATTAGTAACACGATATGGTGCTAGGAATCCATCCTCAATGCCCTGTTTAAGGGAATATGTATAAATCGGCTCTCCAAAATAATCAAGATTATTTGCTCCATCCACAGCTTTTGGTGTCGCTGTCATACCTATTTGCGTAGCCGAAGAAAAGTATTTCAATATTTCCTTCCATTGAGAATCATCCTTTGCTGAGCCTCTATGACACTCATCTACAATAATCAAATCAAAGAACGTTGGCTGAAATTCAGTATAAGGGTTAGGCTTAGATTCATCCGACGAAACGAGTTGTTGATAAAGAGCCATATAAATTTCATAAGACGAATCCATATTTCTGTTCTGAATTTTGGTCATCTTATCTCTGAATGGGCTAAAGTCTTGGCTCATAGTCTGATCTATTAGAACATTTCTATCAGCCAGATATAATACTTTTTTCTTTGCTTTGGATGCTATGAGACGATATATGATTTGAAATGATGTGAATGTCTTTCCTGTTCCCGTAGCCATCACTAAAAGGATTCTGTTTTGTCCTTTAGCCACGGCCTCTACGGTACGGTCAATAGCAATTCTCTGATAATAACGCGGCTCGTGTGAATATGCGTCGAAATAATATGGTGTATCTACTATCGTTTGCTCTGCCGTAGTAAGTCCCTTCGAGTCCCGTAGTCTTTCTTTCAACTGTTCAGGAGACGGAAATTCATCCAGAGAAAGAGTTTTTTCTTGGCCTGTAATGAAGTCATACTCCGTAAAACCGTCACCATTAGAACTATACGCAAACCTCAGATCTAAAATTTCCGCATATGTTTTAGCCTGCCCGATACCACCGCTAATAGGATGGTTATTATCTTTTGCTTCCACAATAGCAATAGGAAATTTATTAGGCTCTGCTTGAAGAAGATAATCCGCAAACTTCTTCGCCTTCCTCGCATGCGATTCTTGACCTTGAAATATAATACGTCCATCCGTAAAGGCATACTCCATCCGCAGATGCTGGTTATCCCAGCCCGCCTTGTTTAGGGCAGGAGTGATGTACTGTAACTTAATATCCTCTTCGGACAATGACTTCTTACTTTCCATGATGTTCCGATAGTAAAATATTATAGGAAGTTGTGCCCTTCACGACTCCCAAATAATGAGTTATACTTAAAACACACTATTTCTCAAAACAAATCTTGCCTTGCTTACACAAAGACTCATACCACCTGCCAATGTCTATATAGCATAAACATCCTAACTGCAAACAATTAGAAAGACTAAGAGTGGATTATCTTGCGCATTTACACAAAAATAGCAATTTTTCAACACTTTCCGTAAAATTAGTCCGGTATTATATGCAACTTCATGCAATCATATTACCAAAATAAGATCTCCTCACTCCACAACTCGACAATAAAATAATGTAATGATAATGAAGATACTGACAACAATGCGTAGTAACCACATTGTCATCAGTATCTTGTATCTGTTAGTCAAGTTAATGATGTTATCTGTGTTACTTGAGATGTTTGAGTTATTCAACACCGTTTTTGACTAAGACATTTCCATATCACGTCATTTCTCCTTCAGCATTTCATCCAGAAGCAAGTCCGCGATGTCCACTTGGCGCTCTCGTTGGTCGGGTGTGGCATTGCGTTCCAGGATGTCTGATATGGTGATGTCAAGCATCGGGTAGTTCTTTGTCTTCTTCCTCCATTCGTCGTAGCCGTCAATGTCCGGGAATGCTGTCACTTTCCGGCCTTTCAGGACCATCAGTCTGTCATTGAACTGACTTTTGCCTCATGTGGCCAGCCAGATGTATTCGGGGAGAAGGTGGGAACAAATGACTGCGGTCTTCTCCGACTCCACCAACGCCACATTGGCATTGACCTTATCCTGGAGCAGATGCTCGCCGAACAGGCATTGGGTGAGTCTCCACTCCGGCGGAAGCAGGTGCGCAGCCTTGAGGTTGGTGTGCACCCACATTACCGGCGGAAAATGGTCATCCTTGAGGCGGTGGCCGGTCTCCGGGTTGTAGGGGATGATTTTCCCGCCGCGGCAGCGACCTTGGATGTCAAATTGAAAAAAGATGGTGTGGCCTTTGGCAGTTGTACCTATGTGGTATAGTGAAATTCCATACGAATTCTACCATGACGCATAAGTTCGCCATGGAATCTCTCTTCTATAGACTCCCATGCATTGGAGAACGCCTCGTACACGGGTTGAAGTTGGACTCCACTCTTCTTGATGGCATTTAATTCATTCTTATAAAATATGCCGATGGCTTTGATAAACTCAGACATAACAAAATATTACTAGTTTAAGAATATTGTGATTTTATACTCTCTCCTCCATGTATTTCTCCGGGTCGCGCAAAAAATCCATAAGATTTATAATATACACGCCTTCTTCATTCATGTAGGTAGGTTGTAGCCCGTTTACAATTACGATTCTGCGAAATCCGTCGCGAAGTTTACGTAGTGAGGTCAGTTCTTGATCTCGTTTTTCTTCTGTTTCCATCGCATAGGCCGATTGGATGTATACTCGCTCATAGCCACGGTTGCAGACGAAATCGATTTCCAGAGTCTTGCGCTGACGGGATCCATCCTCGATTTTCACTTCGGTAAACACCTGTCCTACATCCACCTTCATTCCAATAGCACGAAGCTCGTTGTAGAGCATATTCTCCATCATATGCGTTGGTTCTACTTGCCGAAATCCTAATCGGGCATTTCTCAGTCCCAAATCCTCAAAGTAATACTTAAACGGCGAATCTATGTATTTTCTTCCTTTAATGTCATAACGAGTAACACGTTCCAACACGAACGCATCCTCCATATATTCCAAGTAGAGACGTATGGTATCCACCGAAATGCTACTATGCTTTACACTTTTAAAAGTGTCTGCAATCTTTGGAGGATTGGTCAGACCACCCACACATGATGCCATGATGTCCACTAGTTCTGACAAATCGCTATCTTGACGAACTTCATATCGCTCTTTTATGTCACGCAAATAAGTATGCTCCATCTGCTGTTCCAGATAACTCACCTTCTTGTTGACATCGTTTTCTAAAACGACCTGTGGCAATCCTCCATAGAGCATATATTCACGAATCATATCTTGCGAATAGTCATCACGGAAATCTGCTACTTCTCTGAAGGTCAATGGGCGCACGTGTATTTCATCTCCTCGTCCACGAAACTCAGTGATTACATCCTTAGACAGGAATTTTGCATTAGAGCCAGTAACAAACACATCCACATTGCTTATGCTTAGGAATGAGTTCAATACATCCTCAAACTCGCTGACCATCTGTACTTCATCCAGCATAACATAATATTGACCGTCTGATGAAAGACGGCTATCTATGTATTGAAGTAATGCGTCGGGGGCTCTCAAACTTTTATTCAGTCGGTTCTCCAAATTTACCCCTATGATATGGTCTTCTTTCACTCCTTGTTTTATGAGATAGTTCTTGAAAAGGGTGAACAACAGGTATGACTTGCCGCATCTGCGCATTCCTGTTATCACTTTTATCAACCCATTCCCACAACTGTGGATAAGTAGATCCAGATATTTATCTCTACGGATTTCCATATTTCTATTCGTTTATTTTGTGTAAATACACATTATTAACGACCACAAAGTTAGCCTTATTCCTTTGTACACGCAAATTTCAAGGCAAGAAAATGAGTCAATGGTCACTCCTTAACCCGACCTCCAATTGACTCGCAATCCAACTCGCAGTTTTTTCTCCGTCAGACATTAAAATAGACAGGATAACTTTTTGTCTATCAGTTAGTTTCAACTCGCAATCCAACTCGCAATCCAATTCGCAATCCAACTCGCAATCCAACTCGCAATTTTGATTGGAATTACTTTCGTTGTTGATGTCCTTAAAACGGAATACGATGGCAACTCCTCCTGGACGGACCTCGTAATATGGTTCGGGAATGTTTTTTGCCTTGCATGCCTGAACCATACGCGCCACACCGCTACCCCAACTCTCCAGCCATGTGGTTTATATAATACACCTGCGATAGTCGGATTGTATGGTTTGGAGTCGTGAGATTCTTTGATATTATCAGGAGTAATATCCAACGGCAGTCGCCCGGGATTCTCAATCTCAACTCTGTCATCATAAATAGCAAGACTTACAGAACCAGAGATAGATTCGTATGACCTATGACAAAGGGCATTGATCAGGGCCTCACGTAAAGCTTCTACGGGAATATCCAAATCTTCGACTCTATTGAGCCCAATAACCTTACTATGTAAATTCAAATGTTTGAAACAGAATGACATTCCCGCATCCAGCAAGTCAAAGAAACAGCCGCTGGCATTCTGACTGTCAACAAATTCGTTTTTATTGATTCCCTTAAAACGAGCCATTCTTAATTTTAACTGGGGAGTATAATGCAGTTTATCGCAAAATAATGCTACAGCAGCTTGTATCGGCTTTCCATCTTTAAGGAGAGAAAGACGTTTTAGAATATCTTCCGTTGACAATGAAAGTGCACTCTCTGGCATGCGACCACCTCTTACACCCATGCGGACAGCATTTAAGATTTGCTTTTCGCTAAGATCCGAGATGTCATATTCATCAGCAATCTGATTTTCTAGCGTAAAATTATCCCAATAATATCCCAATTTTAGCTGGATTTAGGTATATCTATATGAAGAAATATGCATTATACACACGTAAATTAGGGGTGTATGGAGGCTGTTGGTTATTTAGTTCGAATCTCGTTCTCTCCGCAAAAAGTGACTCACAGGTGTCTGTGGGTCATTTTTTGTTTAGTGCCCAGATATCTCAATTTTGTTTTCAGCAAACATCAGGCATTGCCCTGTGCAATTCTTTCCGGGTATTTATGGAAAAAGAAACGGGCATTGAACCCGAAGGGTTGGTGTTAATGCAGAGAAGGTGGCTGAGAGGAAATCTCGGCCACCTTCCCGGTCATTGGCTTTTTGGCTTGTGCGTTACACTCTCTGGCCGTAGGAACGGTCGGTGGTGTTGACGGTGATCTTGTCGCCCTGGTTGATGAACAGAGGAACCATGATCTTGGCTCCGGTCTCAAGGGTGCACTCCTTGAGGGCGCTGGTGGAGGCGGTGTTGCCCTTAACGGCAGGCTCCGTGTAGGTCACCTCAAGGGTGACGTAGGTAGGGAGCTCGCAGGTGAGGCACTTCTCCTCAGGCTCTGTCACGAACATCATCTCAACGTGCTGTCCCTCTTTCATGAGGTCAGAGTTCTCGACAACATCGTGAGGCAGGTGGATCTGCTCGTAGGTCTCTTCGTGCATGAAGTTGAATCCGTCCTCGTCGGAGTAGAGGAACTGGTAAGGACGTCTCTCGACGTTGATGACGTCGATCTTCATACCTGCGGTGAAGGTGTTCTCAAGGATCCTTCCGTTTTCAAGGTTGCGAAGCTTCGTCTTTACGAATGCCGGGCCTTTTCCTGGCTTGACGTGCTGGAAATAGACTACCTGGCAAGGTTTGCCATTGTAGCTGATATAAAGGCCGTTCTTAAAATCTGCTGTTGTTGCCATAACAATATGTAATGAATTTAGATTTCAAAAGATTGACGCGCAATCATTTCTACTACAAAGTTAACTATTTGTGGATATTCCTGCAAATATTCTTTCACCGACGTGCCGCCATCATGGATTGGCCGCCTTGTTTAGTGGCGGCGTGCAGCCGCTTCGACAGGTTCAGAGACAAGAGATTGCATCCGCCACTTGCCTCAGCAGCCAGCCGGGGGTGGAGGTGGCTCCGCAGATCCCGACCTTGTCGCCGGCGGAGAACCATTCGGCGGACAGTTCCGACGGCCCGGAAATGTGGTGGGTGCGGGGGTTCCTGGATTGGCAAAGCTCGCACAGCACCTTCCCGTTAGAACTGGAAACCCCTGACACAAAGACGATCACATCGTGCCGGGCGGCGAACTCGGCCAACTCCTCATGTCTCGACGCGACCTGCGAGCAGATAGTGTCGTGAACCTTCAGCCCTCCCGCAAAAGCCTCTCCCTGCCGCAGTGCCGCCGAAAGTTCCTTACAGATCTCTGAATATTCCACCGGACTCTTGGTGGTCTGCGAGAAGATCTCCAGCGGTCTGCCGGTCCGGATGGAGCCGTCGCCAAGCGCGGAGCGGAGCATCCGCAGATCCTCGATCACGACAGCGTCACCCCCGACCTGCCCCAGCAGACCGAGGACTTCCGCGTGGCCGACTTTCCCGAAGATGATGATCTGTCCTCCGGCGGGCTTGACCCTCTCGTAGGCCTCCCGGATGCTCTTCTGAAGTCTCAGCACGACAGGGCAGGTGCAGTCAATGACAGTAAGGCCTAGCCTGGAGGCCAATGAATATGTCTCCGGCGGCTCGCCGTGGGCCCTTATAAGAAGAGTCTCGGACGAAGGAGACGGGATGTCCGCAAGATCCTTCTTCCCGATGGTGACCAGTCCTTTTTCGCCGAGCCTACGCAGTTCGGCCTCGTTGTGTACGATGTCGCCCAGAGAGTACAACGTCTGTCCGGGATGCTCCTGTAGGAACTTCTCGGCCCGTCCGATCGCCCGGATCACGCCCCCGCAGAAACCGGAGTGCCTCTCTATCTCAACCTGAAGGCTCATGTCCTTATTCCAGAATCCCGAAACGACCCTGCGCAAGCCCCTGGAACCAGACAAGTTCCTCGTGCAGGTTCATGTCCGAATTGTCCAGCACGAAGGCGTCGGCGGCCCTGGAGAGAGGAGACACCTCGCGATGAGAGTCGATGTAGTCCCTCTCCCTGAGGTTTTTCATGACCTCCTCCATCGTCGGATCCTGCCCCTTGGCCTTCATCTCGTCGTAGCGTCTTTTCGCCCTGACCTCGTCGCTCGCGGTCATGAATATCTTGACCTCGGCGTCCGGAAACACTGTCGTGCCGATGTCCCTGCCATCCATCACGACCCTCTTCCTGCGACCGAAAGCGTGCAGGCGCTCATCGACATATTCCCTGACAAACGGGATCGCCGAGACGGGGCTGACGTGTCCGGACACCTCCAACGTTCTGATTTCCTTCTCGATGCAGCGGTCGCCTATGTGCGTTCCTCCGGCCCTGAAGTCAAGATCCAGCTTGGGTAGCGCCGCTTTTAGGGCGGCCTCGTCGATCGCGCCGTCCTCGCTGATGAGGTTGTTCTCAAGGGCGTGGAGCGTCACTCCTCGGTAGAGGGCTCCGGAATCAAGGTAAAGGAACGAGAAATGTTCCGCTATCAGTTTGGCAAGCGTGCTCTTACCGGTGGAGGAGTAGCCGTCGATGGCTATGATGATGTCAGGTAATTTCATACGGCAAAATTATCAAATTTTATGTAAAGAAAGAATTTTGTCCGATATTTGTATTCCGGATTGCCTTGTGCGTACTCCGGGCAGGAGGCGGAGGATTATTTGCCGCGTATGAGGCAACTGGTTGATAAGTACTGAAAAACATTCTTTCGTGAACGGGAAGATAAAGTAACATGAAATAAAGTTGCCTCAGATTTTTTTTGAAGGTTACAAAGGCGAATTTCTATGAAGATATTGATTATTGATGATGAAAGATCCATCCGGAACTCCCTGAAGGAGATTCTGGGTGACGAGGGCTATGAAGTGGATGTGGCGGAGGACGGAATGGCAGCCCTCTCGATGGTGGACAAGGAGAAGTACAACGTGATCTTCTGCGACATCAAGATGCCGGGGATGGACGGTACCGAGGTGCTGGACAAGATGGTGGCCGAGGGCATCGACGCCGCCATCGTCATGATTTCCGGGCACGGGGACATTGACACCGCTGTGGAATGCATCAAGAAGGGAGCCTTTGACTACATCCAGAAGCCTTTGGATCTGAACAGGATCCTGATAACGATCAAGAACGCTTCCGAGAAGGCCACGATCGTCTCGGAGAACAAGACCCTCAAGAAGAAGGTCTATGGACAGAAGATGATAGGGGAGTCGGAGCCTGTCCGCCACGTGAAGGACATCATCGCGAAGGTGGCGCCGACCGACGCGAGGGTGCTGATTGTGGGGCCGAATGGTTCGGGAAAGGAACTGGTGGCCCGGAGTCTCCACGAGCAGAGCGCCAGAAGTTCCATGCCGTACATCGAGGTCAACTGCGCCGCGATTCCTTCGGAACTGATCGAGAGTGAGCTTTTCGGCCATGAGAAAGGGGCGTTCACCTCGGCCATCAAGCAACATAAGGGGAAATTCGAGCAGGCGGACGGCGGCACCCTCTTCCTGGACGAGATCGGCGACATGAGCCTTGCCGCGCAGGCCAAGGTTCTGCGGATTCTTCAGGAGAAGAAACTCTCAAGGGTGGGCAGCGACAAGGACATAACCGTCGATGTGAGGGTTCTTGCCGCCACCAACAAGAATCTTCAGGATGAGATCGCAAAGGGCAATTTCAGGGAGGATCTGTACCACCGCCTGAGCGTCATCGTCATCAAGGTGCCATCGTTGGACGAGCGCAAGGACGACATCCCGATGCTTACCGACTATTTCGTCGAGCAGATCAGCTCCGAGTCGGGTATGCAGGCAAAGAAATTCTCTCCCGAAGCCGTAAGGTTGCTTCAGGAGAAATCATGGACCGGCAACATCAGGGAGTTGCGCAATGTGGTCGAGCGTCTGATGATCCTTGGTGGCAATCCTGTCAGTCCGCAGGATGTAAAAGATTACGTGAGTCCGATTCAATAGCCTTCTTCAGCGTGACATCCACGTTGAGGTACATCTTGTAGAAGGCGTTCTCGCCGAGTCTGGAATAGCGGCCTACGAGCGCGCGCAGTTGTGGGAGGAGATAGTCACTTGTCTCGTCCCATTCTTTTTGCGTGCAGGAGATGCCGTCTTTCGAGGAGGCATATTCACGGAACGTCGCCGGCAGGTTCATCCTGTCGAGGAAGCGGTTGAGCTCGTCATAGTCCCCGATCTCCGTCAGACTGCCTTTGTACCTGTCGAACATCGCCGAGGCGAACCTCATCTGTGTCGCCTTCTTGTTGCAGGTTATGAAGAATTTTGTGGCCCTTGTGGTGTCCACCGGCACGAAGATGTCCGGGATGATGCCGCCTCCGCCGTAGACTGTCCTTCCGGCGACGGTCTTGTAGGCGGCTGTGGAATCGACCTTGATGCTGTCAGCGTCGTACATCTCTCCGTCAGCGTAGCGTTTGTAGATGTCGTACTGGTAGTCTTCTGAATATGGCTTCTGGATGCAACGTCCCGACGGCGTGTAGAACCTGGCGACGGTGAGGCGGACTCCGGACCCGTCGCTGAAATAGATCGGCTCCTGCACGAGTCCCTTGCCGAAGGATCGTCTTCCGATGATGACTCCTCTGTCATTGTCCTGGATGGCGCCGGCGAAAATCTCGCTTGATGAGGCGGTTGACTCGTTGATGAGCACCGTGAGTCCTATGTCCTGGAGCTGACCCTTGCCGTCGGCCTTGTAGTTGTCCTTCTTGCGGTGCAGTCCCTGCATGTAGACGATCTCGTCTCCTTTCCTGAGGAACATGTCGCTAAGCAGCAGCGCCTGGTCCAGATAGCCTCCGGTGTTGTCCCGAAGGTCGAAGATCAGCCTCGTCATCCCTTCGCCGACCAGTTTGGCGCTGGCCTCGGTGACTTCGATGAATGTCGTTCTGGAGAACTTCGAGAGCTTGATGTAGCCTGTGGTGTCGTTGATCATGAACGCCGCGTCCACGCAGTGTACAGGGATTTTTCCTCTTGTGATCTCGAACGGGATCCTCTCATTGCCTCTTCCTACGGTGACGGTGACCTTGGTGCCTGCCGGGCCTTTCATCCTGCGCACCATGCTGTCCTGCGGAAATCTCACACCAGCGATGTCCTTTTCCCCGACCTTGAGGATCCTGTCGCCTTTCTGAAGACCGACCTTCTCGGATGGCCCTCCAGGAATGACCTCCAGCACGATGGCAGTGTCGTTAGGCACGTTGAACTGTATGCCGATGCCGTCGAAATTGCCGGCGAGGTCAGTCTCTGCCTCTGTCAGCTCCACCGGAGGCATGTAGACCGAGTGAGGGTCAAGCTCCGCAAGGGCAGCCGTGATCGCCGCTTCAGTGACATCATTGACGTTGATGGTGTCCACATAGTTTCTGTCGATCTGGTCGAGGATCAGATTCAGCTTGCGCCAGTCACCGTACTGTACCCGGATCAGGTTCTTTTTCTGGGAATATGTGTCATAGGCCAGCACCGCCAGCGCTCCCACGGCAACTCCCAGAACGGCGATCCAGATGGAGGATATTCGTTTCATTCCTAATCGATCTTTTCAACTGTTATTCCGGCCTTGCGGAGCAGATCCACTCCGTCGGTCAGGCGGTACTCATCCTTGTACACGACTCTTTTGATACCGGCCTGGATGATCAGCTTCGAACACTCGATGCACGGCGAGGCCGTCACATAGAGCGTGGCTCCGAGGCTGCTGTTGCCGGATTTGGCGACCTTCGTGATCGCGTTGGCCTCGGCGTGCAGGACGTAAGGCTTCGTGACCCCGTTCTCGTCCTCGCAGATGTTCTCAAACCCGGACGGCGTACCATTGTAGCCGTCCGAGATTATCATCCTGTCCTTGACCAGTAGCGCTCCCACCTGACGTCTCTTGCAGTAGGAGTTCCTGGCCCAGACCTCGGCCATCTCAAGGTATCTTTGGTCGAATTTCTCCATTACTTGTTTCTTTGGTAGAGGTATCTCTTGATGCTTCTCTTAGGAGTCCTCTCGAAATCCTCCGGCATGAATTCGATCTTCTTGATCTGCGCGTAGTTAGGAATCTCCTTGTTCATCTCTGGAAGCTGGCTCCGAAGAGTCTTCTCCAGATCCTCGCGGTTCATTCCGTCCAGCTCTCCAAGATGGTAGTCCGGGTAGACAAGGGCGGTGAGACCTCCGTTGTCCTCGATGACGAGGGAGTCCACGACGTAGGCGAAGGAGTTGATCACGGATTCCAGCTCCTCAGGGTAGATGTTCTGGCCGTTAGGACCGAGAACCATACACTTGGAGCGTCCTCTGATGTAGAGGTAGCCGTCCTTGTCGATGATGCCCATGTCTCCGGTCTTGAGCCATCCGTCCTCGGTGAAAAGGCTCCTTGTGGCTTCCTCGTTCTTGTAGTAGCCCAAGGCAAGGTTAGGTCCGTAGGCCTGGATCTCGCCCTCGATGTTCTCCGGATCCGGGGAGTCGATGCGTATGGACATATTCAGAGCCGCCTTTCCGCAGGAGTAGAGTTTCTTGTCATCGTAATGGGCGTAGGTGATGATCGGGGCGCACTCCGTCATGCCGTAGCCGACGGTGTAAGGGAACGCTATGTCCCAGAAGAATTTCTCGATCTCCTTGTTGAATGCCGCGCCGCCCATGATGACCTCCACGAACTCGCCTCCGAAGGCGCTCACAAGCTCTCCGCAGATCTTCTTCTGGATCATCTTGTCGATGACAGGAACCTTGAGCAGAGTCTTGACCCCGCCCTTCTCCACGATCTTCTGGATCTTGGACTTGTAGACCTTCTCGATGATCAGTGGAACAGCGATGATGATGTTCGGCTTGACCTCGGCCAAGGCCTGCATGATGATCTTCGGACTCGGTACCCTTGTCAGGAAGTGGACGTGGGCTCCGATCGCCATCTCGAAGAGGAACTCGAACATCATGCCGTACATGTGGGCGGACGGTAGCATGGCGACCACCTTGGTGTGGTTGTTCAGTTCAGGGAGAACCTTCTTGGCGAACTGGATGTTGGAGCAGAGCGCCCTGTAAGGGATCATGACACCCTTGGAGAATCCGGAGGTTCCGGAAGTGTAGTTGATCAGCGCCAGCTCGTTAGGGGAGTCTTTGTAGTAGTTGAGATCCTCCGGCTCGAAGCTGTTCGGGTGACGTTTCCCGAAATATTCATTCATGTGCTCCCTTGCCTCCGTGATGCGGGGAACCTTTGAATATAGCAGCTGGAAGGTGTTGATGCGCACCACCGCGAACAGCCCCGGCATCTCGTCGGCGCTCAGACCTTCCCACACGACGTCATCCACAAAGAGAACCTTCGCCTCGGAATGGTTCACGAGGTAATGAATATTCCCGGGCTTGAATTCGTGGAGGATTGGTACCGGCACCGCGCCGTAGGTCATTGTGGCCAGAAAGCTGACCGCCCAGTTGACCTGGTTGCGAGCGCAGATGGCCACCTTGTCGCCTTTGTGCAGGAAGCATTTCTCGAATGCGATGTGCAGTTTCTCGATGCGCCTCGCCACATCCCTGTAGCAGAGGCTGACTCCTTGGTAGTTGGAAAGAGCCTGTCTGTCCCAATTGTTTCTGAAGCTCTCCTCCAGAAGCTTGTTGACTGATTCGAATTTGAATTCGTACATAATATTCAATTTTATTTTTCGGCCTTGAAGATTCTTTCCTTCCCGTCGTAGCACACCGCGCCGAACCCCTTGTCCGTCATTTCAATCTTGCTGTCGGGCCGGATCATCTTGTTGCCTTCTCCCTTTGCCAGCGGCGCTCCGCCCTGGAACGGGAAGACCATTGCCTGCAAGGATGTCCTGACCACCCAATATCTTTTGCCATTGCCCTCCAGTAGCTCAGGAAGGCTTTTGATAGTCTCATCGGCTGTTATTCCCTTCCAGGAAGGAACCTGCTTTCCGTGCAGGTCATAATAGCCTACTGTGTTGTCGCTGTGGAGAACCATGGCCGTGTAGCCTTTGGCTCCCGTGAAATCGTACACGGCAGGTCCTGCCGCAATTTTCTTGCCTGTCTCGACAGGGAAGCCCGAGACAAAGCGCCCCAGCCTGTCTATCAAGTACATCTGAGATCCGGCGGCGAACAGGTATTGAAGCTTGCCGTTGTTGTAGTAGTCTACCTCACGGACGTAGCCGCAGATCTTCGACTTGAACGGAACGCCCCAGACATCCTTCCCGTTCTCGTCCTGAAGGCAGATGGAGAGGTGGCTGTTCTGGTAGATCGTGTTGGTTTTTCCGGTAGCGCTGTTCCTGACCTTGAACGGGCCGGCAGGAATGGCCAAGGTCGTGTCCCTGAAGGAGGCAAGCGCCACTGTCCCCTTGCTGACCCTCACCCTGTCAAGGGTGAATTCCAAAGCCATCCTTCCTTCTTCGGCGACGGCAGACAGTGTCACAGGCACATAGGCGGAGCCTTTCAGCACGTTTCGCAGTCCTTTAGCCATCATCGGCGAGAAATTGGCGTCAAGGAGATTCGGATCCTCGCTTAGGGAATGGTACATCCACGCTCCACAGTTCTTGGCCGGAAGCCTGTCAAGTCCCTCGGATTTCAGTCTTGCCGCCAGAGTCTCGGTAAGGAAACCTTCTTCCGCGAACCTTGAGACGCAGTCGGAGTCGCCGGCGACAATCCATTTTCCCACGAGCGAGCAGGAAGCCTCATTCCCGGAATCTGTGAATATTCCTCCGAACAGTTCTCCCGCATATTCAGTGCATGCCATAGACTTCACAGCTTCGGCTGTTTGCTTGGCTCCTGGCCTGATCAGCAGCACTTTGCGAAGCTTCTTGTCGATGTGCAGGTTGGCGATGGCTATTTCTTTGATGTCAAGTGCCTGCGCCCATTCCTCCGCGTTTCTGCCGGTCGCTTTCTTCTGGACACCAAGGTTGTAGTCGTACTTGTCGAGCCTGCTTTCCGAATCGAGGTAGTTCCTGTAGGCCTTGATGTAGGCCTTGACGCTGCCGATCGGCAGGTCGAGGATGAAGTCCACATTGCCGGGTACGGCGTCGGCGATTTCGGATTTCGAGACTCCGGCGTGGCTGAGTACATTCAGGTAGCAGGACGGCTCGTTGGAGTACAGCATCTCTCCGTGCATCCTGACGCAGGACGGAGAATGCTCCGTGATGTTGAAGGCGGTCCATTCCGCAAGTTTCCTGACAAACGGGTTTGAGCCGCGGTGCTTTCTTGTCAGGAAGGAGCTTAGGATCTTGTCCGTGTAGGCGTTGGAGAAGAAGATCACATCGTCCCCGTTCATCCTGGAGGCCATCCCGACGAACCCTTGGGCCTCGATGACGCTGTGTCCTTCCTCCAGATGTCTGATTGAGGAATTCAGGATAGTCTCCGATGAGGAGACCAGGACAAGGTTCCCGCTGATTCTGGAGAACAGCCCCGACGCTTCCGTCACCCGGAGAAGGTTCCTCAGATCCTGAGTGGTGTCCACAGCCTCTTTTCCGGCTTCGATGACCAGCAGCGGAGGCATGTCCTTGCTGTAGTGGACAGACATGATCGCCTGTGCCTTTCTGAGGCCGCCCGGGTTGATGGACGCGATTCTGTCAAACTTTGTGGAACCCAATTCGCCGAACACTGCAAGCGAGTCTCCGAGAATCTCGCAGGCTTGACCGAAGTTCTTGAAACAGAATACGATGGCGGCATCGGAAGGCACGGCCTTAAGAAGTCTGTGGCTTTCCAGAAAGCGGGTGTCCTCGATGGCCTCCGGTTTGTTGCCGGTGCCGGAGTACAGCTTCTTGACAGCGAAGGTAATCCCTCCGATGAGAATCACCGCCGTGGCGACTAGTGTGATCAACGTTCTTCTGTTCATGGGGCTTGGTCTATGATTAGGGGATCCTATTGTGCGATGAACAAGTACTATTGTGCGATGAACAAGTAGACAATGTTGCCGATCTGACGCGCCGGCGCGGAAGGAGAAGCGGAGAAGCGTGAAAGCCTCGCGGCTCTTACCGCGAAGTCCCTGAGGCACTTGTCATCGGACGACACCCCGTCCTGTACTTTCGCGTTCAGCACTTTCCCGGACGGATCGACAGTGATGATCACTGTGACGTGACCGGATCCCAGACATCTGTAGGCCGGGATTGACAGCTTGCTGGCCTTCCTGCCGTCCAGCTCGTAGGAGACCACTGACGGGCCGGTGTAGCCGGCGCTTTTCTTTTCCTCCTGCTTCCTTTCCGGCCTGCTTATCTGCGCATAGTCCTCGTCCGGCTCGTTGAGCTGTGGACCGTTCTTCAAGTCCTTGGCAAGCTGCTCGGCATCTTTGTAAAGCTCTTCGGCATTGGTGTTGCGGTCATCCTTGAGAGCGCCCCTGTCCACCGCGACATTCCTGATAGGGACGCCTGCCGCTTCGGCCAGCATCCTGTCCAGCCTCTCACTGACCTCTTCCTTGAGATTCCGTTCAGCGGTCTCTTTCTCGACCTTCTCCTGCTTGGAGAAATCAAGCACGAACGTGTTCTCTCTTTTCAGGGCGGAGGAGATCTGGCAGACAAGCAGCACAATGATAACCACCAGATGGAATATGATGGTTATGTAGAGTCCCGCCTTTTCGTCGCTCTTCATGGCAAATGTGGATTTCTGTCCCTGGAACAGTACCGGTTATCGGGCGACCTGCTCCTTCTCCCGGAGTGATTTCTCGATTGTGGCCGAGATGATGTCGATGGCCACCTTGTTGTGTCCACCCTGGGGAATGATGATGTCGGCGTACCGTTTGCTCGGCTCGATGAACTGGAGGTACATCGGCTTGACCGTCTTGGTGTACCTTTCGATGACGGTCTCCACGGTCTTGCCTCTTTCAAGGATGTCCCTTGCCATCACCCTCATCAGGCGGTCGTCGTCATCAGCGTCCACGAATATCTTGATGTCCATCTGGTTACGCAATTCCTTGCAGGTGAACACAAGGATACCCTCGATGATGATGACCTCGGCCGGCTCAACGGTGACGGTCTCGGTCTTCGATCGGGAGCAAGTGATGTAGGAATATACCGGCTGCTCAATTGTCTTTCCGTTCTTCAGCTCCTGAAGCTGTTCGCAGAGAAGTTTGAAGTCGATGGCGTCAGGATGGTCGAAGTTGATCCGCTGCCTCTCCTCCATCGGAAGATGGCTGGAATCCTTGTAGTAGGAGTCCTGAGGTATCACGACCACTCTTTCCTTCAGCTTTTCGGTGATCGCATTGACCACCGTTGTCTTTCCGGAGCCTGAGCCACCGGCAATTCCGATCACTAGCATATTCGTGGTTTTTAGAATTCAGCGTTCTTTGGTGTTCTTGGGAACGGGATCACGTCACGGATGTTGGCCATGCCTGTGACGAAGAGCAGCAGCCTCTCGAAGCCCAGTCCGAATCCGCTGTGAGGCACGGTTCCGTACCTGCGGGTGTCGATGTACCACTCAAGGTTCTTCCTGCTCATATTCAACTCGTCGATCCTCTGCTCCAGTTTCTCAAGTGAAGCCTCTCTTTCCGATCCGCCGATGATCTCGCCGATCTTCGGGAAGAGAACGTCCATTCCGCGCACGGTCTTTCCATCCTCGTTCTGCTTCATGTAGAAGGCCTTGATGTCCTTAGGGAAGTCTATGAGGATCACCGGTTTGCCGAAGTGCTTCTCCACGAGGAAGCGCTCATGCTCGCTCTGGAAGTCCGTCCCCCAGTGAACCGGGTACTCGAACTGCTGGCCATTCCTTACAGCCTCTTCAAGGATCTCCACGGCCTCCGTGTAGGTCACTCTCTGGAACTCGATGCCCAGGACGCTCTTAAGCCTTTCGATGAGTCCGTCATCGTACTTGTCGTTGAGGAACCTGAGGTCATCGGCGCAGTTGTCCAATGCGTACTGCACAAGGTACTTCACGAATTCCTCGGCAAGCTCCATGTTGTCGTTGATGTCGTAGAAGGCCATCTCCGGCTCGATCATCCAGAATTCCGCGAGGTGTCTCGGTGTGTTGGAGTTCTCCGCCCTGAACGTCGGCCCGAACGTGTAGATCTCTCCCACACCGGTCGCTCCAAGCTCGCCCTCCAGCTGGCCGCTCACGGTAAGGCACGTCTTCTTTCCGAAGAAATCCTTGCTGAAGTCCACCGTGCCGTTGTCTTTCTTAGGGACGTTCTCCAGATTGAGTGTCGTCACCTGGAACATGTCTCCAGCGCCCTCGGCGTCCGACTCGGTGATGAGCGGAGTGTTGAGGTAGACGAATCCCTTGTCGTTGAAGAACTTGTGGATGGCGAACGCCATCGCGTGCCTGATCCTGAGCACAGCTCCGAACGTGTTGGTCCTCGGACGGAGATGCGCCACGGTGCGCAGGTACTCAAGCGAGGTGTTCTTCTTCTGGAGAGGGTATCTGACAGGATCACATTCGCCCAGTACCTCGATCTCCCTTGCCTGGATCTCGACGGCCTGGCCGCTTCCGACGGACTCGATCAGATTGCCGGTCACACTGATGCTTGCCCCTGTTGTTATCCTCGCGATGAGAGCCTCGTCGAAGTTGGTCATGTCTGCCACGACCTGAATGTTATTGACTGTCGAGCCATCGTTAAGGGCGATGAACTTGATCTGCTTGTTACCTCTTTTGGTCCTTACCCATCCTTTGGCGAGTACTTCCTGCCCAGGATTCGCCTTGAGTAGGTCCTTGACTTTGCTCCTCTTTATCATTTTGTTTAGACATTATATTCAATCTCACAAAGATAGCATAAAAATGTAAAAAAGAAAAGGACTGGCCGTCAGGTCAGTCCTTCTCCTAATTATTTCAAGAATGTTATTTCTTTTCCGTCTTTCTGGCGGCGTACATGATCTTAAGCGCTGAGCAGCGCCTGAGTTCCTGCTTGACGTCTGTCACGATACCCATTCTTGCGTCTTCGTCTGCCTTGATGGAAACCTGCATCAACTGGCGGTCAGCCTCGCTCATCGCGTCGCGCTCGGCGGCGATGAAGTCACGGATGTCGTTGGTCGTCTTGAAAGAGTCATTCAGCTGGATACGCGCCTCGGTACCGTACTGGCTCTGATACTGAGCGGTAGGGGAACCGATGTAGATGTATGAGGCCAAATCCTTTCTTTCAAGCTTAGCGACTTCTGTGGCTTCCGGGAGTCTTACCCTGACCTTTACCTCCGTCGAACGGAGCTGTGAGGTCACCATGAAGAAGAACAGGAACATGAACACGATGTCTGAGCTGGTTCCCAGCTCCGGCATTTCTTTTTTACCGCTTCTTTTAAAATTAGGCATTGTTTATTCCTCCTACTTTACTTTTTGGTGACATCCTTAGGCTCTGCCTCGGAGATGTTCTGTGGAACCGCCTCTCTGACGATCTTCTGCTGATCCTCTGTAAGGAAAGCGTAGGCCTTCCCGTAGTTCTGCTTGCTGAAGTCGTCGCGGACCTCGTTGATCGCCTTCACAAGTTCGTTCTGAACGGCGATGTAGGCCCTGTAGCTGGTTCCACGGTCATTCTGAAGTGAGATAACTCCCTTGGAAACCGGATATGCACCGAAGCCCTCGATGTTCTTTGTCTCCCTCTCCGGGAGGTTAGGATCGTTGCTAGGGTTGGTGATGAATTCCTTGATCTTGTCTTTGAGCTGGCTAACATCCAAAAGCTGGTCACCGGCAAACAGTCTGTCGGAAGAGT
>ERZ1026882.359-NODE-359-length-28208-cov-4.714098_pt1 | contig 28208 bp, 17 predicted proteins | sample MGYA00380171_ERZ1026882 | MGnify/ENA primary metagenome ERZ1026882 (study PRJEB33269, sample SAMEA4719807) | human gut metagenome | biome: human-associated habitat; feature: organic feature; material: feces | place: Cameroon | collected 2013-10 ...
TCTGCCTGTCTCGTGGGCTCGGAGATGTGTATAAGAGACAGGTAGTATTTGTCGGCATAGCCGTAGTTTGCTCTTGCGAGAACGGATTCGATTGCATAATCAGTTGAATATGACGTGTTTCCAACCGTAGTCACCGCAGAACCGAGTTCGTCGATGCCGGCAATGATGCCGCTTTTTGTAGCACCTGCATAGTTGTGGTTGTAGCGGTAGTATTCGTGTCCGGCGAGAAGGTTGATGGAGTGGTCGCCGAAAGTCCTTTGCCAGGTGATGAGCTCGTTGAGAGTGTAACTCATTGTCCTGGTGTTGGTTTTAGAAACCGAACCGCCTTGCTTTGCCGCATTTCCGTGGTACTTGTCGCTGACCGAAGTCGCACCATAGTCGGTGAAGTCAAGACCGAAGTTCACCGTGAAATCAAGTCCGTAGAGCGGGGAGGTTTTCCTGGTGGTTCCGAACTTTGCGAAACTCCTGGCGGAAAGGGAATTACGTTTGAAATATGCCTTATTATTGAAAAGCTCCGCTTTGGAGTTGAAGCCCTGTGCCGTCACACGGTTTGCGTAGCCGTTGTCGTCAATCGAACCGTATTCGTACTGGAGATTTCCGTTTTCGTCAAGCACATTGTTTCCGTCCATATCCTTGAGATAGACCGGATAGATTGGAGCCATAAATTGGGCGGTGTACCAGACATTGGAAACCTGGGAGCCGCTGGCGTTCTGGAAGTTGGAAACAGAATGCGCGAGATTGGCGCTCATTCCGAGTTTGAACCAGTCGGTCGCCTGCACATCGCCGCTGATACGAGCGGTGAAGCGGTCGAAGTCGGTGTTGCGCAGAGTTCCGTTTTCTTTGTAGTAACCCATTGAGTAGAGGTAACTTGTCTTCTCTGTTCCGCCGCTCACTGAAAGGATATGTTCGGTCCTGAAAGCCTTGTTGTTGCTGATTTCGTCCATCCAGTTCTCATCCCAGGCAGCCTTTGCGTCGCCTTTGATTTTGCCGGTGCTGCGGTCAATGAGATTTTCCCAAGTATAATTCTTATAAGGGTTGTAGTACTCCGGATTCTTCAGACCACCGATGGTCTCGCCGAGGTGAGAGGCGGCATAGGCGGCCGCTCCTTCATCGTCCAGAGCACCGTTCTCTGCATAACGGACAGAGTTGCGGAGAGCCTCGTAGGTGAGCTCCACATAGTCCGACATTCCCACAAGGTCGTAGCGTGGAAGTGCACGGGAGGCGATTCCGAAATTGCCCTTGTAGTTGATGTTCACCCTATCTGCGTTGCCTTTCTTAGTGGTGATGACAATCACGCCATTTGCACCCCTCGCTCCGTAAAGAGCACCTGCAGAAGCATCCTTAAGGACAGTCATTGTCTCGATGTCGGCGGGGTTGATGGAACTGATGGCTCCGTCATAAGGCACCCCATCCACAACGTAAAGAGGTGATGAAGAAGCATTTACAGAACCGATTCCACGCACCATAATCGCAGAACCCTCTCCAGGCTGTCCGCCACCGGAGGTGACAGTGACACCGGCAACCGTTCCTTCAAAAGATTTGGTGAGGTGACCCACCGGACGCTTGCCCAGTTCCTCGCCCTTCACAACGCTGGCAGAACCGGTGAAGGATTCCTTCTTCGCGGTGCCGTAAGCCACGACAATCACGTCATCCAGCACGACCGACTCATCCTGCAGGACGAAATCAATCACGCTTTTGCCGTCGACCGGACGCTCACTCTCCGCATATCCCAGATTGGACGCAGTCAGCACCGCATCCACCGGCACTTGGTTCAAGACATAATTTCCGTCAAAATCGGTGACGGTTCCGTTCGTGGTGCCCTTCACAAAAACACCCGCGCTCATCACCGGCACTCCGTCCTTGTCAACGACACGACCGGTAACCGTAATCTTCTGCTGTGCAAGAGCCGTAAAACTCAACAGAAGGGACAACACGATGATATATAATGATTTATTCTTCATATTTCTCTCTCTTTAGAATACATCCCCCACAACCGGACTATAGATGTCTATCATCTCCGGAGTATTGAACTCAACTCTTGCACGAGGCTTGCCGAAGACGGCCTTTGTGCCTGCCTCTGCCTTGCCGGTCTTTGCTGTCGCAAATCTTGTGACGGAATCGCCGGCTCTCTCTGTGAAGGTGGCGAGCAGGAAATAGTCGGTCTCAGGTTTGAGAGGAGCGCCATCCTTACCGAAAGAAAGTTTAAGCGAACCAGTCATATTGATGATTTCCAATTCCGCCTCGGTGCAGTCAACGCCCTTAGCGGCAACCACTTCCGCAGCCTTGTCGGTGGAGATTCCGCTAAGTTCCGAACTCTCGCAGAAATAATACTTCAAGCCTTTAAGTTTCATAGCCATAGGAGCGACAACAGGCTCATTGTCAAACTTTAAGACGCCGACAAGTACATTTTTGTCCGATGCGTCGACTCCGAGAGTCACCTGCACCCAGTCGTAGTAGTTGGCAGAGGACTTGGTGGCGAGAGAATTGACCACGAAAGTCTTCTCCCCCGCGGCATTCTCTGCCAGTGTGCCGAGAGTGTAGGAAGTGGAAGAGGCAAGAGTGAATCTCGTGGTGAAGCCCTTCTCCGAATTGATGTGTCCAAGTGTCGCCTCGTCATCGTAGAGATTGCCCTTTTCCTCGACAAAAGCCTTGAAAAGTTCCGGGTCACTCTTGAAATAAAGCTGATAGGAAGTGGTTGAAGTCAGGACTTCCCTCACGCTTGTCACATCTTTGCCGAGCCACTTGAGCCAGAGGCAGTTGGATGCATTGTACTGCCCGAGAATTGCGTGAAAGAGGCTCTGTTTGAACCAGTCCGCACCTTCTACCGGCGGGATTGGCGCAGTGGCCTCAGGCAAAGTCTTGGTCTTGTACTTATACAGTGGCGTGGTCGCCTGTCCGTCAGTATTCACTCCGAAAGCCACAATGTAGTATGTAGTCTCCGAATAGAGCGGGCTCTCGATATAACTTGAGGTTCCGTTCTTCGCATATTGGGAAATTCCCGTCGCGACGCTGACTCCGTTGTCCTCAAGAACTTTCAGATATGCAGCGAGATAGCGGTCACGGATTTCTTCGTCAGGGTAGCGCTCGAAATAGCTTGCCGGGATTCCGAAATAGATGTAGAGAAAATCCGGGAGCGCATAGATGTTGAACTTCGAATAGTCGGAACCGGTCTCGACGTGGGCCATTATAATCTGAGGAATATCTTCCGACTCCGGGCGTGTAGTAAAACGAAGCTGCGCAGCGGGAGAATCATTTATGTATTTGTCGTCAGAATGTGCGGTGAGTTCGAACACATATTCCGTTGCACCTTCGAGTCCTCCGATTTCAATGGAATTGGAAGAGGTTTTACCGCTGTATTTGTCGACTTTGTAGGAATATGAACTTGCCCCGTAGACTGAGTTCCAACGGATTATGGTTTTGGACTTGTATGAGGCCACCAGCACAGGCTCGGGAGCGGAAAGTTCGCTGTAGTCTTCGGTGACGACGCGAATATTCACGAATTTGGAATCCGTGTGGTCGCCGTTGTTGCCCGCATTTGCCTTCACCGAGAATGAGTAGGACTGCTTTGGCTCCAATTTGTCGAAAACGAGACTGTTGTCACGGGTTGTCTTTTCCTCAGAACCGTTGAATATATATGTATATGAACCGGCATCCGTCACGGCATCCCAAGAGACTTTGAAGGATGTGCAGGAAATGTCACCGACAACCACCTTCGGCTCCGGAAGCGGTCCGGAAAGCACATCCGGTTCAGCCTGCTCTTTCACACAACCAAAAGGTATGGCGGCAAAGAGGGCTGCAAGTATAACTGTTTCTATAATAGGCTTTCTCATCATCTGACAGTAATTTCAAATTTCTTATAAAGCGCACATCCGTCCGAGAGCGTCACAACTGAGTTTCCTGCTGATTTGCCGCTGAGAATGAGTTTGTCTCCATCGAGTGAAACATCAACAACCTTCTCATCAGAAACTGTGTACGAGACAACCTGCAATGACGGGAAATACTCTCCAAGTTCAATGGAGGCAGTCTCCCCCACTGCGAGGACACAATCAGGCATATCGGAGAGGAAGTCCATATATTTCAGAAGGTTCCAAGTGTCGAGTTTGCCAACCCCCATCTTCCCCACATAGGCAGGGGCGAGAGAGGAGTTAATCGGAGCAGCCGAGCTGAGAAGTGCGGAGCGGAGCTTGTCCGGGGTGAGCCCCATCCTTTTGTCCTTTCCATAGTAGTATGAAACAGCGAGGGCGCAGGCTCCGCTCACGTGAGGGCAGGCCATTGAGGTTCCCTGCATATAACCATAGTCGGACTGTCCGTCGGCACTGACAAGGGTGCTGTAGATTCCGCCATATTTGCTGTCGACCGAAACGTCTCCACCCGGAGCGGAAATGTCAATCCAAGTTCCGTAGTTGGAATAGATTGCCGTGGTGCCGAGATAGGAATATGCCGCCACACTGACAACGTTCTTGTCCGCAGCAGGATAGGAGTCGTAGCCCACAGCCTCGTTTCCGGCTGCAAAGATGATGAGTCCGCCCTTCATCGGACCGGACTGGTTGCCGTTTTCGTCCACTCCGGCGTATTTGATGAAATAGTCCATCGCACGTCTGAGCGCTCCGTAAGTTCCGCGTGTCCAGTTGTTCCAGCTGAGTTTGGTTGCATATCCCCAGCTGTTCTGGCAAATCACCGCACCGTTGTCGGCAGCATATTTCATCGCCCGCACTGTTCCCGCAAGTCCGGCTCCGGACTCGCCGCTCTCACCGCTGCTCAGACATTGGAGAGACATAATCTTCACTCCGTCTCCCTTGCCCGAACCTCCGGCGATACCGTTCACACCTATGCCGTTGTTGTTGACCGCAGCAATCGTTCCAGCAACGTGGGTGCCGTGAGACTGCTTTTCGGAAGTGACAATTTCACCTTTATTGTCGTTGTAGTTGTATCCGTAAACGTCGTCAACATATCCGTTTCCGTCGTCGTCGATTCCGTTGCCGGGAATCTCTTCCCGGTTAATCCACATATTTGCGGCGAGATCTTCGTGATCATACTTCACGCCCTGGTCAATCACCGCAACAATCACATCGGGATTTCCTGTGGCCTTGGTCCAAGCCTGCCAAACATTTGCGTCAGCACCGACAAGACTGCGGTTTCCAAAGACGGAACCGCTGTTGTTGTAGTGCCACTGCCTTTGCTGCGCATCTTCGCTCTCATTGAAAGGGAAGGTGGCCGGGCGCGACACCATAGCCTTGGTCCGGTTCAACGGCTGAGCCACAGCTGAAAAAGGCGCAAGCGGGTCTTCGCCGCAAGAGCGTATTTCCATCGGACATTCGATACATTCCACTGTGGCACAGCGGCGAAGCTGACGCACCAATGTAGAAGTCTCAAGGGATTTGTCGAAACTTGCCACATACCAGCGGTCAAGCCCCTCTTCCCTGGTTCTTTGCTCAAATTTGCCACATTCCGGAAAAAGCCTTTCGAGACGGAATTTCCCGTTCGCTCCGAGAACTTCGGCAATTTCGCCGGTCCCCGCAGTAGCGTCAGCAATGTTTCCCGTAGATTTTGTCGAGACAGGTTTCACCTGAATCAGGAGTTCTCCCCTCACTGCTGCGCCAATGCCCTCGTTAATGACAATAGCCCCTCCCGTTTCGGGTGCATCCTCCTCCACATTCTGCTTTGAACAGGAGGCCGTCACGGCCAAGACTGTCAATAGAAGTGGATAAAACGTTCTTCTGGATACTGAATTCATAAAAATATCAATAAGTAAATTCTAAATATTTCACTTCAGTAGTGAGTCCACCGTCTTTTTCGCTGTCGCGGTATCCCACCGCATAGGCGACATATTTTCCCCCTTTGACCATCTCCTTGTCTTGCGAGAGGTCGATGATGTGGGTTCCGGTGTAAGACTTATAATAACCGAGTTTCTTGGCATAGAGAATATACTGATGTGCCGCAAAATCAGGATTGTCGAGTTCTTCCCACGCGCTGAGTCCCATATAGTCACAGATATATGTGTCGTTTGAACCGCTTGCTTTGACTGTGACAAAAGAACCGTTTTGGACTATGGAAAGTTTCATCGATGACGGAGATGCTGAAGCCGAAGTGAAAGGCAGGAGGTCGATGTCCCCGCTGTAGCTGAAACTTCCGTCAGATGGGTTGAAACTCAGGTCGAATGCCGTGAGATAGAAATCCGTGCGGTCATAAAGATATGGCTGTTGCTCGGTCGGGAGCGTGTTTGTGTCAACTGAGCCGTAGGAGAGATAAAGGGCAGGCGACTGACCGTTCATTGCGGCCATTTCCTTCACCTGCTTTATTCTGGACTCGATGTAGGTTTTTGCAGTTTCCTTGTCATATTCAGCCTTTCTCACCACAGCATAGACATAAGTCTTTGCGGCATCCACAGGTTTCACCTGAATGCGGCAGGTGGATGTCGTTATGTCGCTCACAGTGAGACGGAAATTCTTGAATACCTGTTCTCCGCCCGTCGAACCGCTCTGGATTACACGCAAACGAAGAGATTCCGTGCCTTCACAGGCAAGTTGAATCTCCCCGATACGGTCTTTCCCGCTTTCATTTTTTGCGACGGAGAAGCAAAACTCCGAAGAATAGACATTCTTGATTCTTATCCAATCGCTCGCACTTGTCACAGAAGCGGTCCTGCCCTCTTTCGGGCCTTCGATTCTGTATTTCTGCCAAAGGTCGCCACCCTCCAAACCGACTTTGACCACATTTGTACCCAATACAAAAGAAGAATCAGTCGTGATGGGCTGCTCCTGCGGCTCGCAAGAAACGGCTGCCGCGAGGACCGCCAGAGCGAGAGCTGATATTGCAAGAAAACGAAATTTCATAATATACGTTCCGTATGTTTAACTCGATACCTTTCGGCATCCAAATTATAAGTACCTATCTATTAGGGCTTTTGTAAGTAAACTCCAACCACGCTATTTCGGATATTTGGGAGTTGTTGTAGAGGAATGCGAACGCCACATAATTCGTGCCGTCAACTATGTCCGAATATTGCGAAACCGGCAATCCTCTGTAACCGTCGACGACATTATACAAATTCAGATCATACCCCATGCTTTCCACAAATTTGCTGACAAGTCCACGTGGAGACTTGCACTCCTCCAAAGATTCGGCAAGTGCAATACCCAGTCCGAATTTTCCTGAAGCAAATTCGGTCGGTTGGATGCCCACGATGCCCTTTTTCTGATCATAGTTGATGATAAAAGCCCCGGAAGACGGTGGAACATCAGAGGTTCTGAATTTTTTAGTCGAAACCCTTCCGCTGTATCCCCAACCCGGAGTGAGGTCGAACGCCAGGAAATAGTAGTCGGTTGAAGGAATCAGACTCACCTGAGTTGTAGAACGATAGCCTTTGTAGAGGTAGTTCTTCAAATTGAATTTGAAGCCGTTCTTTTCCTCGAATTTTTCGGCATAAGCTTTCATATCAGCGACAGTGGATGCCACAAACTCAGCCGGCGTCGGGAAACGGTCAAACTCTGCAGTCGGGAAGAATCCGTAATAGTAGTACGAGTCCTCAATGTTCGGAGCCACAGTGAATTTCACGGTGGATTCCGTAATCTCGGTCACGTCCAGAGAAAAGGACATCAGGTTATTGACGACATACTCTGGATTTGCCTTCTGAAGGATGGACAGCGACACGGTCTTCGCTCCCTTGAGCTTGAAAAAGACTTTTCCCGTGCGGGAAGAAGCCGAATCGTTCTCCTTTACATTCACTCTGACCTTCAGGATGTCGGCGCTGCTTATCACATTCTCTGCATCGGGGTTGGATCCGGTTTCCGCAAGTGCCGAAGCCTTGGCGTCTTCCTCAGAGTTTTCCGCAGCCGGCTCAATCCAGTCGCAGTCGAACTCCAGAGTGAGCGCAGCCCCATCCGGTGCATCGCTGAGTTTGTAGGAAAGCTCCACATCTCCCCCGGCAGCATCGACCTGAACCACCTTCGCGCCGACAATGGAAATGATGTCCGCCTGTTCTTCGCCCGAGTTTGAGACCAGTTCACAAGCGGAAATTGTGACCACAGTCAAAACTGTGGCCACAATTATCCTTAAAAAATTTTCAATAGAGTTTAATTTCATCTAAGCGAATATTATTCAGCAACGTAGGTAAGTTCGATGCTCTTTATTCTAGTTAGCTTATTGACTGTAAGTTGGAACCAAATCTGCGACTCGTCCTCATTGGTGAATGTATTGGTGAAATATACATCATTCTTTTCATACTTTCCACCTTTGAGAAATGCCCAAACGCTTCCATCTGCTGAAGTCTTGACAGCCAGGTCAGTCCAAGTAGTCGGATTAGCCGATGTCGAGCTAGTTGCGACAACACACACATCCTCAATGAATCCGATAGAAGATGTTGTTGTGACTGTGCTGTAATATTTGATTGCGAAATCTTCACTTGTGACTTTATTGCAATTAAGGGCTGCGAAAGACAACTCAACATCAGTTGTTTTTCCTGAACCATCAGTAGCGACAGCCTGGAACGAAGCTGTCAACGGGTCATATTCATTAGTTAACGTAGCTCCACCTTCTTTTGCCTTCGCAATTGCAGCTGCAACCTGCGCAGGACCGACAGTCAATTTGTACTCCACAGCAGTTGCGCTCGCCTGCACAACTGTGAGTGACTCAGAAACTTCAGTCAAACCTTTCACGGTCACGGTGACAACGCCGGTTCGTTTGCTTCCCGCATTCTCAGCGACATTGAATGTAAGCTTACCGTCAGCGTATGCCGCTCCAGTAATCCAACTTGCAGCATCCTCTGCAACCTTAACTGTAGGCTCGCCCTTGGCAGCAAAAATGCCGCAAGAGATTTCATTTGCAGAAGCAGTCTTTGCAACCTTCAAGGTCTTCTGTCCAAGAACGATTTCAGCATCAGGATTGATGGTGATGCTTCCAACGTATGGACTGGCATCCTCAGGTGAGAGATTATCAGCCTTAACAACCAGGACACCGGCACGACCTGCCTCAGGAACATCAAAGAAAAAGTTCTTTCCATCCACATTTTCGTTTGTTCCCTCAACTGTAACCTTACCAATCTGAGTCTGCTTGCCTTCAAGTTCAGAATAAACTGTGAAATCGGCAGTGGCAGATGGGGTGTAAACACCACAGTTGAGTCTGATTTGTGTCATTCCGCTGAAAGAAGCTTCAGAAGAAAGCAAAGCGGCGCCCCCCATAAGTGTTTTGGAGGTAAGAGCCTGAACATATTTTCCGCTACCGGAATAATAAGATGGATAGTTCGAATTGCTCGTGCCAAGATAAACATAATCAACAAAGAAGTTCATCTTCTTCTCGCCTGCGCCCCAAGCCTTAATCGGATTGGATGAAGACATACAGTCGCCATATTTGAGGACCCCTGTTGTCCAGGTCTCGCCCTCAGCAAGAGCGACGTCGTGACTGATGGCTGCGTCGTCGGCAACTTTACCATAATTTACTGTAGGTTCGGTGATTACGCCCCTTGTAACTATGAGTTCAGAACGTTTGAACACAAAATCAGCCTTTGCTGTGCTGACAGTAATCTCAACATCGTAGGTTCCCGGATTTGCAACAAACCAAGCCTTATAGTCTGAAATTGTGGTTGTTCCATCGCCCTTGAGTGTGATGCAATCCTTAGGACTTGAAGCTTTCAAATCTCCCAATTCATCCATTTCAGCTGTCACATCCACATAGAAAGTGCCGGCAATATCCTTCTTTGTACCCACTGCCTTGATGGAAACAGACTTGACCACAAGGCCCTTGTATTCCTCCGGAATCCCTGCAAAGCTAAGTTTTCCGAATCCGAAAAGATGCGCAAACTCAATTTTTTCGTTAGGACGAGCCAAAGAGTACTCTTTGTATGTAGTATTGAATGTATGTTCAGCAGTTGAAATTATAGATGGTTTTGCGAGCAGCGCATCCGCCTTTCCGTACCAAGTTTCCTGAGTGGCCTCATCTTGAGTTTCAGGAAGTTTGATTGTCCACTTTGTCAAATCGCTTGAATAGCCACTTGCATATGTTGAAGGGAAAAGTCCATAAACAATATACTTATCCTCAAAATTAGCTTCTGTTATGCTGTAGAAATTTCCCTTGAAAGTAGGTTCCGCTGCCTCTGAATCCACCAAGTTGAACAGCGCGTAGTTGGTATTCGCAGGGTATCCATCCTTGGATGCAACCTCAACAGCCTGAGTTGGAGATGTAGTTTTGGCAATCGCAGCATAAAAGGCGTCACCTTTGTCGAATTTGATGTGACTGGCTCCGTCAAAATGAACCTTCGTAAGTTCCTCTGCCACAGGAAGTGTCACTGAAATGCTCTGAGTGCCGGCTGTCTGAGGAACAATCTCTTGCTTTGCGCAGCCGACAAATGCCAAAAGCGCGGCTGCAATATATGTTATCTTTTTCATTGTCTGTAGTCTTTAAGTTAATTACCACTCTTCGTATTCATTGCCATCCTTGATAATCGCTCCGCCGAATGTGCCGTAGCGGCTTTCGAGCACGATGGTAATGTACTGTGCAGAGGATTTTCCGTCGCTGTTGCGCACTGCCTTGAGAACAATGTATTCAGCCTTGTCTTCCGGCTTCGGCACACTTACATAAAGAACGCAGTTTTCTTTGTCAAGCTCGTATTCGTAACCTTTTGAGTCAACATAAATCTTTGTTGTTTCGTCAGCTCCGGTCACAGTGTATTTGAATGCGACCTTTGTTCCTGAGAACCCAGGTTTTTCGTCACAGCTGACCTTTATCGCGAAAGCGCTCTCCTTTGTAAGGTGAATTTTCACATCGTCGATGACAACAACATACTCTTCAGGAGTCTCTTCAAGTTTGACACTGATTTCCTTTGGCTCCACAGGAACATCTGCCCAAGTCTCTCCGTCGAAAGAAACGACCCATTTGCCATTGTCAATCTTAAACTGAGGAGTCATTCCGGTCACACGCACATTCTCACCGTTCTGTTTGAGAAGTTCTCCGTTGGCGGTCCAATAAAGTACGCCGTCAACTTCCTTGATTCCGACGATGGTTCCGCTATTGATGGTAACCTTTGAACCGTCGCTGAAATTTATGGTATAACTCAATCCATCAGCAGCAGTTTCCACCGATGTTACGGTGACAGTCTTCGCTGCAGTTGCAAGCAGCTGCTCAATTGAGTTCACGTTGTCTTTTACTTGAGCCTCCAGAACATCGACTCTCTTCTCAAGGTTCCCTACTCTATCTTCGAGGTCCTTGGTGCAGGAGCAGCAGAACACCGCCGCCACGGCTGCAATTGTGAATAAAGCTTTTTTCATATCATTATGAATTAAATAATATATCTTAGAATGAAAGTACGGGATAGCACGGAAAGACATCGTTCAGCCACTGACACATAGGGCCGAACTCACCTTCTCCACCTTTGCCGTCGGATTTCGAAGACACCCAAAACACTCTCAAAGATTCTGCGTCGTATTGTGTTGAAGTCATCAGCATAAAATAGTCAGGATCTTTACCTGACCGGTCAGGCCACATATTCTCTTTCATAGCGGGAGGCACCAATGACCAATGAGAATTGAGTTCAGCAATCGGGTTATATGTCAATGTCGCAAACTTCATAAATGTAACGTCCGCATCATAAGTCCGGAGAATCAACAAATGCTCTGCGATTTCGTTTCCGCCAAGATTCGCAAGCAAATCCCAAACTTGCCCGCTTGCAGGTACATACCAACCGGAAGTCGAAGCCGGGGCAGAAAGCAGGCGCGAAATCCAGTCAAGTGCCGGAAACTGCGCTATTTCATCACCCGGATACTCTTCTCTGATGTTTTTGTCAATGGTGTACCCGTTAATATCCCCATAATAGGATGTGCCTGATTTGCCGGTTGGGATTATCCTTCTTTCCAAAGACTCAGAAACATAAAATCTCGTAAGAGAATCCGGAACTTCATTCTTGTTGTTCGGGTCTTTAAGTTCAGCAGGCTTATATGCACGTTTGAGGCTCATAACCAATCCGTGTGTGTAACCCTTTTCCTTTTCTGCCTCAGAGATTCTTGACTGGTCGGTCTGGAAAACAATTCCGATGACGGTTTTTCCTTCAACAGGCGCCGGGCGTTCTTTTCCAGTCAGCCAAACCGCCTCCGTTCCGTCAGAATTGATTGAAACGAGTCCGCCATAACTCCAGGTTCCGTCAGAATAGAAATAATCTCCGATTCGAGGTGCATCCGTTGGAGCAACAACCGGCTTCACGATAATGCGGCATTTTGCCACAATAGGTTCAACACCTTCGCCAAGGTCAATTTCAGCCACCAAATCAGCTGCGCCGGCACTCTTTCCGACAATATTCGCCGAAATCGTATTTCCCTCCACAACTATAGGTTCTACACCTATAACATCCGGCGCAGAAACAGTCCAACGACTAATTGTCTTATAGGTGACATCCTCCGGAAGAATTGTTGCATTGATGAGCAGCTTTTCATTCACAGAAATCACTTTCTCAGTCACTTGCTGCTTGTCAAACCACAATGTGACAGACTCGGCAGGAATCGCCGTCACCACCACTTTGCAGGATGCACTCTTTCCGTCGAATGAAACCGTGACAAGAGCCTCTCCCGTTTTGTGGGCGGTCACAACTCCATTGTCCACAGTCACCACTTCCTCATTGTCGCTTTTCCAGATGAGAACCGGGTTTGTGACATTCTCCGGGGTGAGTTTCGCGCTGAGAGTCGCTGATTCGAAAACTTTGAGTGAAAGAGTCTCTTTGTCGAGGGCTATGCGCTCCAGTCCGATTGGAGCGACTGTGATTACACATTCCGGAGTCTCTGTGAGAGCTTCGTGGAATGCATAAACTGTGGTGGAGCTGAGCTTGTGAGAAGAGAGATGGAGCATCACGCCTTCCTCGCAAGGAGTCTGCTTATCCAGCGAGACCACAGTTTCCTCTGCTACCTGGAACGTCACTTCACCCGCACGATTCGCCGGAGATATGTTCACAAGAAGGTCAAGCGAACCTCCTATTGGAATGGAAACTTCGCTTTGTGAAAACTCGACGCTCAACTTTTTCGAGTCATCAGCATTTACATCATTTTCTTTCAGGTCATTGCAGCCGACCAAAAACACGCTGATTGAGAAAAGTGCAAACTTTCCCAATAGGTTTGTCCCTAAATTCATATTCTACACCCAAATTTGACTTGCGAAGTTAACTTTTCCAAAACAAAAATACAAGAGATTTTTTCAGTTTTTTTCATTGCAGAAAACTCAGTCCGACAATGACTTAGAAACTAATATTTTTAATTTAGGATATTTTGATAACAATTCGTAAGGCAAACTCCTTTTCCGCTTAAAATTTTCAACAAACAAAGGGCGATATATCCCAAAAGAATTTTTACTCCCCGAACGAAATCATCATCATCGTAGAATATCCGATATATTCGCTATATTTGTGAGATTTTAATTATGAGATTTTGATTATAAGGTATGATTTCTACAGAACAGATAAAGGAACTTCACGAGAGGGTCGAACTTTTGGGAAAATGTGTGGATGTGGAGGGGAAGAGAACTCAGGTGGCACAGCGGCAGGAAAAGGCAGCGGCTCCGGATTTTTGGAACGATGCAAAGGCCGCGGAGGCTTTTCTCAAGGAAACGGCCGGACTGAAGTTTTGGGTGGACGGCTACGACAAGGCGCTTGGGGCTGTGGAAGATTTGGACGTGCTTTATGAGTTTGCGAAGGAAGCCGCCGGAGCGAAATCCGCAGAAGAGGATGCTGTGGAAACCGAAGAAGAGAAAGAACTGGGGCAGGCCTACGCAGATGCGGTGAAGCAGATCGAGGAACTGGAATTGAGGAATATGCTCGGAGAGGAGGGAGACTCGCTCGGGGCTGTGCTTACGATAAATTCGGGTGCCGGCGGAACTGAAGCGAACGATTGGAGCGCGATGCTGATGAGGATGTATCTTCGCTGGGCCGAGCGCAATGGCTACAAGACCACAGTCACCGACCTGCTCGAGGGTGAGGATGCAGGCATAAAGTCGGCGACGATTCAGGTGGAGGGAGACTATGCTTTCGGCTATCTGAAGGCGGAGAGCGGCGTGCACCGTCTGGTGAGGATTTCCCCATTCAACGCCCAAGGCAAGCGTCAGACGACCTTCTCCTCAGTCTTCGTCTACCCGCTCGTCGACGACAGCATTGAAATTGAAATAAACCCGGGAGACCTCGAATGGGACACCTACCGTTCCAGTGGCGCCGGCGGCCAGAACGTCAACAAAGTGGAGACCGGAGTCCGCGTCCGTCACATTCCGACGGGCATCGTGGTCGAAAACACCGAGACACGCTCGCAGCTCGACAACCGGCAGAATGCCCTGCGCATTCTCAAGTCTCGCCTCTATGACCTCGAACTGAAGAAACGTCAGGAAAAGCAGGCTGAGCTCGAAGGGCAGAAGAAGAAAATCGAATGGGGTTCGCAAATCCGCAGCTATGTCCTGCACCCCTACAAGATGGTCAAGGATCTCCGCACCGGCCATGAGACCTCCGACACCCAGGGAGTTCTTGACGGAGACCTAAATGACTTTATGAAGTCCTATCTAATGAGAGGGGGTGGTGAATAAAAAGCGGTCTGCTTCGTTGCAGGTTTTGTCAAAATCCTCACAACCGACAGGTTGCTGCGGTATTTGACTTCAACCTGCGCCTTGCATCTCATCTTTTTCTTCATCCCCTCCATTTCAGCATTATTATCAAGTAAGTTCAAAAAATAGATAGGAACCTGCTTAGTCAAAGGGGATGCATAAAAGGATGGGATGCAAGACGTCCAACGCAGCAGGCCGCCTTTTATGCGCCCCGCCCCGTTATTCCATCAGTTTTTTATACTTGAAGCGCTTCGGCTCCTCATTGCCGAGACGCCGCTTCTTGTTCTCCTCATATTCGGAGTAGCTGCCCTCGAAGAAATAGACCTGTGAGTCACCCTCGAAGGCGAGAATGTGCGTCGCGATGCGGTCGAGAAACCAACGGTCGTGGGAGATGACAACGGCGCATCCGGCAAAATTCTCGAGACCTTCCTCAAGCGCGCGGATGGTGTTTACGTCCACGTCGTTAGTCGGCTCGTCGAGAAGGAGCACGTTACCCTCGTCTTTGAGCGTGAGCGCAAGATGCAGACGGTTTCTCTCACCGCCGGAGAGGACTCCGCAGAGCTTTTCCTGATCTGCACCGGAGAAATTGAATCGCGAAACATAAGCCCGTGCAGGCACTTCCCTCTTGCCGAGTTTCACGAAGTCGGAGTTTTCGGCGATTGTCTCGTAGACAGTCTTGTCAGGGTCTATGCTCTTGTGCTGCTGGTCAACGTAGGCGAGTTTCACGGTGTCTCCGATGACAATATCTCCGGAATCCGGCTTCTCCAGACCCATGATGAGACGGAACAGGGTCGTCTTGCCGGCTCCGTTAGGACCTATAACACCGACTATTCCAGCAGGAGGGAGCGTGAACGAAAGGTGCTCGAACAGAAGCCTGTCGCCGTAGGCCTTGGAAACATCGTGAAACTCGATAACCTTGTTTCCCAGACGCGGTCCGTTCGGGATGTAGATCTCAAGATTAGCCTCCTTCTCGCGTCCGTCCTCGGCGGAAAGCTTCTCGTATGCGCCCAGACGGGCCTTGGACTTGGCGTGGCGGGCTTTCGGAGCCATCCGCACCCATTCGAGCTCACGTTCGAGAGTCTTGCGGCGCTTGCTCTCCTGCTTTTCCTCCATCGCGAGACGACGGCTCTTTTGGTCGAGCCACGAGGAGTAGTTGCCTTTCCACGGAATGCCCTCGCCTCTGTCGAGTTCAAGAATCCATCCGGCCACGTTGTCAAGGAAGTAGCGGTCGTGGGTCACGGCTATGACGGTGCCTTTGTACTGGCGGAGATGCTCCTCCAACCACTGTATGGACTCTGTGTCAAGATGGTTGGTCGGCTCATCGAGAAGAAGCACGTCAGGCTGCTGAAGAAGCAGCCGGCACAGAGCCACACGTCGGCGCTCTCCACCGGAAAGATTCGCCACAAGTGCATCCGAAGGAGGGCACTGCAGCGCATCCATAGCCCTTTCGAGCTTCGCGTCAATCTCCCAGCCGCCAAGATGCTCTATTTTTTCCGTGAGTTCTCCCTGCCGCTCGATGAGAGCATTCATCTGCTCGTCCGACATGGGTTCGCAGAACTTCATGTTCACCTGCTCATATTCCTTCAGGACATCCATAACTTCCTGCACGCCCTCCTGTACCACTTCAAGCACCGTCTTGTTCGGCTCCATCTGCGGTTCCTGCTCGAGGTAGCCCACGGAATAGCCCGGAGCCCACACGACCTCGCCCTGATACTGCTTCTCAATGCCGGCGATGATTTTCATCAGCGTCGACTTTCCGGATCCGTTAAGACCGATGATGCCGATCTTGGCACCATAGAAGAATGAGAGATATATGTCCTTGAGTATTACCCTGTTGTTCTGCGGGAGCACCTTGCCCACGCCGTTCATTGAAAAAATGATCTTTTCGTCAGCCATCTGAAGAAATGTGTTTAAGCGGTGAAATGCCGGAAGCGGCAGCCTCCGGACTTCTGCAAAGATACGGCTTATCGGTGAAACCTGCAAAATCTTCATTCAAACAGCCACGGCTCCGGCAACGTTCAGACCGCCCACTCCACGTTTCATGACCGCGGCCGTCCGCCGCATCCAATCCGAAGGTATCTCTCCCGCAACGCGTCTGAAAGCCATGTTGTAGGAAGCGACGGTACGGAATCCAGACATGTAGGCGAGGTCCGAGACACGGAGAGCCGGATTTTGCCTGAAACAGTCCATCGCGTAGCCTATGCGGTAGCGGTTGACATATTGGCAGAAATTTGTGTCCGCGCACTCGCTTATCGCCCGCGAGACATATACTTTATTTGTAAATATGCGCTCTGACACTTCAGCTATACTCAGATCCGTGTCAAGGAACGGGCTCTCGCTGCGGAAATATTCTTCAATGCGGGAGAAGATGCTGCGGTAGAGGTTTTCTTTCCGATCAGCGCGTATAATCCGGCTGCCCACGCAGTCCTGCACGGCTTCGGAGACCATCTTCTCGTATTTCTCAAAAAAGAGGAAACGCCGGCTGCCTGCCCTACGGAGAAGCGCACAGATGAACACTGAGGAAGCCAAGACAAATGAAATGGAATCCACTGCCGCTGTAAACGTAAACCGCCCGGCCAACGCCACGGAGCAGGACATTGCGGAGAGAATGAGAGAAAATCCGAGCAGGAACAGATAGATGACGTCTGAGAACAATGAGGACAACGAGAGCGGCGTCAGTCTGTCGGAGGGGCTTTTCAGACGGGCGAGGTGATGTCTGAAGAAGATGGCAAAGAAAGAGACCGCAATAAAGAACACGCCCAATGGTCTGAGCGCATGGAGAACCGGAAGATACAATCCGAAGAAACACAGCAGCGATGCCGCAGCGGCAACGACCTCGGCGACTATAAGACCACGGAAGAATTGTCTTCCTTCCTTTGTGTCGGCTGCCTGCGGAAGGACAGTCATCGGCAGCGCGGGAATGGCAATGTCCGCAGCAAGCCTATCCTGCTGTCCGAGGCAAAGGTCAAGGACAACTAACAGAATTCCGCCAGAGATGACGGCTATGAGTTCCGGCTCTTTTCTGAAGAAGATATTGAGTCTCAGGCGTTTCATCAGAAACTTTGGACGCAGGATCACAACCGCGGAGACGAGTGCTGCAGATGTGAGCGCAATTGATGAGATTACAGTAGAGAACATGATTCCCGATGCTTTAGAAGTTACCCGCGGTCCGGAACTGTTTCGGGCCGCGGGTACAAAGATAGGGCGGTATGCGCTCTAAAAAATGTATGTTGCTGTTGCTAAATTGCAACAAATTGCGTTTTTATTTTTCGAAAAAATTTTTATGACGGGGCGAAGAAAAAGCGAGCTGCTTCGTTGCATGTGAATTTCAAATCCTCACAACCACAAGGTTGCTCCGGTGTTGAAATCCCCAGTGCGCCTTGCATCTCATCTTTTTCTTCATCCCCTTTGACTCAGAACTTTGTCTCAGGATTTCATGTCAGGATTCTGCTTTCGCTCTGTTTTTGTATTCTTACCCTTTAATTGGTCAAAGCCGAGGCCGAAGACACCCATGACATTGGAGACGGAAAGGAAGGCATCGGGGTCGATGGCCTTGACGTAGCGCAGGAGCATGCTCAAGTCGGCCTTTCTTGCCACTACCATAAGAACATTGCTCTCCTGCTTGCTGTACCAGCCCATGGAATGAAACACCGTCACTCCCCTGCGGAGATCGTATGCGATGGCATCGGCAATCTCGTCATACTTCTTGGAAAAGATGAATACCTGCACCGACTGCTTCATACCGGAAAGGAAAAGATCGATGGTGTAGCTGTTCACGGTGATGAGTATCAGGCCGTAGGCAGCATTGGCAATCTTGTTGACAATATCCACCTCAGTTCCGTCCGGTTTGAACGAGGGACAGAACACCGAAGCCGTGATTATGACAACGTCCATCGCGAGAATCAACTTGCCCGGAGAAGTGTTGCGGTACTTGCAGACAATCAGCGCGATGATGTCCGTGCCACCGCTGGAGCCACCCTGGGAAATGCTGGAGCCGATTCCGATTCCCGAAAAGACACCTCCGAGCACCGTGCACAGAAGCGGGCCTATGGCCTCGGAAAGGTTGTTGAGAAATTCCGCAGGAATTATGCCCGGAAATATGTTCAGAAGGACGGAAGTGTAGGCTATGGCATACACGGTCTTCCATCCGAAACCTTTGCCGAGTATGGCAATTCCAAAGATAAGGAGCACGACATTGATGACGAAGTAGCTCCATCCCATAGGAACATGCCCACCGGTAGCATACTGTATTATCGCAGATATACCCGAAACGCCGCCGCCCACGAGGTTGCTTGGAAGAAGGAACATTGTCCACCCGATTGCATAGACCAACAGACCGAGGGACATGATCCCATATTCCTTCAATGTTGTCCAAACGTTGCTTTTCAGTACTGTACTTGTCGTCATATCACTTTAATTCTCCTTGAGTTATCTTTTCGTTTCCAACAGTTTCCGCATTATTTTCAATGGCGTTCGCCCCATCATAGACCTTCGGAACATTTTTCTTCTTTTTAGACACTCCAGACTTGATTTCCTCAAAGCCCTCTCCGAACACGCTCGCGGCATTCGAGACAGACACGAAAGCCTTGTCATCCAGCTCTTTGACGAGATTAACGACCGCCTGATAATTGCTCTTACGGACAATCACCAGAAGCACCTTGCTCTCCTCTCCAGAATACCAGCCCACAGAATTGAGCGCAGTCACTCCCCTGTCCATCGAAATGAGCCGGTCCGCGATTTCCTTATATTTTTTCGAGAATATGAGCACCTGCACCGTCGATTTTGGCCCAAGCGTGAAATAATCTACACCGAAAGAGAATGCAATCATCGCAAGATAGCCATAAAGCACATCAGTCACACCCATACCGTCAATGAATACCACCGTAAAGATGATGAGAAGGTCTGTACAGAGGTAAACTTTCCCGAGGGAAATCGGCCAGAACTTATTGATACATACGGCTATAACATCCGTACCTCCAGTGCTGCCGCCCTTATTGAGGACGAAACTGATTCCGAACGCCTCGATGAATCCTCCGAGCAGAGCCGCAAACATCTTTTCGTCGAGATGAATGACAAATCCGGGGAGATATTTTGGTATGAGATAGAGGAAGAGGGATGAGAGGAGATAGGCATATACCGTCCTGAATCCGAATCCTTTTCCCATAATTATCGTTCCGAGGATGATGAGAATGGTGTTGATGACGAAAAACGAATATGACATCGGAATGCCCGTACCATATTGGAGAATGGCGCAGGCACCGGTCAGACCGCCGCTCGGAATCGTATTTGGCAAGAGTACTGATGTCCAGGCGAGACAGTACACAAGCGTACCGAAACTCAGAACGAGATAGTCCCAAAGAATGTTCAGAACCTTTTTCTTTTCCATAGGAGATTTATTTTACCACTACGTTAACAATTTTTCCCGGAACTACAATCATCTTAATGATATTGCCTCCGGCTACATATTTCGCTGTTTGAGCGTTTGCGCGTACGGTTGCCTCGACTTCTTCCTTAGGCATAGACTTCGGAAGGTCAAGAGTGAAACGGGTCTTTCCGTTGAATGAAACCGCATAGGTGCAGTTTTGTTCCACTGTGAGAGACTCGTCATATTCAGGCCATTTTGCCCAAGTTATCGTGTCGATGTGTCCCGAAGCTCGCCAGAGTTCCTCGGCGATGTGAGGTGCGAACGGGCTGAGAAGCACCACGAGTGGATCAAGAACTTCGCGGGTGTTGCAGCCCAGCTCGGTGAGCTCGTTCACAGCAATCATAAATGCGGAAATCGCTGTGTTGTAGGAGAATGCCTCAATGTCGGCTGTGACTTTTCCTATGAGTTTGTGGAGAGATTTGAGCTCCGCCGGAGTCGCCTTTTTATCCGTCAGGATGAGCCCGTCACGGTCGTAGAAAAGTCTCCAGACCTTCTTCAGGAAGCGGTGGACGCCGTCGATTCCCTTGGTGTCCCAAGGTTTGCTCTGTTCGAGAGGACCGAGGAACATCTCGTAGAGGCGCAGGGTGTCGGCGCCGTAGCTGTCGCAAACCATATCCGGGTTCACAACATTGAACATCGACTTGCTCATCTTCTCGATGGCCCAGCCACAGATGTACTCGCCGTTCTCGAGTATGAACTCAGCGTCCGCGAAGTCAGGCATCCAACGGCGGAAAGCCTCAGTGTCGAGACGATCGTTGTTCACGATGTTCACATCGACGTGTATTTCCGTCGTTTCGTATTTGTCTTTCAGTCCGTAGGATACGAACGTGTTCGTACCTATGATTCTGTAGACGAAGTTAGAGCGGCCCTGAATCATTCCCTGGTTTATGAGCCTGCGGAACGGTTCTTTCTCGCAGACATAACCGAGGTCGTAGAGGAATTTGTTCCAGAAACGGGAATAGATGAGGTGCCCTGTGGCATGCTCGGTGCCTCCAATGTAGAGGTCGACATTACGCCAGTAGTTGTCAGCTTCTGCACCGACAAGGGCCCCGTTGTTGTGAGGGTCCATATAGCGGAGATAGTAGGCGCTGCTGCCGGCAAAACCGGGCATCGTACTGGTTTCGAGAGGATTGCCCTCATAGTTCCAGTCCTTCGCACGTGCAAGAGGCGGTTCTCCCGTCTCAGTCGGAAGATATTTGTCAATCTCAGGAAGGCGAAGCGGAAGCTTGTCTTCAGGAAGCGGGGTGGCAATGCCGTCCCTGTAGCAAATCGGGAACGGCTCTCCCCAGTAGCGCTGGCGGGAGAAGATGGCGTCACGAAGGCGGTAATTGACCTTGCGATGTCCCAGACCGTGGCTTTCCACATAATCGATTGCCGCAGGAATGGCCTCCTTAACAGTCATACCATTCAAGAAGCCCGAGTTGCACATGATTCCTTCCTTGGCGTCGAAGCTGCTCTGACTTACGTCACAGCCCTCGATGAGCGGGATTATCGGAAGGTTGAATGCCTTTGCAAAGGCATAGTCGCGGCTGTCATGGGCAGGCACAGCCATAATTGCACCCGTGCCGTAGCCGGAGAGCACATATTCGGAAATCCACACCGGCACCTTCTCTCCCGTGAGAGGGTTCACCGCATAAGAGCCGGAGAACACGCCGGCAACTGTCTTGGTCTGTGAAATGCGCTCACGCTCAGTCTTCTTGCGTGCCTGCGCGAGATAGGCCTCGACCTCAGCTTTTCTATCAGTGGCAGTGAGTTTCTCCACCCAGTCACTCTCAGGTGCAAGCACGAGGAAGGTGACTCCGAAAACAGTGTCCGCGCGGGTGGTGAAAATCGTCACATCATACTCCTTTTCGCCATTATAAGTCTTGAAGACCATTTCGCAGCCCTGACTCCGGCCAATCCAGTTGCGCTGCATATCCTTCAGCGAGTCGGTCCAGTCGAGAGATTCAAGATCGTCGAGAAGCCTTCCGGCATAAGCAGAAACCCGGAGCTGCCACTGAGTCATCTTCTTCTGCTCAACCGGGTGTCCCCCGCGCACCGAGTAGCCCTCCTTGACTTCGTCGTTGGCGAGGACTGTTCCGAGCTTCGGACACCAGTTGACGGACGTCTCACCCTGATATGCGATGCGCCAGTTCATCAGGGCCGCGGCCTTCTGTCTTTCGTCAAAGGCATTCCACTGCTCTGCTGTAAAAGGCTCATGTTCAGAGCATGCCGCATTGACGGACTCGCTGCCGCCTGCGGCAAATGCAGCCTCAAGTTCCTCTATCGGACGCGCCTTCTGAAGGTCGTTGTCATACCAGCTGCCGAACATCTTGAGGAAAGCCCATTGAGTCCACTTGTAGTAGTCAGGGTCACAGGTACGGATTTCTCGAGACCAATCGTATGAGAAGCCTATGCGGTCGAGCTGCTCCCGATAACGGGCTATGTTCTTTTCCGTAGTTTCCTCCGGATGCTTTCCGGTCTGGATGGCATACTGCTCGGCAGGGAGGCCGAACGCATCGTAGCCCATAGGGTGAAGGACATTGAATCCGCGCAGACGCTTGTAGCGGCTGTAGATGTCGCTCGCGATGTAGCCAAGCGGGTGTCCCACATGAAGTCCCGCACCTGAAGGATAAGGAAACATGTCAAGGACGTAATATTTCGGTTTCGTCGGGTCGGTCTGAGCTTCAAACGTATGGTTTTCAGCCCAGTAGGCCTGCCAACGTGTCTCAATCTCTCTAAAATTGTAATCTGCCATATATTTAATACCTTTTTATATTCAATTCAACTACCTAACCCTTATGTTGTTCACCCCGAATCCGCCCTTGCTGTTCTTCTCAAGCCGGAATTCGACAGGAAGAGTCATCGAGCAGCGGACCTTGTTGCCGTCCACGCGCCCCGGTTTCCATTTCGGGGAAGCGGAAATGACCTTGACGGCTTCGGCGTCAAGCTCTTCGCTGACAGAACGCGAAACCTTCACGTTTGTAATCTGCCCGTCTTTCTCAATTATGAAATCCACCATCACCGTGCCCTGTACGCCGTTTCGTACAGACGCTGAGGGATACTTCAGGTATTGATACACCCACTTTGACAGGAACTGCCTCGGGTCTGCGCTGCCAAGGAAAGTAGGGCGACGGTCGCACTCGTAGTAAGGCATAACGCCGTCATAGTCAACGCCGTTCCTCTTAGGGGCAGTCACCTTCTCGTAGAAAGAAGGGCGTATGCCGGTGTTGGCGAGAGTCGTCGAGAAGTCATAGAGATATTCGAGTATCCTTTCCATTGACGGATAGTCGATTATTGCCTCCGTGTCGCGCTCCGTGCCATGCTCCGGATATTTGCCGGTCGTGAAACATACGGATGGTATCTCCTTGGCATAGAACGCCCTATGGTCCGATGGGTAGGTCTCGGCAGAGGTAAGTTCAGGGCGTATCGGAAGAAGGTCCCCCTCAAGGCTGCGCAAGAGCGTGTTCATGTCGGCATTTGAAGCCGTGTAGGCATAAAAACCATTGTTTCCGCAGCCTATGCAGTCGAGGTTTATCATCGCGTCAATATTCGCCGTCTCGGAGAATGCCCTGTTCAGAAAATACCATGCTCCCGCGTATGTCCGCGTGGAGGCTCCGAAGGCGATGAAGATGACGGAGCGTTTCAGTGAAAAGGAGTTATGCGACAGCATCCCTGCGAGCTCAAGCATCATCGCGAGACCGGAAGCGTTGCCGTTCGCACCGTAGTAGATTCGTTCCACAGCGACACCGTCGACGGTGTAGTTGTCAGAGCCGAGGTTGTCGAGACGTGCACCTATCACTACATAATGGTCGCGGAGCTTGGGATCGCTGCCTTGAATGTAGCCGATGACATTGCGTGAAGTGAGGGTGTCCCCGTTTTCAAGTGTGACCCCGAATGTGTTTCCCGCAGAAAAGTCAAGCATCTCGATACCCTTGGAAGACAGCACCTTGGCCACATATTCTGCGGCTGCCTTCTCCCCATCAGAACCCGGTGCACGCCCTTCTGTGTCGGCGGAGCTGAGCGAGCGGATGTGGTGGCGCAGCGCGGCAGTGGTCTCGCTGTCATAAAGTTCCTCGTACGAGCCGGTTTCAGTCCGGTACTGGGCAAAGGCCGGAAATGAGAGAGAAAGCATGGCAAACACGGCAAGAACCATAAAAACAGTTGTCCCGCCGAAGTTCGGCAGCTTTGCCTTCATATTAATTGTTGCTGAGTATCCACGCATCATCCGGACAGAATTTTTCTGATTTTACTTTTTCGTATACCCTGACGGCATCGGCGATCTTTGTCCTCGGCTCCACTGCCACTGCTGCCATTCCGTTGCTGAACCTCAGCACCGAAGAAGCATATCCCTCATCCGCCACTTTTGCAGCCATTCTCCCGGCATTTGCAACGGATTTGAAAGAACCGACAATTATGCTATAACCCTGGCAGAGATCACCATACACTGCACCTATTTCTGAAACAGCAAGAACCTTTGCATTCAAAGTCTCAAGCTTCGACAGGGCGGCAAGAGAATCCGCCGCAGCCTCCTCCACAATACGCAGGGAATCCAGGCGTGCCTGCTCACGGGCCGCGGCCTCCGCCTTCACAGCTTCTATGGCGACACGTTTCTCAGCTATCTCCGCGCTTGTCGGCCTTCCGGCGAGCCCGCGGAAAAAGTCACAACCACAGACGAGTAAGGTGGCGGCAGTCAAGGCAAAAATGGCAGTTCTTTTCATATTCATCAACTTTTCGGCATTGCTTGAACATTTCAAGCTCGCACTTGCGAAACTTGAGTTATACACTGTTTCGATGCAGTTTCGCGCACCCTCGGGATGACACGTTCAAAGCAATCTGCAAATTTAGGATAAAAATCCATATATTTGCAGTCTGTTTACGACATAGTGTTTCAAAAATCTATAATTTAACATAGGTATATATGAAATTTTTCGGTAAGGTTGGACATTTCTTCAAAGACATAGTGGATTTGTCCGGACATATGGACACGGCCGCGGCCGAGCAGTCGATAAGGTCGAACATTTACTTCAAGGGACCGAACGCATGGATTCTCGCGTTCTCGATAATCATCGCATCCATCGGGCTCAACATCAACTCGATTCCTGTCATCATCGGAGCCATGCTCATATCACCGCTGATGGGTCCTATCTTCGGAATAGGTCTTTCATTGGGAATCAACGACATAAAGCTTTTCAGGGACTCGGGAAAGAACCTCCTCACGATGATGGGAATCGCTCTCGTGGCCTCATGCCTCTACTTTCTCATCACCCCTCTGAACCTCAGCAACCCGACCGAGCTTCTGGCGAGGACAAACCCTACGATTTATGACGTGCTCATCGCTCTCTTCGGAGGCTGCGCCGGAATATTCGAGCAATGCCGCAAGGAAAAGGGCACGGTGTTCTCCGGAGTGGCCATAGCGACAGCCCTCATGCCTCCGATGTGTACGGCAGGATATGGTCTCGCGAACGGCAACATGAGCTATTTCTTCGGCGCTCTCTACCTCTTCTTTATCAACTGCGTGTTCATCGCCCTCGCCACCTACCTCGCGACCAAGGTTCTCGGCTTCAATGTGATGAAGTTCAGCGACAGCAAGACGGAGAAGCGGACCAAGTGGATTATTGCAGTGGTGATGGTCATATTCATTGTCCCGAGCATCTGGTCTGCTGTAAATCTCATAAAGAACAACAACTTCGAAGACAAGGCCATCGGGTTCGTCCAACAGAACAAGTCTCTCGGCAATTCCATCATCTACGACTATAAGATAAGTCACGAAGATGGAGGTCGGGTCGAACTGTTCATAACGGGCGAGGAACTTTCCGCAGTCGAGCGCAACAATCTCTACGAACTCGCGAAGGCTGCCGGCCTCAAGCAGGAGCAGGTGGTCGTCAATGAGCACACTAACGGACAGAGCAAGGTGGAGAAGGAGCTTCTTCAAGGCATCTACGCACGCACCGACAGCGAGATAAACCGCCGCGACAACGAGATCAAGAGGCTTGAAGCGGAGATAGAACTGATCAAGAAGAACGAGATTCCGTACAGCCAGGTGACACGCGAGGCCATAAATTCCTGGCCGGAGATTACAGAACTCAGCATCGGTGACGGTGCAGGAGTGACTGCGGACAGCCTGCATGTCGACAAAAGGATTATCGTCGTGGCAAAGACCAGCAAGGCTATGACGTCCGTGGAAAAGGAAAAGTTCACCAAGTGGCTGGGCATCAGGCTTAACAGCGACAACGTCGAGTTCATCGAGGACGCGCCGGCAGTTCACCGGTCAAAGGGAACAAGGAAAAGCCACATCGGCAAATAAATCGCTATTTTTTGCGGCGCATGAAAAAGACACTTACACTTGACGCGATAGACCCGATTGAAATTTACGGGCCGGCAAATAGGCTTTTGGAGGCGCTTTGCGCTTATTTTCCTAAGCTAAAGGTGGTGGCCCGGGGAAATGAGCTGCTTCTGGACGGGGCACAGGACGACATCATCGGGTTCAACGAAAAAATCAGCATGCTGATTGAGAAAAGAATGCACAAGAGGTCGCTCTCGGCTTATGATGTGGAGGAACTGTTCGAGGGCGGGAATGCCGCAGAGGAATTCATTATGCACTCGGATGCGCCGATTGTGTTCGGAAACGACGGAAAGCCGATTAAGGCACGGAACGTCACGCAGGAGAAGATGGTGAAGGCATATTTCGAGAATGACCTCATCTTTGCAGTAGGGCCTGCCGGAACGGGAAAAACCTATGTCGCCATCGCTCTGGCAGTGAGGGCGCTGAAGAACCGCGAGGTGAAGAGGATTATACTTACGAGACCGGCGGTGGAAGCCGGGGAGAGACTCGGATTTTTACCGGGAGACCTCAAGGACAAGCTCGACCCATATCTCCAGCCACTCTATGACGCTCTCGGAGATATGATTCCTCCGAAGAAGCTACAGGAATTCATCGCTGACGGAACAATTCAGATTGCGCCGCTCGCCTACATGCGAGGACGCACCCTCGATCGTGCCTGCGTAATTCTCGACGAGGCCCAGAACACCAATCTCGGACAGCTGAAGATGTTCCTCACCCGAATGGGCCGTGATGCGAAGTTTATCGTCACCGGCGACGCCTCGCAGGTAGACCTGCCCAATAAGTCCGACAGCGGACTGCTGCGCGGGATGAAACTCGTGGAAGGCATCAAGGGCATCGCCTGCATCACTTTCACCAATGCTGACATTGTGCGGCATCCGCTGGTCACAAAGATCGTCAAGGCGTTCGACGGCGAATAGCGGCGAATCTGCTGAATCAAACAAAATCGCTTCAAATGAACACATACTAAAGCCCCTGAACCGGTTGCGGAGGTTCAGGGGCTTTCGTGTAACGGAGCAGTCCGCTTATCTGGCTGATTTTACTGCTGGCTGTTTTTTACGATTTCGTCGTACTTCTTGTAGGCTGCCTCATACTCAGCTCCTTGGGAGACGAAACGGTAGTAGATGTTCTTGAGGTAGAGGGCGACGTTGTTCTTGATGCTCTCGTCCTTTGATATGGCATATGCCTTCTCGAACGGCTCGATGGCTTCCTTGAGGCACTGCTCAAACTGGGAGACGAGTTCCTCGTACTTCTTGTCGTCCATCTCGTTGGATGCCTTCTCAGAAAGGGTTACGGCATCGTTGTAGTACATGATGCCGGCTCCGATGTAGCCGTACTCGTAGTCAGGATTGATTTCAGCGCATTTGTAGTAGGACTCCTTGGCGGAAGCCTTCTCGCCAAGCTCGTTGTAGATGTTGCCCTTCACATAATAGAGGGAAGCATTGTTAGGCTCGTTCTGGATTGCCGCATCGATGAGAGTGAAGAGCTTGTTCGGATCTTCCTTGTTCTCGATGTAGAAGTTGATGAGCGAAATGAGAATGCTCTGACTGTCAGGGAACTGCTGGAATCCAGCCTCAAGAATCTCGCGTGCGGCATCTTTTTCTCCGATCTTATTGTAGATGTCGTGGAGTTTCGCAAACACCTCACCGCCCTCGTAATAGTACTTCGCGGCAAGGCATGACTCGAAGAAACCCTTTGCACGCTGATATTCTGCAACGGCAGCAAGAGAGTCCGTGGCTGCAAGCTGGTTGGCGTATGCCCATGAAGTGAAGCCGGCATTGTAGACGGCAGTGGTGTCAAGGCGATTGGAAGGGGCAGTTGATGCTGCCCTCGCAGCGTTCTCGAAATCGGAACTGGCCTCCTTAAGTTCGCCGAGCGTGTAGGCGTTCATACCGTCGTTAAGGTACT
>ERZ1026882.362-NODE-362-length-28015-cov-4.321209_pt1 | contig 28015 bp, 35 predicted proteins | sample MGYA00380171_ERZ1026882 | MGnify/ENA primary metagenome ERZ1026882 (study PRJEB33269, sample SAMEA4719807) | human gut metagenome | biome: human-associated habitat; feature: organic feature; material: feces | place: Cameroon | collected 2013-10 ...
GTCTTGCTGCGAATCTTCTCTGCAGCACGCGAGGCAGCCAGAATTCTGTCGGTGACGTCACGGTCACCGACGAGGGAGTCGGGGCGCTTCGGCAGCTTCAGCTTGGGAGTATCGGCGCCCATCTGCTTGGCGGCCTCGCGGTAGGCTGCAAGCGCCTTGTCGATGCGGGCAAGGTAGACGGCCTTCGGGTTGTCGGGCTCTTTGCCTTGCTGCACGCTCTTCGTTTCGAGCGACTTCTGGATCTCTTGCAAAGTGAAACGGCCGTCCAGCTTTCCGATGTCAAAGGTGCACTTCGGATTGCCGGTCTCGCGGACATCGGTGTCGGTCACGTACACTTTGTCGTCCCGAACATCGACCTCGCCACCGAACTCCTCGATCCACTTCTTGAAGTCGCCGAGACTACGCACATTCGGCGACTTGATCACTGAGGCAACGATCTCTCGCAGATTGTTCTTGTAGCTGTAACGGTCGTCCTCGATGATCGCCTTCTCGGCATCGCGTGGGCTGCGATTGCGGATAAGGGAGTTGGGCCTGCCCTCCTCAACTTGCTTCAAGCCCCATTCGGAATCCATCTCACGAACGGTGGCTACACGCTTCTTGTAACCGTTCTTCCCGCCCTCACCGTGTATTCGCTTGCCGGTCATCAGGTCGCTTCGGTTGATCGCCATGTGCACAGCATAGCGCTTGCCTTGCTTGTCCTTCTCCTCGTGAAGCGCGAAGACGACCTGATTGTTCGGGTAGCGCTTCGCTACGTACTCCATTGCGTAGCGCATGCAGTGCTCAGGGGTCATCTTGCCGCCGTTCACGCTGCACTCCTCAGGGAGGAAAGCAAGAATCTGATGGTACATGATGGTGTTCTTCGTGCCGCGCTTCGCCGGCTCGTTGTGTCCGAACAGCTCTCGCGTTCGGTCCATCTCCGCATACCAATGCTCGCTGTGGAAGATGTTCCAGCCATCGCGTGCCAAGGCATCCTTGCCGTTCAGGTAACGGCGCACGTTCTCGCCATGGCGCTCGCTGGTAACGGGCTTCAGCTTTATGATCGTCATCCTGCTTCCTCCTTTCCGATTCGTATTCGCATTCGATTGCGAATATAGGATTTGCACTGAGGCTACACTTGGCTTTTCAGCATCTCGGTCAACTCGGTGGCCTTCCTGACAGCATCGCGCACGTTCCAAATCACCTGCTGCACTTCTGCTGGATCGAAGGCTGCTATGCCGTTTGCATTGAGGAAGTACATGAGCTGGTTGAGGTTCGTGCCTTGCTTCAGGAGCTCATGGGTCATGCGCCGCACTGCCTCGATGTCGATCTCGTTCTGCTGGACGACCTTGCCCTGGATAGCGCTGCGGCGAACAAGGTCCGACATGCTGCAACCCAGCGATTCGGCACGCTCTCTCAGCGCAAGCTTCTCGCTGTCCGTCACCTGAACCTGAATACAGTTGGTGCGCGGCTCTTCCTTGTCCAAGCTGCCGACATTGCCTAGCGGCGCCTCCGGCAAATCGATTGCCTGGTAGACGAGCGCTAGGCGCACAAGCTCGGACACTGTAACGTTTGAGCGCTTGGCGAGGTTCTGAAGGGCTTCCTTCTCTATCTTTGTCATGCTCAACAATATGGTGGCCTTGTCGCCTCTCTTCTTGTTCAACTGCCTGCCTCCTTTCTTGGTGTCCTCGCATCTTCCTACATTGCGGCTTTGTCCGCTTCGCAAAGCGAGCTGCCTCGGTTTCGGAGCGGAAAAGCACTTACCTTTGCCCGAGCGGCCTCGGGCTATTCGCCGATGGCTCGCGCAAGCGGAACCATCGGAGGGTGCAAGCGAATCGCCAACGCGATTCCTGCGCAGCACCCGGAACCCCGGACAGGGAACCGACATCGGCAAGTCCGATGCCGCAGTCCCGACCAGTCCGGCAAGCCCTTAACAGTGGTAATTAGCGATAGCTATATTACCATGAGTTAAGGAAAGCTTGCACGGATTCCCGAAGGGGGTTCGTTGGCGGAGCAGAATTGCGGGGAGAAGCCTCCCCGTGATCCTGCGCAGACAGTGAGCGAAGTGCAGTGAAGCCGACCTATGGGGAGGGTTCGAACGGAACGTAGCGAGAGCGTAAGCTCGCAGTGGAGCCGCCCTTTGGAAGGGTCCGAACGGAGAGCTGCAGCGGGCTCCGGCGATGACGTCGGGGCGTGGGGAGAAGCCTCCCCGCGTTCCGATGGCTTCGCCGGAGCGTCCCGCCCATCAGGCGGGACAACGGGCATTTGGCGAACGTTGCCCTCTCGATAACCTAACCGGTTCCTCTAAATCTGCAATCGGAATGCCACGACGTGTACGCTGCATTCTTGGAACTACTCAATGTGATTGATCCACTCGCGTTGCTCGCTGATACGGCTAACTTTCTGAAAAAGTTAGCCTGCTGGTTATTGGTGCTTACGCACATCTGATGTTGCGAATCGCAGCACCAGAAGACGTTCGCTCCGCTCACTGTACGATGCTTGCGCATCGATCTATACACTCGCTGACGCTCGTTGATGCGGCTCTTTTGGAAGAGCCTTTCAATGAAAACGAGTTGAGCCGAATCGCCCTTTGAGGGTGATTTTAGGCGGTGGAGGGTTTTCCACTTTTCCATGATTCCGGCGCTCGAAGGGCACTACTAAAGCCCGTAGGAGCCGGGATTGTGGGAAAGTGTGTAAACCCGGGCGGACACTTCAAATTTTCTGGCTTTGCAAAAAAGAAATACATGTCCCGGTGAGCGGATTCCCCTCTGAGGGGGATCCTAGCGGAGGCTTTGAATAGAAAAGGCTCCCCATTTCTGAGGAGCCTTCAGGTGTTTTCTCTAATCCAAATGCTTTTAGGGTAAACGATCAATCAACTCTTTTGCTTGCTTCCAGCCGAGCCCTTTAAGTCTACGGTTTTTTGCGATCCCGATCTCCTTCATCAACTTCTCCGACTTGGCGCTGCCAAATCCTCGAACCGCTTCGATCATATCGGCAACTTTAAGTCGACCTATAATCTCATCGTCCTTCATGCTGATCGCTTCCTCAACCGACATCTCGCCGCTTGCAAGTTTTCTCTTGACCTCAGCCCGCTTCACACGGGCAACCTTAGCTGCCTCAAGAGCAGCCAATCGCTCTTCGTTGGTGAGCTTTGGAGGCGTGCTTTCAATCATGGTAACAACTCCTTTCAGCTATCGAGCAAGACCGAGATCAGTAACCCACGGTGCTACTCGGTAACCCTTCTCGCGCTTCTTGTCTTCACCGACACGTTCATTGTGCTTATAGAGAACAACCCTGTGTCCAACAAGGTTGCTCTTTCCCCACAACTCCTTGACGGTCTCGCCTCGCTGGCTGTCTACTCGCTCGGAACGAACGATCTCATCCTCGTCACTGTTGCTTGCACGGAAAGTAACGAGATAGCGCTGACTTGACTCTTCGAACTTGATGTCCTTGATCGTTCCAACCAAACGCGCTGACTTCTGAACCAATACAGCAAGCGAGTTATCCGCATGCATGCGGTCGATGATTATGACTTCTTTAGTCAGGCTTGCCGCATCAACAAGCTCGCCTTTGAGGGTCAATCCGATGTAAGCAAGCTCGATGTTGCGTCGAATCTGCTCGTCGCTTCGCAATGATGTTTCGGGCATTTCTACTTCCTTTCAGTTGTGTCCTAACTCAGCTGTTCTTGATCGGCTGATCGACATCAACCAGATACAAATTACAGGAGGCTATCAAGACGTATGCGAATCGTGATTTGATCAGTTGCACAAGATTCCTCAATCAGGACGCAACTGGAAAGCCCTGCTTTGATCGATAGCCATTGCGACCAGGCGAGCATCAACAGACTTGAGCTTAGTACCCTTCTCGATCCAACCACTCGATCATCACACGGCTAACGAGAAGGTTCATGCTGACATCCTCATCACGCGCAACATCGCGAATACGTTTATGGAGCTCAGGGGATACGCTGAGGTTGATCTTGCGATCATTGCCACGGGAACGGCGTTTGGTGTAGCCACCCGGCAGTTGCACAACCTCTCCCACACCCTTCTCTGTACTTTCCATTTCCTTCTTCTTGGATGCTTTCGCAACCGACTCGTTGGCACCGGTGTTCATCTCGAACTCGGTATTGCTCTTACGCGTCTTAGCCATTTTTAGTTCTCCTCCTGATTGAGATATTCATCGATAAACGCCTTGAAATCTTCAGCCGCTGTGCATTCCGGGTCGTAATCCCAAAGAGAGATGTGAGCGCTCTGCGCCTGACGAACGGAAACGCATTTGCGGATACGGGTTTCAAAAACCTTAGTGCCCGCATTCTCTGCGACCTCGGGAAGCTGCCCATCAAGCGAGCGCTCCAAGCGACCACGCGCATCGTAGGTGTTGATCAAGATGCCAGAGATGATCACGTTGGGATTCAGGCGCTTGTTCTTGCGAATCGCCTCGCAGGCTTGATAAACCTTGCCGAAGCCGTCAACCGATGCCGTGTCAGGAACCACCACTACGATCACATCGTCTGCCGCAACGATTGCGTTGCGGGTCACGATGCCAAGCGATGGAGGGCAGTCGATAACGCAGTAATCGTAGTTGCCCTCAACGCATTCGAGCGCATCGGCCAGCATCGTGAGCGGAGTATCGAGCTTGGACATCTCAACTTCCGCATCTGCCACCAACGTGTCGCCGGGAATGATGTCACCATGCTCATAGTGCTGGATGCCGTCGGCGGCGGTGTACTCGAAGGATGTGAGCAAATCGTAGACGGTTACCGCATCCTCGATCTTCGCACCGGCCTGACGGGTTGCGTTGGTTTGCTGGTCGAGATCGACAAGCAGCGTACGGTAGCCTTTGGCATTCAGGCCTTCCGCCAATGCCATTGAGGCGGCGGTCTTTCCGACGCCTCCCTTATGGTTGCAAATCGCGATAGTCTTCATGACTGTTTCCTTTCTTTTCCTAACCCTCGAACATGGCACTCATCCGAATATCGGCATTCTTAGCCGCCACGCAGAACACGCCTGACAGCACCGTTATCGCCTCAATGGCAACAACGAGAACCGCAATGGTGATAGCGCTCAAATGAAAAAGGCAGCCGATGCCGATAGCGATGGCCGAGCTCGGTGTTCCGAAAGCGAGCCATGAGATCAAGAATCCAAAACCTCGCATAACCGGTATCTCCTTTCCGCTGTAATATTATTGTAGCACAACCCCACGACCCAACAACGGCACAACCCTGCAACATAGCAAAAAAATTTGCGAGCTCTGCCCATTCCTGCATATCGGGTATCATGATCGTGTTGAGAGGGCCCACCTTTCTTTTCGCCGGGAATGGTGACCTGGCTTTTCTCGGGCTCTCTCAATATCTATTACGACTAAAGCCCTGTATCTGCAAAACAATGTTTGCAGATACAGGGCTTTTTCCTTTATCGCGCTGATTTCAAGACAACGAAAAAGGCACCTGCTTTCGCAAGTGCCTTAACCAATGCCGTTAATCATCGTAGTGTCCTTTGCATGAAACGATCTCAAGCACACCATCTTTCACCCGGTACACAAGGCGGTTCGTATCATCGATCCTCCTCGACCAAAAGCCGCTTAGGTTTCCCCTTAACGGCTCCGGCTTGCCGATGCCGTCGAAACCGTTTCCACGCTCAATGTCCTTCACCAGGGCATTGATGCGTTTCAAGGTCTTCTTGTCCTCACGTTGCCACGAAACATAGTCATCCCATGCCTCGTCAAACCATACCTTCCTCATCTAATCGTCCTCCAGCAGCTCATGCTCCACGCCTTTCCCAGCATCAAGGGCTTCGATCCCTCTCTTTATGTGCCTCATGTTGCTGTCCGAATAGAACGGATCAGCGTTAAGCTCAAACGGGATACGATGCTCCCTTGCAACAGCTTTCAGGAAGACGTTGACTGCGGTGGACATCGGTATGCCGATCGCGTTCAACGTTGCCTCAGCATTACGCTTAACCTCATCATCGACTCTTACGCTTACCTGTGCCATATAGCTCATCTCCTTTTCTCTTTTCTTGGTTTAATTATAGCACAATCATGCACGAAATGCAAGCACATGTATTGCATTTGCTATACATGTGCTTGCATCATTGTGTCTTAGTGTTATCATGCCCGATCTTGCACGTTATATTCGCATCCGGATGCGAATATAAGAAAGGCACCTGCTTTCGCAAGTGCCTTCGGTCAGGCCCGTTAAAAATACCCTGCAACCGTTATTGCCGTGGGTCGACCTGCTATTGCCAAAGGGCAGGAAATCTACCCTACCCTGCCCTGTATGGTTTGCCTAGAACGCAATGTCGTCATCGTAAAGGGTGTCGGTCATGGGGCCTACAGCAGGCGTGGGCGATGCAGCGGGCGCCTGAACACCGTTGGAGATAGCGCTCATGAACTCGATCTCGTCTACGATGATCTCGATCTTGGATCGCTTCTGGCCTTCGTTGGTCTCCCACTGGCTCCAACGGAGCTTGCCCTCGATGGCTACCTTGCTTCCCTTGGTGAGGAAGCGGGAAACACTCTGGGCACGGGCACCGAACATCGTGCAGTCGATGAAGTTCGGGTAATCCTCCCATTCGCCAGTCTGACTGTTCTTGCGGCGGTCGTTCACTGCGATGCCGAAACCCATCACCGGGTTGCCGGAAGCGGTGGTGCGCACCTCGGGGTCGCGGGTGAGGTTGCCAGATACGATAACGCGGTTGATGGACATGACGTGCTCCGATCTCTCGTGGGTGGCGATTCCTTCCGCTCACCCTTTAACTGATGACTCTATTATATCACAACCTAACGGGGTTACGGGGTTATTGGGGCACTAGGTCACTGCTTCACAAATCCTCCATAAACCGCAGGTCAAACCTTGATTTCAGTGATTTTCAACCAGTCCAAAGCTGAGCATGAAACGGATTCCGTCCCTTATCCCGGCTATGTAGGCATTGTCTGTCTGGTCGTTGTCGGCGGCGCTCATGCATGCCACATAACGGCTCACCGTCTCCCTTTGCCTTACCGTAAGCTCTTCGAGAACGCGCATGTACGCGCCTTCTGCCTCGGCGTTGATGGCTTCGCTTTCCCTTGCCTCTATGTTGCTTTCCTGCAACGTGCGCATGTCCTTATCTCGGATCTTTGCAAGGGCATCTTTCACGGTTCTTTGAAACTCTCTTTCTTCAAGCATCTCTGTTCCCTCCTTTCGGTTCTCTCTCTTATTTGCCCCCACCCGGTTGGGCGGGGGTCTTGCTACCCACTGCACTGCTTTAGGCTGTAAGCTTCTTGCGAACCTTGGTTTCCACGGCGTGCATGGACTTGTTGACCTCTGTCATCATCTTCTTTGCCGTCACACGGTCGAACTTGCCAACGCTTTCGATGATTCCCATCACCTGCTCATAGCTCTTCAAAAGCTGTTCCATTGCGTAGGTTGCCTTGCCGAGTGTGGCAACCTCGGAGTTCTTGGACTGCTCTTTCAAGAGGTCTTTCCTTGCCGTTGCCATCTCCTTTTTGAGCTGTTCGGCGGATTCCGAGAAACGCTTTGCCGATTCCTCGATCTCCTTGTCCTTAGCATCCAGTTCCTCTTGAAGCTTCTTCCGTTCATCTGCACGGATAGCTTCGAGCTCTTCTTTGTGCTTGCTGTTCATCTTCGCAAGCTCTTCCTGCAATGCGTCCACTTCCTCGTTGGTGCGGGCGAGCTCTTCGCGGCTCTGCTTGATAGCGGCCTCTACCTGCACCTTTGCCTCGGTGTCCTTGCTTTCGATAAGCTCGGCTTGTCGCTTCTTCTGCTGTTCAAGCTCCCTTTCTATCCGGGACTTTTCGGCCAATGCCTTCTCGGCTTGCTCTTTGTAGCGGTCGTTTTCCTGCTCATGACGTTTCTGGGCCTCGGCGAGGGCGGCTTTGGTGCTTGACTGTTCCTCGGCAAGCTCGGCTTTCTTCTTGGCAAGCTCCTCTTTAAGCTCACGGATAGTCATGTCCTTTGCGTTGTTCTGCTCAGCGAACTTTTCACGCTCCTCTGCTGGGATCTCGAGCAATGCCACGGCCTGCGTGACGCTTAAATTCGCAATTGACTGCGATTTTGACGCTATGCCGCTCGCGCCGTACTCCGCATAGAGCTTCATCATGTTGTTCGCGGTACGCTGGGAATAGTTCACCCTCTCTTTCAGCCAATTGCCCCATTCCCCATGCTTCACCATGGCTTTGGCCTCTGTAAGACGCTTGCCAAGCTCTATGAAGTTCATCAGGACCATCTGCTTGGTCTGCTCGGTTATCAAGTTGATCTCGCTTGCCAACTGGGCTTCCCTTGCCCTATCTTTTTCCGCTACATATGCCACCTGCATTGACTGTGCCTCTACTGTTGCTACCTCTGCTGTTTCGTTTCTTTTCGCTTTCGTCATGAAAACTTCCTCCTTTTGATTTGTTGAATTTGGTTCAAGCACTGTCTTGAAGCAACGGTGCTTATGCTGTTGATGGGTGCGAGCGCAGCGGAGCGAGGGAGCTAATCAAGGGCGACGGGTGTGTATCCCAGCACCCGGAGTCTTTTTGCAGGTTGTTGAGGGAGGAACGGACTCAAGAAGCTGCAAAAAGATGCTTGCACCCTTGGTGGTTGCGAGGGAGCGGCATATACTTGCCCATCCAACAGATAAGTACCGCCAACGACCGTTCGGAGTTGGGGTTCCTTTTGTAAGCCCGCTGTGGGAAGGTCTGCGGAGGGCACTCCTGCAGCCCGTAGCTGAGCTTTCCATGGCGGGCGGGGCAGGCGGAATGACCGGATCGCGCTCTGGGCGTGATCCTAGGGAATGGAGCCGGGCGGAGTCGGTAGACGTAGAAAAAAGCCCCCTCGGGACAACCCGAGGGGGCTTGGATCGGAACCTATGCGTTGAAGACGTTCATATGATGCCTCAATAGCGCACGCTGCTCGCTCAACACGATAAGCGATATGGTGTCGAACCGTACCTTGAGGTCGCCATCGGCAGGAGAACTCGCCGCAAGCCACCTCGCTGCCATAATCTCCATCTGGTTCTGGTTGGGGTTGCTGTCAAGGTAGCCCCTTTCCAGGTCTTCGGTTTCTGTGACTTCAATGAAGACCAGCTCGCCGTTGTCTTCGGCAACCAAATCGATATGTCCACCGCAAACAGACTCCCAATCGGTGTCGATCACCTCCCAGCCTTTTCTCAAGATGATCCGCGTTGCTGCCTTGACTGCTCTTCTGTGAAGCTCTTCTTTGTTCATGATGACCTCCTAGGTACTTGGTGTGAGCCCTTATGCCCTTCCTTGTGATCCGAAAGCCGCACGGGTTCTGACCAAGGGCAAGGAGAGACCAAAAACCCGCAAGGGCTTGAGTTTTGCGAAGCAAAAGTTTTTTGAGCCTTGCCCGCTGCGTCAGGTTCAGTGCGAGCATTGCGGAGCCAAGGGAGGTCGTAAGGGCAACCCAGAGCCAGGGAAGTTATCGGCAAAAGCGCTTCAAGAACAGGCAACGGTGCGTATGCCGGGAATGGGAAACGGCGGTGTTGAGACGATGGGAACAGTCTGAGGCATTGCCGATCAAGGAGGCTTCGGCAACGGGGCAGAATCGCTTGACGACATAAGGAAGCCAGAGGAAGCTTGCACATGCTCAATCGGCTTCGAATTTCAGCGGCAAATGGGCATAAAAATGGCAGATGCACGTTAAACGAAATGGGATCAGAGCATCTGCCTTTGTTGAAGCCGGACGGATATGAAGCGATTACCGTCCAATACGATTCTAGCAGTTTTCACATTATGCAGCGCAAGCAGAGCTTGGCACATATGAGCCGGATTCCCCTTTGAGGGGGATCCTAGGCGGTGGAGGTTTTTGCACATTTCCATGGTTCCGGCGACGGAGGGCACCACTAAAGCCCGTAGGAGCCGGGGCTGTGGGAATGTGTGAAAACCGGGCGGGAGGTTAGGTTGCCCAGGCTTCGCGGCTCAGACCGTGGAGCCTAGGCCGGGCATGGAAAAGGGCTGCGACCCGTGGGGTTCGGGTGCAGCCCTTTGGTGGCTAGTAGTCGCAATTGCGCTTCAGCTCGAAGGCGGCAAGCTCGTAGGCTTCGGCTTTGGCGGCGTATTGAGCTTTCGTTAGCTCATCCTGCTCGCGGTGGAACTTCTTCTCGAACTCGCTTGCCAGCTGCTCGAAGTACTCTATGGTTTCCTGTACGGTGCGCTTGGGCATTTTCCTGCTCCTAACTGGTTGGGTTTTCGGTTCGCTGGGTAGGGCGGGCACTGATTCGCGCCCGCCCTGCGGGGATTGGGCTGCCTAGGCAGCTTCCAGGGCGTTCTTGTGATAGCGGAGGACAGCCCTGCCTTCGCCCAAATCCGCAATCGAGATTATGTCGAACCTGATGCGGATGTTCATGGGAGATTCGTTGCTCATCAGATAGCTCATCGCTATGCCTTCGAGGCGGCGGCGCTTGGCGTTGCCCAGCGCCTCGTTCGGGAACTGCGGGTCGCTGCTGTGGGCGAAACGCGTCATTACCTCCACGAAGCACATGCAGTTCTCCCCATCCATGGCAACGAAATCGACCTCGCCCTGACCGCAGGAGTAGCCATCTTCCACAATCCTGAAGCCATTGCGTACAAGGTAGTTCCTCGCGGCGATATGCCCACGCATCGCGAGCGGCATCTTCTTCGCGGTTTTCTCTACGGTGGTCATTTCGGTCTCCTATCTATCCGTGACCTTTACGCTGTACTGCTATTATATCACAACCCTGTTAGGTTGTTAGGGCACAACATAAGAAAACATGCCGATGAGCTGGGTTTTGCGAGAACGGAGGACTGGCTTGGCGCAGGGCTTTTCGGTTTTCTATAAGCCGAAACTTCGAGGTGGGGTTTTTCCACACCAAGGCGTTTCGCCGTCTGTGGGAAAACCGCTTGGGGATGCTGGGATGCGGTGAGGTTTCAGCTGAAGTTTGGCCTATGCAGAAAAGCCACCCTTCCGAAATCCCAGATTTCAGCCTTTAAAACTGAAATCGCCATTTCGGAAGGGTGGCGATCTAGGCGAAGCGAGCGCATTCCGCTTTGGGCGGGATGCTAACGAGCGCAGCCGGTGCGAATGAGGATATGGTTGGGAGTTAATGCGGACTTAGGTTGCTGGATGAGCCGAATCGCCCTCTAGGGGGTGATTCTAGGCGGTGGAGGGTTTTCCACTTTTCCATGATTCCGGCGCTCGAAGGGCACTACTAAAGCCCGTAGGAGCCGGGATTGTGGGAAAGTGCGTAAACCCGGGCGGGCGTGGTAGAATTTGCGTGAGGGGTACTGCAACGATGATTTTCTGGGCACCATGGATCATCGAGCATTCCTTTCATCGCCTATTCGCTATGCACAACGGGGCTTTCCGCATTCGAGCTTGAGCTTGAGCGCATCATCGTACAGTGACTTCAGCTCGGAATCCTTCCATTCGGCATCCTCTACAAGGGTGCGGATGGAAGATGGCACACCACGCTGACCGCGACACTCGACCAAAGGCTCCACTGCCTCGTCAACATCGAAGTCCTCGTAATACTCCCAGATTTCTTCAAGGAAACCATTGACCGTGCCGTCAAAGGAGAGGTTGACGATCCAATCCTCGCCTGCCGGGGTGTAACACTCAAGCTCGACCGTTCCGTCTTCGTAGCTGTTGATTGAGAAGTCGTGCTCCTCGATCAAGGCGATTACCTTATTGTCGATTTCCATTTGTGTCTCCTAACCAATCGGTTACTCTTACGCTGTAACCTCATTATATCACAACCCAACTGGGTTGTTGGGTTGTGATATAATGAAATATTGCTTAGATCTGGGAGCATAGTTTGGAGACTTAAAACTGCCAACTGTCTTGCATGACCTCATCATTCAAATAGACGCGGTACTCAACCTCCAACTCTTCCTCCACCATCTTCTTTACCTTCCCTTAGCCAATACCAAGTTTACTGTTAGCGATCATCGATCGAGATGGCGACAGCTTACGGTGTACATATGCTTCTCGGCAAAACAGCCGTCGTCTGCTACCTTGGTCAGCTTCGCTGCGAAATCGGCCGCTTCGCCCTCAGTTGCGAACACGGCAATGTCCGTCACTGAATCGACCTCGGCATGCTCCTCATCAAGGTACATGTGCACGGCCTTCACTATGAAGCACTCTCCGCCTTCGGTGAGGACCGGGACATTGCAGAACTCGTTCTTCCGGCGGATCTCGTCATCGGTGAAGGTCTTGAACTTGGTTGCCATGGGATTCTCCTTCTTCTATCTGCCTACAAGGACTCGATGGGGCCGGTGAGGCACAGCATCGCGATGAACATTGCCGCCACCATGATGCTGTCCTTGTTCCTACGTACCCAGTCGATCTTGTTGTTGCACCAAATGATCTGCTCTTTGTTCATTTCGGTCTCCTAACGGATATGTCTTACACTGTACCCCTATTATAGCATAACCCTGTTGGGTTGTTGGGGTATAACACGGAAGATTCCCGCAGGTCATGCAAAAAAAGGAGGGCCGCAGCCCTCCTTTGATGGATTCATATATCAGTAACGATCGATTCTTGTACGGTTCAGCAGGTCGTTGTAGGCTTGCTCGGTTGCCGCGTTAAGCTGCTCTTCGGTCAGCATATCGGTGCCGCGTTGCCTGCGATATACGAGGGCTTCAAGCTTACCCTTCAGACGAGTCTCCACCTCATCTGCCACGCCATATGCCATGTCAGAATCAAGCTTGCTGATCCCCTCAAGAACGTTGCCTGCGCTGTCCAGGAGCTTCACGGCGCGGACCAGATGATTCAATTCGTCCTTCTCGTTGCTTGACGGCAAGGCTACCGCTTCGGGGATAAGCACCTCGATCTTGTCCTCATGGGCTAAATCCTGGCTGTACGCGCTGTGCTTCTCGATATAATCTGCCACCTTGTCCCATTCGGCGGCGCTGTATCCGTAATCTCTTTCATCCTTCGGCTGATAGGCGATTCTCACGCACGCCCAGCGAGCGTCACTCCAGCCACCATCAACGATGTTGTAAGCAGGCTCCAATACCTCACGCCACAATTCACGCCCTACCATGATGAAATCGCCTTGCATGTCCTGAAAGCGCTCTCCCATGCGCTCACGCGATGCATAGGTATTCGCGGCGTAGCTGTCATCGAATGCCGGGAGGTACTTGCTGATGCCCAATAACACAAACGGATCATCACCTTTTTCCAAATCATAATTGGGCTTGGTTCTGTAAGGCTTCAGCCTCAAGCGGTCGGTGTCCTCTAGGACCTCGTAACAGGTATACAGCTTCCCATTGGCAAGGCGATACGGCGTTTCGTTGCACTCGTGGATCTCCTCGTCCGTTTCTTTGTCGTATCGCAAATCGTAATGCTTCACAATAAGCGCTACCGGGGCTTCTTCCTCGGTGAAACAGTCGAACTCGGCGTTTGCATGGAAAACGTTCTCACGGACGCGATCCTTGCGACAGTTGCGGGGACGCACAGGTTCCATGTAATGGACCTCGGTGAGGATTTCGCATTTGGTTGGCATCTTCGGTCTCCTAACGGATATGTCTTACGCTGTAACCCTACTATATCACAACCCTGTTGGGTTGTTAGGGCACAACATAAGAAAACATGCCGATGAGCTGGGGGGTTCGAGCGGGACGCACCCATGCGACCAGGAGCTTTTCGGTTCTATAAGCCAAAATTTCGAGGTGGGGTTTTTCCACACCAAGGCGTTTCGCCGTCTGTGGGAAAACCGCTTGGGGGCGCTGGGATGCGGTGGTGTTGCAAGGTTGTTGGGTTGCGAAGGTGTTTGGTTATAGGGGCTCACGCACAGCTGATGCTACCGACTGGAAGGGCTTCAGGTGATGCACTCGCTTACGCTCGTTGAACGGCTTACGCCGATGAATACGCTCGCGCTGCTCGCTGAGTCTATGGGAATCTGAAAACAACAAGAGGACCCATGCAACGTGAGTTTGAGGCGTTGCATGGGTCCTGACAAGAGAAAGCCTATGCAGTGAAAGAAGCGTATCTGCATAGCGGGTGACATCGAGTATAGCAGAAGCCTATGTGGGAAGGTCTGCGAAGGGCATTTTCACAGCCCGTAGCTGAGCTTTCCACACAAGCGGTGAAGGTGGAGTGAGCGGATCGCGCTCTGAGCGTGATCCTAGGGGAACGGAACCGGACGGTCGGGTGAGCCGGATTCCCCTCTGAGGGGAATCATAGGCGGTTTAGGGTTTTCCACTTTTCCATGATTCGAGCCGAGATATGCGAGCACTACTAAAGCTCGCCTCGGGTCGGATTGTGGGAAAGTGGAAAACCCGGCGGGATCAGTCGAAGGTGCGGCCGGTACCGTAGCTGTAGCCGTCGATACGGCCATTGTCCCGAGTCTGCTCGTCGCTGACCGTTATCCTCCGCTTTGGGATGCTGTTGAGGTGCTTGGCTTCGAAGAAAGCTTGCACGTCTGACGGAACCTGTAAGCAGATGGCAAGCTCCGAGTTCTCTGCAACCTGTTGCGAATAGGCATCATAGAGGCCTTCGGCAAAGCCGATGTAGTAGGCAGCGGCATTCATGAAGTTCTCGGCTTGCTTCAGCTTCTCGATGCTGTTCGGTTTCATTCGCTCTCCTGCCTCGCGCTGCTTGTTCATATCTGATATTATAGCACAACCCAACAGGGTTGTTAGGTTGTGATATATTGATAATTGCACCGTCAGATTCGCAATCGAATGCCACTTCTCACCTGACCAGGGATTCTTGGCATAAAAATGCCCGCCGAGTTGGGCGGGCATCACAATGTTTCTCTCAACGAAAGCTTCTCCAGAGCATTCTCTTCACTATGGTCATCGGGCTAGGGAATCCGAACAGGAGGATGTTGCCGAGGCTCCTGTGGCCGATGAAACGTTTCTTGCTGTAGTGCTTTCTCATCCCCATCACCTAACCGATTACCACGTAGGCGCCGAGGCCGTGGCATTCGCGCTCGGAGCAGGTCATCACGGCTGCGTCCTGGGTGTCCAGGATGGGGCGCAGATCGTTCATCTCGTCGTCTGCGGCCAGCACCACGGGGAGGCTTCCGTAGCCTTGCTTCTCCAGGCGGGCCAGGGTCGTGCGGAGCTGGTGCACCGTGAGGCCTTGCTTCTCGATGAGCTGCTTCATGCTGGGATGCTCGTTGTTTTCCATTTCGTCTCCTGACTGTTAGGCTTTACGCTATGCATCTATTATATCACAACCTAACGGGGTTGTTAGGTTGTGATATAGAGCTTTTGCGGGTAGAAAAGAAAAGGAGGATAACCCCTCCTTTTAGCTTATGCAGCTTTGCTCAGCTCATCGAACATCGATGCCCATTTGGTATTTGGGGCTATCTCCATCGGGTCAGCCCATCCGTCCTTTACCAGAACAGCGTTTAACATCTCGCTTTCCACCTGTTCGCGGTTATTGGAATCTGCTGGCTTTTCAAGCCAAACATACCTTAGCTTCCGGTTGTACTTGTCCTCGTCTTGAACATCCGCTTCCAACCAAACGTGTTTGCCCTTGGTCAAGATAGACTTCGTGTTCTCTGAAGCCTCTTTCCCCCTCTCCGTGTTCTTGCTTTCGTCAGGGTTTACGCTTTCCGGCGTGTCGACACCGATCAGGCGAATCTTCTCATCCTGCCCATCGATGTTTGCCACAAACGTATCCCCATCGACAACACGAACTACGGTTGCCTCATCCAGCACAGGCTTGTCTGCTGATCGGGAAACGCCCGTACAACCAGCAAGAATCATCATGCAGAGACATGCTATAAGCGCTACCGCAGCTAGCAGCCTATTTCGACCTACGTTGCTCTTTTTCAATGCTTCTCCTTTATGCTTTGTGTTACAACCCTATTGTAGCACAACCCCGTAACACTATCGGGTTGCATAGGGGTTGCCTTGAGACTTTGCTTGGCTCACGCACATCTGATGATCCGGGCTGCAATACCCTCAGACGCTCGCTTCGCTCACTGAGCCACGCAAGCGCGGATTGATTGATTTCCTTGGAAAGGAAAGAGCCCCGCGAAAGGGATGTGGAAAGCCATCATGGAAAACGCTTCGCGTTTACCACAACGCCTTACGCACATCCTGGTGCCCTTCGGGCACAGGTCTCTCATAGGCGGGGTTTCCTTCCTGGTGCGTTTATGGCATATCGCTGCCCGCTGGGCTCGCGGCATCGGATGCAGGTGAGGATGAGGACCACAGGTACCGAGCTCTACGCAACAAATCGTTGCATCACTTTCCGGTCACAATTTCTTCACGACTGATGCCAAACGTTCATTGGTACCAAACCACGCAACCATAGGCGCTGGTGAGGTTTCCAATAGGCTTTAGATATGAAAAAAGCCACCGCATCGATGGCTTTGAAACGCTATGAACTTGTCGAAACCTGGCACATTTCAGTGCTCTCCTACGTGATACCGTGCTATAATGATAGCACGCTTTCAAGAGATTCGATTTCATCCGTTTCCACTCAGATGGTTCGATTCTGGTTTCGATTCGTTCTTTGGGTTTTTTGACGATCGAGACGGTCAGAAGGAGCTACCAACTCCAACCGATAGAAGGCATCTTAGCACATATTGTGCCCGTGGCGGGCGGCAAGTTTGCTAGGATACATAGCCCGCCTCTACAAGTCAGCACCCGGTCATTTTGGCTGGGTGCTTTTGTTTTGCTTAAAAACGGTACTTGAACAGCAACTTTGCCGTTTCTTGCTTTTGCATTTCACCTTGTTTGCGCCGTAGTGGTGGCAACAAGGAATCATCGCCATCCTCTCTCCATCTGGTCGGCGTGACCGCTTGGAAAGGAGGTGACGATCCATGGATAGGAAAACAGAGCAAAGCAAGAGACATCAGTTCGATGCGTACTGTAAGAAGATCCTTCGCAACGAGGCTCGCGATGCCTACGACGAGCGCAAGCGCAGGCAGGGAAAAGAGGTGCTTTTCTCGGAGATGAGCCCTCGCGAGCTCGGGAAGCTGTCCTTTACGCCGGAGTACTTCCGATTTGAGCAGCTGCTCCGTGTTCGCGGAATCGACTTCATCGTGAACGATGAGGGGCTGTTCGAGGCGTTGGGTGCGCTTTCGGCGCAACGACGGGAAATCGTCCTGTTGAGCTACTACATGGGGCTCACGGACAGGGAAATCGGGCAGGTCGTGGGAATGGAACGTGCGAATGTCCAGTACCACAGATCGCAGGCGCTGAAGGAACTCGGAAACATGCTTGATGAAATGGAGGACTCGCTATGAAGCAGGGAAAGCAGAAGAAGGCGCTGTTGCCTTACCAGACGATTCTTCGGGCATCGAAAGGCGACCCGATTGCCATGGAGACCGTCATCGGATACTACCGGCCCTACATGGCAACGCTTGCCATGAGGGAGTCGGTCGACGATGGCGGGCATTGCAGAAAAGGAACCGATATTGAGATGATGCGGCGCTTGGAGGCGAAGCTAACCGCAAAGGTGCTGCTGTTCCGAGCGGAGTAATACTGGCAGGTGGCATGAGGAGGGGGTGATGCCCATATGGAACCGGTGCTCGAAAAAGGGCTCGAAGAGCTTCTTGAAACATTGAAAACCGCAGGTCAGAGCGGTAAAATAGAGCTAAGTGATGTGCAGAACTACATTGCTATGCTAACTAAGAAGAACATTTTAAGTAACCATAAGTACTCGATTTTCGAAGGTAAAGACGGCAAATGGCGAACCCATGTGCCGGATGCCACAAAAAGCGACGGCAGGCGGCTCATCAAGCGCAACACGCGGGAAGCACTTGAAGATGCGATTGTCGAGGCCTACCGCAAGAATGAGAAGACAATAGACCCGACGCTTGCCAAGCTCTACCCGCTTTGGATGGAGCATTACAAGGCAAAGACCGAATCAATGAACACCGTCAAGCGTGCAGTAGCCACCTGGAACAAGTACTACGCGAAGGATGCGGATCTCATCAGCAAGCCGATCCGGCGGATGCATTCAACAGACATAGAGACATGGATCCACACCAAGATCAAAGCCGAGGCCATGGACAAGAAGAAGTACTACAACATGTCCATGCCTTTTCGGCAGATACTCGATTTCGGGTACCGGAGCGGGATCATCTCCTACAACCCGTTCGCGCATGCCCAGATAAACAAGAAGCTGCTCGTCAAAAAGCGCAAGCCAGAGGCGAAGACGCAGGTGTACACCGAGGCTGAGGAGTTCTTCCTGATGAGGCTTGCCTGGGAAGAATGGAAGGAAGACAACTCGCTTGGCGCTTGCCTGGCACTCATCCTGCTTTTCTACACGGGGCTCAGAATCGGCGAGGTTGTTGCGCTGAAAAGAAGCGACATCGACGGGTTGGTTGCCCATATCTGCCGTTCAGAGGTGGAGGTGTCGGTTCAAATTGACGAGACGACCTTCAAGCAGATCGGGCATATGGTCATCGACCACCCGAAAACCTCAGCAGGCTTCCGCGATGTGTACCTTACCCACGGTGGCAGGGAGGTTGTCGATGCAGCGCTTTCCGGCGTTGCGGCAAGGGGCGCTGATGACAGCTACCTGTTCACAAACGGGATTACCCGTGTGAACGTCGATATGGTCACATACCGGCTAAAGAAATACTGCAACATACTCGGCATCCCGTTCAGATCGGCGCATAAGATCAGGAAGACCTATGTATCGCACCTGATCGATGGCGGTGTCAACATTGATGCAGCCAGGATACAGGTCGGCCATGAGGACGAGCGAACCACGCTTCGGTGCTACACCTTCAATACCAAGACACAGGACGAGACGAACGAGCAGTTCGAACGAGCCTTGTCCACACTTGCACCCAATCCTGGGATATTGGTTACCGCAAACGGTTACCGATAAGCGTTTTAATGGGAACATCGCCTGAATATCAGGCAGAAGAAAGCAACTGAAAAACTGAATACGGAACATTAGAAATAACGTCACGGGTGCAAGGAGCGTATGGGCATTCGATGCGCTCCTGCTTGCTGAAACTCATGCAGGTAACCAGAGGTAACCAAAGCACTTTGAACGCAAAAAAGAAGAAACTCCTGATAAATCAAGGGTTTCCGTTTTTTAGATGAATGCGGAAGATGGGACTTGAACCATCTACGACTTCGAAAATCATTGATAAATGGAGGCGTTCTGCACTCACGAATCGAAGGGTAACCGTTCAGGTAACCAAATCTCGCATCATCTCGGCCTGTTTTTAAGGTAAAAGCTTTCGTTCGAAATCTTTGTTTATCTTACCATAACTGTTCAAAAAAATCAAACGTTATTTGAAAAATCAGGGCAACTCAGCCCGCTATGTTCCCAAAAAGGTAACCGCAAACCGGTAACCAAAAGCCCAACTCAGCCCGCAATTCAAGGGTTGTCGGAGGTTACCGGTTGCCATAGAATGCAAATCATTGAAAACAAAAAAGAGCCCCAAGCGTCTTGAAAACCTAGGGCTCTTAGGACAGTGACGTCAACTGATTGGAAGCCGTTTTCGTCACCGATACAACGACTGCATCTTATCGGAAAACACTTGCAATAGCAAATTAGTTTCCCAATTCGCCACTGTCCTGTGAAAAAGAAAGGATGGTGGCTTTTTTATGCCAACTTTTAACGCACAGAACCGCAAGCACCCTCTTGTCGTGCCGTTCGATTTCGACGGCTCTGGGCAGCTTGCCATACACCACGACTTCTGGCACTTGCCGATCAGCATCAGCGCCAAGAGCTTCTACCTCGTGATGCTCAGCCAAGAGGACAAAGCCAAAACGTATTCCGTTGAGGAAGCCTGCAAGCTGAGCCGTGACCTCACTCCGCAGATCGTGCATGACTGCATGACCGAATTGCGTTCGGTCGGCCTCGACCCGCACAACGTCAGGGGGTGGGAGCATGTCTAACCAGCAAGTAAATCAAAGCGTGCTGAAGCACAATGATGGGCTACAAGCTGATCAGTTCGATGAGAACATCCTGGTGTTCGACAACATCTTCTCACGTGGATACGGGTTCTCACCGCAGGTGCTCACGCGCTTGCCGCAGCTGTCCATCGAGGCAAAGGGGCTCTACTCGTACTTCTCCTCGTTCGCCGGCCAGGGCGGCGTTGCCTTCCCATCGACCCAGACGATCCTGAAGGAAACGAACATCAGCAAGAACCGCTTCTACAAGTACCGTGACGAGCTTGAGGCATGGGGGTTCATCACCGTTGAGGTGAGAAACACACGGCATGGCAGGCAGACGGTCTACCATCTGCCTGTTGAGCCGAAGCCAAGCGACAAGGTGCATAAGCTGATCGATGCCGCTACACAAGCGCGCATGCACAAGGTCAACAACCTGCCGAACGCTGCTGTGGATAACTCTCCCGCCCTTGGTTCTTGTGGAAAACCGGTGCTTGACGGTTATCCACAAACCCCAGGTCAGGAGCCACGTCCTCAAAATGAGGATTTGGCTCACCCATGTCCTCAAAATCAAGACGACCCTCGTCCTCAAAATGAGGACATGCTTAATATTGTTAAAAGTAACAAGGGAAAAGTATCAATAGATCTATCCGCAGCCGCTCATGCCACTGTTGTGGATAACTCGGGTTCTGCCGGCTTACGCACAGCTGATGATCCAGGTTGCGATACCCATGAGGACGCTCGCTTGCGCTCACTGAACGGTGCCGAGGCACCGATTGATACGCTCGCAAGCTCGCTGAGGAATTTTTCGATAAGCCCAAAGGAATCTAAGGCCTTCGATGAGCTTTGCCGTATGTCCATCAAGGAGCCCACCCCAAAAAGGGAGGCACAGGCGCAGCAGCTCTTCGCGAGAAGGCTTCGCGAGGGCTACCTGCCGGCACAGATCCTTGCTGCATACGACCGTTACTCGCAGGAATACAAGGAAACCAACAACACCCCTCGCTTCGCCATGCAGCTTGACGACTGGCTGCGCAAGGAATCGGGGCTCAAGTTCTACGCGGGCAAGCCGCGAGCAAAGGCATCCAGCGGTGACGCTGCCGAGCGCAGCAAGCAGGCGAAGAGGCAACGGCTTTTGGAGACGGACGATGAGTTCAAGGCGCTCTGCAACCGCACTACATCCCTCTTCTCCGACTGGCAGGTGGCTCAGGTTGGGGGACTGTCCACTGCAAGCGGGTACCACGAGCGCTGGGAAGCGGCGAAGAAGGCTGAGGAGGACTATCTTGCTGCAAACGGTGAATAACTGAAAAAGTGGAAAGGTTTACCAGAGTTGCTGGTAGAATCTAGGAAACGTGAAAGGAGTGATTCTCTATGGCTGATGATAGGCAAGCAGCTTTAAACGCAATCGACCTAAAGGGCAACATCGTGCTGAAGGAGTTCGGGGACACAGCGCTTCTCTTCCGCCCTCAGAATAACTACGAGCCATTCGTTGTGGCTTACGGCTACGACAAGGCTGCTGGCGAGTGGTCGCACGGGTCGTATCACACCGACCTTGGGCATGCGTTCGAGGAAGCCAACCCCGAGATCATCGAGGATGCCTGCGTGCGGTGGCAGCGCGGCGACATCGCCACAGCCTTGGGCAACGAGGAGTATCCGGCAACCGATGCCAACGTCTCCTGGATACTGAACCGCAACACAATGGGTGATTTCCATGAGGAAATGACCGCCAAGGGCAACGAACGCCTTGTCGAGATCGTGCACGAGCAGGAGCGCTATCTCGACAAGGCAAGCGGCAAGAACCTGGCCGTTGCCGTGGCCGAACGCTTTGAGGCTCAGGATTACGGCACTGCCTTCGACAACGATGTGCTCGATGCCTTGGATGCCGATGAGGTGTTCTACTCGGCTGACGATGGGCTCTTCTTGCAAGGGGTCAAGGGTGCTGATGGGCAGGTGGCCGGCATCAAGGCAACTATGTGCCCTATCGAGCAGTTTGCCGTAGCTGTGCAGGCTTTGAAGAGCAGGCACATCAACACCGCCACCATGAGCCGGGTCATGGATTCTCCAGACATCAAGGCTATGGACTCGCATGTGTTCGAGAACGGCACCGCCATGTTCGATTCTCTGGTTGCGGCGATCGCGAAGGGCGAGGACTCGATTGCGGAGTTCTTGTCGAGCCAGAGGGCAACCAACGCACTTGGCATCGCGAAGGCTGCATCCGAGGGGCGCGATGCGTACCTGCGGCCTGGCGTGCTTGAGGCCGACAACGGGCAGATCGGGCTGTCGGATATAGTCGATGAGCTTCGCGAAAGCGCCCGGGGCTCATCGCGCAATGCGGTTTCGAGGGACATCTCGCATGGCGGGGAAGCTATCTAGCCGGACACACATTTAATAGGAAGGGAGGCATGCCATGTCAAGGGAAAACGATCGGGTGGCAGTCTGGGCAAAGGAGCTGCGCGATGCAGCCCGTGCCCAGGAAGCATCCCGCGATCCGTTCGGATCGCATGATGGGATGGATATCGATCCTCATACGGCTGTTGTGGAGACATGCGGCTACGGGTTCCGCAACGAAGTGGCTGAAAACGTCCGCGAGGCGTTCTTGGAGGATCTTGAGGATGATCGCCAGATCAACCAGATCAGGCAGGATGAAAGCCATGGAATCGCACGTTAAGTGTGCGTTTCCTTGCAAATTCCCCGTTCTGAGCGTAGTTGTTGGGGAACAGGTGCTAGCATGCCTTGATGTGCATCATCATGCGCAAGAGTTATGCATGTTACACAAACACGTTCAGCATTATTGAAAGGCGGCCTTGAGTTGGCAGAGATAGCTCGGATAAGCATCAGCTGCGACAAAGAGCTCAAGGAAAGCGCTGAGGAGATATTCAAGATCCTCGGGCTTTCCACCAACGCCGCCGTGAAGCTCTTCCTGCAAGCGGTCGTACGCGAGCAGGGGATACCGTTCAGGATGGACGTGCGCGATATGCGCGGCACTTCGCCTGAACCTAACGAAAGGATGATGCAACATGGCTGATTTCGGCGATGAGATGGGCGATGCCATCTGGCGATCCCTCAAGACACCGTTCGACGAGTGGTTCCGTTGCCAGATCCGCAGACTTGTAAGCGGAGATTCTAACCTCGAGCCAAATTTCAACAAGAACGGCGAGGCCGAGTCGTACACACTCACTTTCGATTCCCTTAAAGACCGTGCCATTGCAATGGATGTGATGAAAAAGGCGGGAATTGACTTCGAGAAGGACATGCCGAAGGTAACCGTTCAGCACTCTCTGAAGATAAAGCCCGAGGATGTCGAGAAGTATCAGAAGGCCATGGAGGAGTACCTGACCAAAATCGAAACCGGAAAGTACTCTCCCACCCACGATGAGACCCTTGCCAACATCCGCAACGAGCCGGCTGTCAAGGAATACGTTGAGTTTGCCAAGAGCATGGAGCTTGCCATTCCCGGTGAGAACCCGACTTTCGGCGACATCAACAAAGAGGTAAGCGCGAACCAGCGCAAAATCGAGAAGATTCTGAACATGCGCGAGCATGGTGCAACTGCCGTTGAGCGCGAAGCTGCCGACAGGGCACTTGACCGTGTTCTCAGCAAGGAGGGCCTTACCCGCCAGCAGGTCGGGTTGGAAGAGCCGTTCAATCCCCAGGCTTACAAGTCTTGGGACGGGATGGACCCCGATGGGCGCACCCGACAGGTAGAGGGCCTTTGGAAGGATTGGATGAAGGACGAGGTGAACAACCTGCCCGACAACCTCAACATCGGACAGTTCTGCGACCAGATCGCAGAGCGCGGCATCGGCGTTGACGTTGCCAAAGGCGGCGGCTACCAGCTCTACGATCCTCTCAACCCGCACCATAGGATCAACCTCAAGAACCTCGATGCGAAGTACTCTGATGAGAAGCTTGGGCTTCGCTCGAAGGAAACGGTTTCCGAGGAGAAAACCCGTGAGTCCCGCGATCGCACCGACCGCCTGTCGCGCGAGCGCGATCTTGGAGAGATCGGGGACAAGGAAATCCCCAGCCAGCAGCTCATCACACGGTAGAAGCAAGGAGGTTCACCATTGGCACAGAACAGAATGCAGGAGCGCATACGCTCCTCAGCCCTTGGAACGGCGATCATGTCGCTTGTCGCCTTCTACCTTGGTGACCGAATCGGCGCATATATCGTCTTCGGGCTCGACATGCAGCTGGGGAGCCAGGTGACGCGCGGCCTTCAGGCCCTCATCGCAAAGCCGCTTTACCTTGACCTCAACATGATGCCGCTGCTTTACGGCTTCATATTGTGCGCCATCGTTTGGCTTGTGTGGCTGCGCTACGTTGTGTTCGTCGGCAACTACCGTACCGGCGAGGAGTCCGGATCCGCCCAATGGGGCAGCGAGAAGCAGGGCTTGGCGTTCAGGGATCAGACCAACTCATCGAACAATCTCTTGTTCACCAGGAAATACGGTTTGGCCCTCAAGCAGCCCAAGTTCAACGAGGAAACCTACCGAAACCTCAACGTGTGCGTCATCGGCGGCTCCGGCTCCGGCAAGACGAAGCGCTACGTTAAGCCCAACCTCATGCAGCTCAACGCAAACTACTTCGTGACGGACCCGAAGGGAACCCTTCCTGAGGAAACCGGCTATCTCTTCATCGACAACGGGTACAAGCTCAAATCATTCAACACCGTCGATTTCTCCAAATCGCAGCATTACAACCCGCTTGCCTACGTGAAGACCGATGCCGAAATCCTCTCCTTTGTGAATTGCTTCATTATGAACACCAACGACCCAACCAAAACGGGTGGCGAGAGTTTCTGGGAGGACTCGGAACGCCTTCTTTACACAGCTCTCATCGCGCTTTTGAGAGACTGGTTCCCGAAGAAAGACTATTCGCTTGACGGGTTGCTGACCCTGTTCTCGCTGGCAAAGGCAAGCGAGAACGACGAGAGCTACGAATCGCCCCTCGATATGCTTTTTAAGGAGATCGAGACAGGCAAGGCATACCGGAAGAACCCTGCGTACTACGCCAAGAAGCGGCAAAAGCAGCAGCAAGCTGCCAAGAATGCCGTCCTGCAGCGCGGCGTCGTCGGCTTGCAGATCGATGCCGACATCGACGAGCCGGAGTACACCTATCAGGCCTCGGTGATGAAGAGGGCAGACGGCGTGCGCCCAGCCGAATGCGGCGGGCTTTCCGACGATGAGGATTTCGCGCTTTCTAACTACAACAGCTTCAAGCAAGCTGCAGGCAAGACCTTGAAGTCTATCCTTATCTCCTGCAACGTGCGTCTGATGAAGATCAGGATCACTGAAGTGCGCGAACTGCTCAAGTACGACGAGATGGAACTGGACAAGCTCGGCGACAAGGATTCCAAGATGGTTATCTTCGCTGTGCTTTCCGATACCGACCACACGTTCTCGTTCCTGCATGCAATCATGATGTGGCAGGCAATCGACATTCTATGCCGCAGGGCAAACATCAAGTACCACGGCAAGCTGCCGCGAATGGTGAACTTCATCTTCGACGAGTTTGCCAATATTGGAAAGCTTCCCGATATTGAGCACACAATATCCGTTGTCCGCTCGCGCAACATCGCGATCTCGATCATATTGCAGTCTATGGCGCAGCTGGACACCACATACGATAAAGCTGCGAAGACAATCGTCGACTGCTGCGACACGATGATCTTCCTCGGCGGCAAATCCACCTACACCAACAAGGAGATCTCCGAGATGATCGGCGACGAGACCATTCATCAGACGACGTTCGGCGAATCGCACGGGCAGTCCCCTTCCGGGTCGAAGAACATGCAGATTCAGGGGCGCAAGCTCATCGATCCCGCTGAGATCGGCAAGATGAGCCGCAAGGATGCGATCCTCCTGATTGCCGGCACGGATCCGCTCAAGGACAAGAAGTACGACCCTGCTAAGCACCCGAACTACATCTACCTTGATCCCGGGGACAACAGGAAATGCATCCATGACAAACCGCTTGACATCAAGAAGTACCTTGCGGGTCAGAAGGTTAGCTCCTCTTCCACTGCTTCACGAAAGGAGGCATAGCTGCTTTGGACGGACTTCTCGATATTCTATCCAACGCTGTCCAGTTCATCGGGCAGGCGCTTATCGTGCTCGGCCTTGTAAACGTCGGACTCACCATGAAAGACGGTGTTAGCGGCGGAGGCGGTCAGCTTTCGGGCGCTGTCACGATGATCGTCGCAGGCGGATGCATCTTCGCTGTCGCGAGGATGATCCACGCAACCTAAAAGAACCACTTTCCTAACGTCATGACGTTGTTTCTCATAAGAAAGGAGAATTGAGTATATGAATCTCGGCAACGTAACCTCCCTGCTGTCATCTGGTGTGCAGTTCCTCGGCGCTGTCCTTCTGGTCATGGGCCTTGTGAACTTGGGACTCACCATTAAGGATGGCATGCAAGGAGGCGGTGGCCAGCTCGCCGGCGCGATCGCAATGATCGTTGGCGGCGGCATTGTCATCGCTGCAGGCGCTTACTTCGGCTCCATCGACACATCGTGGGCTAACTAAACGCACTGCAAGTCCCCCTATGGCGCAGATTGCGGCGTGGGGGGACTGCGCTTTTCATCATCAACGAAAGGAGTTGGCAGCAAATGCTATCCGTTGGAATACACAAGGACATCGGCGAATACGAGCCAAAATACTTTGCCAAGATGGGCAAGCGCACCATCATCTGCGTTTGCGGGGCTGTAGGGTCCTGCCTTGCATCTGCCTGGTACATCATGTTCGTGCTCGGCTTGCAGCCATCTGACTTCAGTTTCGTTATCTTCGGAATCTCGATTCCGTTTTGGCTGTGCGGGTTCTTCAAGCCTCACGGCTTGAAGTTCGAGGTTTTCGCCAGATATTGGCTGGAGTACAACTTCGAGACCAAGCACATCCACTACATCCCATCGTTCAAGTTGGCCGGATTCGATGAGCGATGCGATCAGAGAAAAGAAAGGAAAATCTATGACAAGGAACTTCGAAAACTCGCAAACGAGCCCGGCATCGAGGCCTACAGCCCAAAAGCCGGACGCGTCATTTAGCCCATACGGATCGCCAGACCAGGAGTGGGACCCGACCGCTCCGCGCAAGGAAGAGCGCTATTCCTCCCCTTCCTTTGAAGCTGCAGGCGACCCGTACTCTGATTACACTTCCAGCATCTTCGCAACCGGGCACAACCCGAACCCAGATACCCACCCGCAGCCGGACATGTCGATGTCGGGAATGCTCGACGAGCAGGCTCTGAACGCCATTGGGAGCATGGCCGCGAACTCGTTAAAGGGGAAGGCTCCGAAGAGGGAGCGCCTTACCCGAAGCGAGAAGAAGGCCGCAAAGCGCGAGCTTGCCCGCAAGAAGCGCGAGGCGAAGGCACGCGACAAGGAGCTTCGCAGCAAGCACAAGTCAATCGCGGCGCAGCTGAAGAACCGCGACAAGGAGCTTTCGGACCTTATGGCCGGCAGCCGCAAGGCGCGTCGCCGTGCGAAGGACGTTCTCCACTACATCGGGTACAACGCAATGTACATCGACGGTATCTGCGAGGTTGAGGAAGGGTTGTTCTCCGAGACCATCGCATTCTCCGATACCTCCTACCAATCAACGCGCGATGACATCCAGAAGGGCATCTTCTCATCCATGTGCCGCCTTTACGACCAGTTCGGCGCAGACACCTTGATTCAGATGAGCGTCATCAACACGCCGATTCCCTCTTCCGAGATCGGAAGCCGCCAGTTCTTCGACCCGATGAAGCAGGACTCTGCGAACGCATCCGAGGATGCGGCGCTGTTCAACGAGATTTTGAACCAGAAGCTCCGCCAGGGCGTATCGAACATCAGGCGCGACCGTTACATCACCTTCTCGGTGGAGGCTGAGAACGTCAACGAGGCATTGCCGAAGCTTGCCCGCATCGAGACGGAGACCCAGCGAATCCTCTCGACCGTGAACTCGCCTTCCCGTGTTCTCAACGGAACCGAGCGTCTGAAGGTGATCCACTCGCAGCTGAGCCCGATGCAACCGTTCTACTTCGATTACCGCAAGGACGTCGGCGGCTATTCCGGGATGACGACGAAGGATGCCATCGCGCCGAACTGCCTCGATTTCAAGCCGGAAGGGTACATCGACTGCTTTAAGTCGGACGGCATGTGGTGCCAAGTGCTCTCTATGAGCCATTTCGGCTCGGAGCTTTCCGATAAGGCGCTGTCCGACATCGTTTAGCTTCCCATCCCGCTGAACGCCACATGGTTCGCACAACC
>ERZ1026882.363-NODE-363-length-28003-cov-26.131423_pt1 | contig 28003 bp, 32 predicted proteins | sample MGYA00380171_ERZ1026882 | MGnify/ENA primary metagenome ERZ1026882 (study PRJEB33269, sample SAMEA4719807) | human gut metagenome | biome: human-associated habitat; feature: organic feature; material: feces | place: Cameroon | collected 2013-10 ...
CTCAATTGAAATACTGTCTACCTGTGCACTTAAATGATTTTAGACACCAGATCCATATCTATTATAGAGTAAGATCAGTATAAGCAAAACGAGTATCACTATATATCTTTTTTTCATTATTATAAATAACTTGAAGCATAGAAATTGGTTTTACTCGAATAAGTTTGCGATGTAATCTTTACAATTCCTACATTTCCAACTCCAACATAAGTATCAAGATTTCCAGAACATTTTAAGGTAATACAGGAGGAAGTACATGTGGTTTTGTTACTTTGTCCAGAAAGTTTATATGTATATATAACAAAATCAGAATCTACGCTTGCATTAGAAGCACTTGCATTTGTCCAGTGCTTTCCACTGTAATATCCAACGGCATTAAATGTAATTGTAGCTGAACCAACCACCAAATCACTACTTAATGTTTTACTATAAGTAGCACGAGTCGATTGTGGTGAAGACGAAATGTCTTCTATATTTGTAGTTGAGTCTTTTTCAACTTCTTTTTGATATTTTTTCGCTGAGTCTATTGCTTCTTTCAGTTCTCCAACTGTAACAGTTGTATAGCTAGCTTTTGGGTTTACTTCAAGGTTATTTTCGTCTATGTCCAAATATGATAGGACATCATAAACATTTTCAGTTGTTATAACTGTCTCTTCCGAGAACTGTTTATTGCTTTCGGCTGCAAAAACAGGTATTGGAGCTATCGTTGTATATACTAGAGCCAACGACATTGATGCTGCAATTACTTTTTTAATAATTTTTTTGACTTTCATTGAAAGACAAAAAAATTTATCACAACTATATATAATATATAGAGATGAACATTATAATTCCCGCAATTTCATTTCATTTATTTTCTTTTTGCGCGTAATCGTTCTATTTCTTTTTATCCGATTATAAATTGATACAACAGCAGGAATATTTGTAAGTATAAAGATGATGATACAATTATGTATCTTTTCCTTTATAGACATCTGATTTTTGGAAACGAAATTATATGAGAGTGTCAATAACCCCTGCTTCTCAACGCGTTCAAAACTTTCTGGTTCAAAATTAAGATACACTATAATTAATACGATTGAAAGAACAAGAAAAATAATTGGTGTTAATGATACGGTAGTTGTTCTTCTTTTTTTATTTAAATATGATTCTAAAAAACGTACACAAATAATGGTTAATGCCATTATTATTACGATGAATAAAATTGTAGAAAATTTCATTTATTCTCCTTTTTGCTCTCTGTATTTTTTTATCAATATTTTTGCTGTGTCAAAATCAAGTTGATCATCTATTACCATTTTTTTAATTAATGAAATATAAGCGTCATTTTCTGTTTGATCATTCATTTGCATTTTTTGTATAAGTCGATCAAGTCTCAATCGCACGGTAGGATATGTTATATGATACAATTTTGCAACCTCTTTTAAAGAGCCAGATGACATAACAAAATTTTTTATAAATGTGATATCTTCATCACTTAAATTGTATATCCATTCTTGCGCTTTTCGTCTCATTACCAACCCCTTTCTTTAATATTATTGATATTATCATTTAATAATGTTAAAGTCAACTGCTAATATTATGTTATTTACATCTTTTTATCTTAATAATCATTCGAAACCTCAAACTGGTAAATATAAGGTTTTCAGATTCGAGGTTACTCTCAACCCCCTTGCTTTTGTTTATGTTTCTTCAATCATCAGTTATAAAAAACAGAAGCATTTTAATCCGTTAACCATGTCGGTTTCATTTTGTGTTATACTATTTTATAAGATTTGTTTTGTCGCCGCTGCCGCTTCGGTCGGTGCAAAGCTGACATCTACCAGATGTCCTGCACCCTTGTATTTGCCCTTATCAGAGTTCGTAAATCCATATGGAAGATATAATATAAGGGAAAGCTCACCTGCTGGTCTGCGTCTATTGGGACAGTATATTTATTATGATACACTGGTGGTACACGGAAGCCGCGATAAACTGGAAGGTTATGGAGGTAAACAAAATGAATGATAGAAAGTTAAAGGGTATAGCAGTTATTCTATTTGGAATACTCTTAAGTGCAAGTGGCGCAGAAATGAATCGAACTGTATTGGCAAGTTTTAGCGATTTCCCGTTTGCTCTTATTGGGATAATTGTTGGAATTGTTGGACTTATAATGGTTTTCAAAAATAATAAAGGATAACAAATTCAATTTGTATGGATGGAGTGTTGTAAATTCCAACTGGAATAAGTAAAGAAAAAATGATATTATGATTAAAACAGTATAGGAACGTGAAATAATATGGGGTAGGAGGGAAAATTATGACAAGACAGGAAGTTCTAATGACTTTTGCACAGGATACCAGAAGAATATTGAAAAGTAATTTATCTAAACTTATTGTCTATGGTTCTTATGCCCGTGGTGATTATAAAGAAAATTCGGATATTGATGTTATGATATTAACACCCTTATCCAAAGAAGAAATAGAGAAGATCGAGAATCGTATTTTTGACCTTGCATTTGATCTGGAATTGGAGTCAGGGTTTGTAATCAATCCGGTTTTGGAAAATGAAGCTCATTACAAATACTGGTTGGGAGCAGTGCCATTCTATGATAATGTGGAAAGGGAGGGCATTGTAATTGGATGAGAGACAAAAGGATTTAAGTAATTATCGAATTACAGAGGCTGAGGACAGTCTGAAAGTAGCGTTACATTGTTTGAATGAGGGACTGTATAAGGACTCGATTAACCGTTCTTATTATGCTGCATTTTATGCGGTAAAAGCGGTATTAGCATTGAGTACCGTTGATTTTAAACGGCATAAAGATGTTATGGGATATTTTAATAAGGAATATGTAGCTAAGGAAGTATTTCCGCGTGAAATTGGACGAAAACTTGGAACATTACAGAGGGTACGCGAGAAAAGTGATTATGATGATTTTTATATTGCGTCGAAAGAAAAAGCCAATGAACAGTTTCAAACAGCAGAGTTGGTTATCAGCGTAGTAAAAAAGTATTTGGAAAGAAAATCAATATTAAAGCACTGCGTGAATATATGATTGCAGTCGGAAAAAACACGCGTCATATATTAGAAAATATTACATTAGAGCAGATAAAATCAATGGTGTCATATGAAAGAGTAATGCGTATCTTAGAAGAAGGCGGTGGTAACAAAGGACGTACCCGACAATACTCTTGTAGGTGGCGTGCCTGCAAAGAAAATTAAAGACATTAAAAAAAATACGTATATATAAAAAATGCGGAAATACGGCAAAATACTATATAAAAAAATGCGGAAACATGTTAAAATAAAAAAATAAAAAATGTGGAAAAGAGAAAGATACAATGTTTAAACGTAAAATATATAGTAAAATGCAAGAATGGAAAATGAATTCAAATGGGAAGACAGCCCTTTTAATCGAGGGAGCAAGACGAGTCGGTAAATCAACTGTAGTTGAAGAATTTGCAAAAAATGAATATGAAAGCTATATATTGATTGATTTTTCAAGGGCGTCAAAAGAAACAAAAGAACTTTTCGAAGATGTGTCAGATTTGAATTTTTTATTCCTGCAGTTGCAGTTACAATATAAGGTGGATTTGCAGGAAAGAAAATCAGTAATTATATTTGATGAAGTTCAACTTTGTCCGGCAGCACGTCAGGCAATTAAAGCCTTGGTTGCAGATCACCGATATGATTACATTGAAACGGGATCCTTTATTTCAATTAAGAAAAATGTGAAGGATATTTTAATTCCCAGTGAGGAAAGAAAAATCAGTATGTATCCAATGGATTATGAGGAATTTTTATGGGCAATTGGAGATACAACAACATTTTCACTATTAAAAAAATGTTTCGATATGAATCAGGGATTAGGAGATGCAATTAATCGTAAACAATTAAGGCAATTTCGTCTATATATGCTGGTTGGTGGAATGCCACAGGCGGTGTCAACTTACATTGAAACGAACAATTTCAGAAAAGTAGATGAGATAAAAAGAGATATCTTGAATTTGTATGAAAGTGATTTTGCAAAGATTGATCCGACAGGACGTTTAGCAATGCTATTTGACGCGATTCCAGCTCAGTTAAATAAAAACGCAGCAAGGTATCAGACGAGTAGTGTATTAAATGGTGAAAAACAAGATAAAATATTAGAACTGATTGCAGAACTAAAAGATTCAAAGACAGTACTGATTGCATATAATACAAATGATCCGGATGCCGGTATGTCCAATACAAGGGATTTATCAAGATTTAAGTTATTCCTAAGCGATACAGGTTTGTTTGTAACATTAATGTTCAAGGACAAAGATTTCACAGAAAATGAGATATATCAGAAGCTGTTAAATGATAAATTAAGTGTGAATCTGGGATATTTATATGAAAATATTGTAGCCCAATGCCTGGCTTCAAATGGAAATGAATTGTTTTATCATACGATTATGAATGAAAATTCCAAACATAATTATGAGATAGATTTTATTTTAGCGAAAAAGAATAAGATAATTCCGTTGGAGGTGAAATCGTCAGGATATAAAACACATAAATCACTTGATGTGTTTACGGAAAAATATTCGGGAAGGATATTGAAACGATATTTGGTTTATACGAAAGATATGTGTAAGGATCAGGATATTTTTTGCCTACCGGTTTATATGGTACCATTTTTGTAAAATTTGGTCGTACAAATAAATGGATATAGGGATACAGCAATACAAAGATCATTTCGAAGAAGAATATATAATGGTTTAAGAAACACCAAATTCTTATCTAAAAGAGTTCTATGACAAAGACGGAATTGGAATGACCGTGATATATGGCCGTAGACGTATAGGAAAGTCTACACTTATTGCAGAATTTGTCAAAGATAAAAAAACTATATTTTATACAGCAACAAAGGTTGGAAAGAATCGAAATTTAGAATTGTTTTCCCAACAGGTAGTAGATTTGATGATGCCGGGGATGGGGGATATAAGCTTCCATACAACGGAAACGGTCTTTGATTTTATTGATAAAAACATTGGCAGTGATAAGTTGCCATATTGGGCAGAAAAGGACGAGGCTCTTTTATCAATCATACAGAAATATATTGAAAAATAATTATTTTGTATGGAATATCTGCATGGCTCCATAAGTATGCGGCAAATGCGGAGCCGTGACCTTTCTCGACGGGCAGGAAAAATTCCGGCAGTTTGCGCACGTATTACACAATTGCTTGAGATTTGTGTGCGTTTTTGTATCCAGGTGCAGGATCAGTGTTGCTGTCTTAAGCGGCCGGAGCATCTGCCCCTCGGTAAGCTGGATGTCATCCGGAGCAAGGCTCTTATAAATCTGTGGGAGCAGGTTAAGGGAATAGGTATCTCCCAGAAAAGATAATTCTGCAAGATACAGACGGCTCTGACGTTCTACCACATGTGCAAACTCTTCATAAGACTGTGATAAAAGCATCAGGCTGATGCAATCCACAATGTAAGCTTCCTGGATCTGTTCATGGTTCAGATATAATTCCGACAGTTCATCCACTCCGTTTCCAAGCGTCACAAACCCATAGGCATAGTGTGGCAGAGAAACCCCGTCTAAATTCTGATCCAGAGAGTAATACGCATAGGATTCAACCAGGGGAAGAAGTGCCGTATAAATTGCCTGAATATGAGGCAGGTCATCCGAAGGAAAATGAAAACGGCTGCAAAATTCGTTCCAGTCACCGGAGGATAATCTGGGAGTAAGTTTACATTTCATGGGATACATCCTCCTTATCGGAAGCTGCCATAACGGCCGCAATTTCCTGAAAGCGACCCGTGATCTTATCATAGTTCTTTCGGTGATGGGGAAATCCACAGTTTATGCAGGATTTGATACCACTTTTTAAATATTCACAGTTTCCACCACAGGATTTCCCAAGTGTATAGAGGGGACAATAACAAAACAGACAGTTAAAGTCTTCCTCAGGAATTCCTTTATGACATGGAAAATATTCACATTTTTTATTTTGAAAAAACTTATAATATTCGCTCAAAACGTTTCACTCCAATCAAAGCATAATCATAGCATAATTATATCGGAACAACAAGCGGATCGCAGGAAATGCGAATGACATAAAAACCACACATGAAAAACCACGTCCGGTGGGGCGATCTGCCATGTCATGGAATCCAGCCGGGAGGCTGTGGAGTTTTAATTAAAAATGAAAGCATGCATAGACTTCAGAGACAACGGAAGCATCCAGCCATCCTTTTTCCGCCATATCCTGCAGGATATGACATGCTTTTTCATGCGTCATACCCTGTTTATAGGGGCGGGTTTCCGTTAATGCCTGATAAATATCCACACATGCCATCATACGTTCCTGCGTATTCAATTCTGCAGCAGTTTTTCCGAACGGGTAGCCTGTACCGTCCAGCCGTTCATGGTGAAAGGCTGCCCAGTCGCGGATTTCCTCAAAATCATCAATTCCGGACAAAATATAGTAGGTGTATGCGGCATGGTGTTTCATTGTTGCAAACTCGTCATCGGTCAGCCGCCCCGGTTTTTCTAAAATCTCATTTCCGATAGCCACTTTTCCGATATCATGCAGCGCACCTGCAAGGTACATTTTTTGTGCCGTTTCCTCGTCAAATCCCATGTAACGTGTTAATTTCTCGGCATCTTCAGCCACACCGATGGAATGGGTACTGGTAAAAGGCGATTTGTAATCTACAATATGCGCGAAAAAGTCTGCAAGTGTTTTGATCTGGGCAAAGTCAAGTTCCTGCTTAATCCGCGGGATTTTATTCCATAAAAAAGTTTCTAAATTTTCATCTCCAAGGGAAAGAAAATCAGGTTCCGAAAATGCATGAAAAAATGCATCGATACATTCCCCGTCGATCATACTGCCGTCTGCCTTCTGGAGAAAACGTTTTGCTTTTTCCCATGTTTCTGTTGTAAATATTTTTGCACGGCAGCTTACATCCAGCAGGTCACACATGTGGATAATACGCGCAAAAAGCGGGATCTCGGTCCATTTTTTCCCGAAAGGACCGCTTCCGTCGGCATTTTCATGATGATATAAAATGACATTGGCCACATCGGTGTGAAATGGCAGGCCCTGAATATTTTTTTCACCTGAGGAGCAGTGCGTTCCAAGCTGTGGAAATTCCCGTGTGGCAGTGGCATGCGCAATATCGTTGTGCAATTCTTCCTGAATATACTGCGTCAGCGCGTTGTCATGCAACAGGGCGCAGACAGCGAGATCCTGCAGCGCTTTTCCCTGTACACCCATCTGTCCGGCGATGCAGACGCTCATATATGCAACACGTTTGGCGTGTTTGTTCGTTACGTGTGTTAATTCAGCCTCGACGCAGTCAAGCGCATAGGAGCAGGCTGAAAATAATCCTAAAATATCTAATTTCATAAAAACAATCCTCCGAGATAGTAACAATTATACAAAAAAACCGGTGATTTTTCATTGCTTATTTTTTGATATTTCTAAGACATACCGGGAAGAGCCAGGTTCTTCTATACAGTATCATTCTTGTTATGATAAGATGAAAAGGAAGTATTGGTGCGTGAACTCAGGAGATATTTTATGATAAAGATTTTGTACGGAACGACAAATAAGGGGAAGATGCAGGCAATGAGAACCGCATTAGAATCATTTGATCTTGAAATTGTGGGATTAAATGATATGGAGGGAGAACTTCCCATTATTGAGGAAAATGGTACAACGCCACTGGAAAATGCCAAGATCAAGGCAAAAGCATACTATGAAAGATTTAAAATGCCGGTTTTTTCCTGTGACAGCGGATTGTATTTCGATGAGCTTGATGAGAAAGAGCAGCCGGGTCTCTATGTCAGAAGAGTGGGCGGAAAAGAACTGACCGACGATGAAATGATAGAGTATTATGCGGCGCTTGCCAGACGGCATGGCGGGAAAATAACCGGTCAGTACAGAAACGCCATATTTTTTGTATTGGATGAACAACATTGTTATTCCAGCATGGACGAGTCCATTTTTACAGAGAAGTTTATTATGACAGCAATACCACATCCGAAGCGGGTTGAGGGCTTCCCGATGGATTCCTTGTCTATTGATATTTCGACAGGGAAATATTATTATGATTTGGATGTGAAAGATGTGAGTACGTCGGTGGATGATGGTGTAAGAAAATTTTTTAAACAGATTTTTGCTGGTTTACACTTGGTTCTTTAAAAAAATTATTTTACGGGGAAAACAGGAGTTTTCTGGAAAATGATCGTTTTTTGGAAATCCGGGGAATGGGTCATGTCTGTCCGGGTAGACTGGGAACACGAGAATGTTACGCTGATCAATGGCGCCATGAAATCCGGACTCTGGTATTTTGATTATGACCATGATGGAAATATGACAGAAGTACATTGGAGTCATGCGTTCCGGAAAATGCTTGGCTATCATGATATTCTGGATTTTCCGTCAATAAAAACAGCGAAGAGTATGCTGCTATAGATGGAGCATCAAATATAATAGAGGAATATCGGAATAACGGGGAATTTGACAGTTATATCCGGTCTTATATTGCAAGTGTCAGTGCAAATCTGGGCAGAGGCGAATATAAGAATGTGGATCAGGCAATTGAGGGTTTGAAACAAAAAATTGAGAATTAAATAAAAAATACTTGACTTAAAGTTAACTTTAATTGGTATATTAGGATAGATAAAAGATAAAATCGGAAGGAGAATTTATTTATATGTATATTGAAAAGATTAACGGACCGGAAGATGTGAAGAAATTAAATATAGAAGAGATGACGGCTCTCGCAGAGGAAATGCGTCATGCGTTATTAAAGAGAGCAAGTATTCACGGCGGTCATTTCGGACCAAATTTTGGTATGGTAGAGGCAATCATTGCACTGCATTATGTTTTTGAGTCCCCAAAGGACAAAATGGTATTTGATGTTTCCCATCAGACCTATCCGCACAAGATGCTGACCGGAAGAAAAGATGCCTATTTATATGAAGAACATTACGATGACGTGACCGGATACAGCTGTCCGGAGGAAAGTGAACATGACCATTTCACGATCGGACATACCTCTACGTCCGTCAGTCTGGCATGCGGTCTGGCAAAGGCAAGAGATCTTCGCGGAGAAAGCGGGAATGTGATCGCAATTATCGGAGATGGATCTTTAAGCGGAGGAGAAGCCTTAGAAGGAATTGATTTTGCGGCAGAACTGGACAGCAACATGATCATCGTGGTAAATGACAATGATATGTCAATTGCGGAAAACCACGGAGGACTTTATTCAAATCTGAAATTACTCCGCGAGACAAACGGACAGGCAGAGTGCAATTTATTTAAAGCCATGGGACTTGATTATGTCTATGTGGATCATGGAAATGATCTCAGGGAACTGATCGGGGCTTTCAGACAGGTAAAAGACAGTAGGAAACCGGTCGTTGTCCACATTAATACATTAAAGGGAAAAGGTTATAAACCGGCAGAAGAGCATAAGGAAGAATGGCACTGGCATCTTCCGTTTGATATTGAAACCGGAAAATCCCATTTTCCGGAAGTGGAAGATTATTCTTCGGTAACCTGTGAATATCTGATTGAAAAGATGAAAAAAGATCCGACAGTTGTTGCAATTACATCCGGAACCCCAACGATTCTCGGATTTACGGAGGAGAGAAGAAAAGAAGCCGGCAGACAGTTTGTAGATGTGGGAATTGCGGAGGAGACAGCGGTAGCACTTGCTTCCGGAATTGCCAAAGGTGGCGGAAAGCCGGTATACGGTGTGTATTCCAGCTTTATCCAGAGGACGTATGACCAGATTTCACAGGATCTGTGTATTGACGGGAATCCGGCAACGATTGTTGTGTATACAGGATCAGTGTTTGGCATGACGGATGTCACCCATCTGGGATTGCAGGATATTCCGATGCTTTCCAATATTCCGGGACTGGTTTATCTGGCACCGACAACAAAGGAAGAATATCTGTCAATGCTTGACTGGAGTGTGGAGCAGAAGGAAATGCCGGTTGCGATCAAACTTCCGGGCGGAGATATGATTTCGGATGGCAGAGAAGTCAAAAAAGACTGGAGTCAGCTCAACACTTATGAGGTAACGGAGAAGGGAAGCAAAATTGCACTGATCGGACTCGGAACATTTTATTCTCTGGCACTGCAGACCGCAAAAATGCTGGAGAAAAAAGGCATTCATGCAACGGTAATCAACCCGTATTATATTACCGGACTGGATGAGGGACTGCTGGAAAAACTGAAGGCAGATCATGACACGGTAGTCACACTGGAAGATGGCATCTTAAATGGTGGTTTCGGAGAAAAAATCGCAAGATTTTACGGAAGCAGCAACGTGAAAGTCTATAATTACGGATTGAAAAAAGAATTTCTTGACCGGTATGATGTAAATGAGGTATTAAAAGAGAATCATCTGACTGCAGAGCAGATTGTAAATGACGTATTATAGAAGGCAAAAATAAACAACAAACCTTGTGAGAATCGACACAATATGGTAAAATATAACATACTAGAGCTTATTTTGCATAGTGGTTAGAATAGCGGGCTCATGGAAGGAGCGGTATCATATGAAGAATAAAGATTCGAAAGCAAGGATGCAGATTATTTTTGGGATACTTTTGTTTGCATTGATTTTTATGGCAGAGTTGTATGCCATGGTCAATTTCCCGAAAATGTTTATTGTTCTGGCTGTTTTAGCTGTAGCAGATCTGATTTGCCTTTATGTGGCAATAAACGGGATCATCTCAGTATATGAGACAAAATATACCCGGAGAGAAGAACAGTATGAGAGCATTTTCAAATCCGAAAAGGCATCGTATCTTATGCTGAAAAAATATTTTGAGGAAATGTCCGTCAAGCTTGCGTATATTGAAGAAGCTTCTAAGATTCCGACAGAGGAAATTGTTAATGCACAGAAGGGAATCGCGAAAGTAATTATCAAGCGGTCCCATGAGAATACCGATGCATTGATGAATTCATACGAACAGCTGATCGACCGGTTTGATACGTTCCAGAAAGGAATGGATGGGTTCGGTACAGTTGCGGGTGCTTATAAAGACGAGATTCTTTCAGCCTGTAAGGATGAAATTTCTTCGGTGCAGAAGGATGGAAAAGAACAGGGACATTCACAGGATAAAGAGATAGCCGCAAAGCTGCAGGAAATCATTATTGCAATGAAAGATATGGAGCTGCGCCTGAATCAGACCATTATGAACAGTCAGAAAGTGGTTGTTTCCCAGCCGCAGGTTTCTGTACCTGTGGCAACACCTGTAGTAGAGCCACAGCCGGCACCGCAGAATCATGTGGAAGAAACACCGGTAGAGCCGGAGATCTCACCAGAGCCGGAAGAAAGTTTGGAGCCGGAACCGGAGATTTCGCCGGATCTGGAAGAAAACCCGGAACCGGAAATTTTGCCGGATCTGGAGGAGAGTCTGGAACCGGAGATTTCACCGGAGCCGGAAGAAAGTATGGAGCCGGACCCGGAGATCCTGCCGGATATACCGGAAGAGGAGAGTTTTGAGCCGGAGGAAGAGCCTCCGGTCATGGCAGCGGATGAGATTATCCCACCGGACCCGGAAGAATCGATTGAGGAAGCAGAAGAACTGGTAGAACCGGATCCGATTCCGGAGGATGCAATCGTTGAGGAAGCGAATGATGAGAACCTGCTGGAGGAAGAACTTCCACCGATGCCGGATCTGTCAGATCCAAACCGTTCCATGAGCCCGGATGAAATAGCTGCCCTGTTTGCAAATATGGGCAATGACGACAATGCGGATAAAGCCGGGGAACCTGCCGAAGAAACGGTGGAACCGGAGGATATTCCCGAGCCGATTGAAGAGCCGGAAGCAGTAAAAGAAGCACCGCTTCAGCCGGAAGAACCGGCAGATCCGAATAAGGCATTAAGCCCGGATGAGATAGCCGCTCTGTTTGCAAGTATGGGAACGTAAATTAAACGGATAAATAACGGATAACGCCATTTGTTTCACGTAAAAACGTGTGACAGATGGCGTTTTGTCATAAAATGGAAAAATGTAGTTGCATTTCTTTTTCATTGTGTTATACTTAGGTCGTTGCAATTTAATAGTTTAAAGCAGAGTAGACACATGTGCGTTAAGTGCCGGATGAACAGGGAGTTGTCACCCGGACGAAAAGAGAATCTTGCGGTACATGAGTCGCATCCCGCTGCATCCGAAGATATTATTATCTCCAGTTGTAGTACGGTGAGGTCTGCAAAGGAGGTAATTTTTTTATGAAAAAATTCGTTACTTTGTTCACCGATTCTTTCCGTGAATTAAAAGCGGTAAGAACCATCACTACCATGGCAATGCTTGCTGCAGTTGCTGTCATTCTAGGATTTTTCTCCATTGAATACGGACAGTTTATCCGGATTGGTTTTTCCGGCATTCCAAATGGTATCATTGATTATCTGTTTGGACCGGTGGTTGGAGGAATTTTCCATGGTGCGTTGGATATTATCAAGTATATGATGAAGCCAACCGGACCATTTTGCCCGCAGCTGACACTGGTTGTTATACTGGCCGGAATCCTGTACGGATGCTTTTTTTATAAGAAAAAGCTTACGATCTGGCGTGTGCTGGCAGCTAAATTTGTAGTTATGCTGGTTTGTAACGTGATTCTGACAACGCTTTGTCTGACCGTGTTATATGGACAGGCATTTATGGTGATTCTTCCGGCGCGTGCACTGAAGAATCTGATTATGTGGCCGATAGATTCGGTGATCTTTTTTGCAATCACAAAGGCCTTAGAACAGATTGGACTCTTTCGCATGTTCCAGAAGCCTGTACTTGCAAATTCTGCAAATATGCAGGGGAATTAGAAAATTTAATAAGTTATAGAACAAAAACCGTCCGCAGAAAGAAAATTGCGGACGGTTTTTTATAAATTTATTTACGGATCGGATGGGTGGCAATATTTTTTAAAATACGAACAGCGGTCTGCATACCTTCCACAGAGATATGTTCATATGGGCCGTGGAAACCGTAACCGCCGGTACCGAGATTTGGACACGGCAATCCCATAAAGGACAGTCTTGCGCCGTCTGTACCGCCACGGATCGGACGGGAGAGCGGTGTCAGACCTTCGGAGGCAATTGCCTGTTTTGCCAGATCCACGATTTCCATTTTATCTTCAATGACAGAGAGCATATTCTCATACGAATGTTCGATGTCGAGCGTGACGGTTTCCGGTCCATATTTCTGATTCATGGATTGTGCAAGGTCACGCAGATTCTGCAGCCGTTTCTCAAATGTAGTTTTGTCATGGTCACGAATGATAAAGGAAAGGGTGGCGGAAGCCACATCTCCGGACATATCGGTCAGATGATAGAATCCTTCCCGGCCGCTGGTGTGTGCCGGCGTTTCCGCTTCCGGAAGCCGGGAAACAATTTCACATCCCACCAGTGCCGCATTGACCATAATGTCTTTTGCTTCGCCCGGATGAACATTTACACCTTTAATATGAAAGATGGCACTTGCGGCATTAAAATTTTCGTAAGCCACTTCGCCTTCGTAATCGCCGTCCACCGTGTATGCATAATCTGCCTGAAAGATAGCAAGGTCAAACAGATTTGCACCTGCACCGACTTCTTCGTCCGGCGTAAACCCGATCCAGACATCCCCGTGTGGTGTACCTTCTGCAATCAGTTCTTCCACGGCTGTCATGATTTCGGCAACACCTGCCTTGTCATCAGCGCCCAGAAGTGTGGTACCGTCTGTCGTGATCAGGGTTCTTCCTTTTAAAGAGGCAAGGGATGGAAAATCACTTACCTTTAAGACATCCTGACTTCCTTTTAATAAGATATCCCCGCCATCATAGTTGGGAATGATCTGTGGTTTAACATCTTTTCCGGAAAAATCCGGGGCGGTATCCATATGAGCGATAAAGCCGATGGATTTACAGTTTTCCATGCCCGGTGTGGCAGGAAGCTTGGCATATACATAGCAGTGATCGGTGAGGAGTATATTGGTAAGACCGAGAGTTTCCAGTTCCTGCTTTAAGGCTTTTGCAAGCGTGAACTCACGCTCACTGCTTGGAATGTCACTGCAGGATTCATCGGAGGTTGTCCAATAGCTGACATATTTTAGTAATCTTTCTTCTACTTTCATGTTAAATTGTTCCTTTCAAATATGCTTTTAAAAAAATTTAAAAAAAATAAAAAAAGTGCTTGCTTTTTTAATACTCCTATTATATAATAACTCTTGTCTTAAGGAAAGACACAAAACAAACAACTTAAAAATGCGCGATTAGCTCAGCTGGCAGAGCACCTGACTCTTAATCAGGGTGTCCAGGGTTCGAACCCCTGATCGCGCACTCGCAAAGCTTATTTTGATTGAATCAAATGGCAAAAGAACTCTTGACGAACAATGTGATTCGTTGGGGGTTTTTTTATTATATAAAATGCAAATAATTATAGAAAGAAACCATAGGGGGAAATATGGAGAAAGTATATGAGTATGCAGCCGCGGTTCTGGCAGAGGTCAAACGCGCGATTGCGGGGAAGGATGCCTGTATTACCAAAGCTTTTGCTACAATTCTTGCGGGAGGGCATATTCTGATTGAGGATGTGCCGGGTGTGGGAAAGACAACACTTGCCATCGCCTTTTCGCGTGTCATGGGACTTTTGGATCACCGTGTACAGTTTACACCGGACGTGCTTCCGGCAGATATTGTAGGATTTAACATGTACCAGAAAGAGACGGGACAGTTTGTGTACCATCCGGGAACGATCATGTGTAATCTGTTTCTTGCGGATGAGATCAACCGGACTTCGCCAAAGACACAGTCCGCGCTTCTTGAGGTGATGGAGGAGGGCAAAGTAACGGTGGATGGTGTGAGCCGAAAAGTGCCGCAGCCGTTTGTTGTCATTGCAACGCAGAATCCCAAAGGCAGTGCGGGAACGCAGCTTCTTCCGGAATCACAGCTGGACCGGTTCATGACCTGCATGAGCATGGGGTACCCGGATCTGCAGAGTGAGATGGAAATTGCCCAGGGAAAAACGATGACGAAAGCGGAGGATCTGCAGCCGGTTCTTCTTCCAGAGCAGCTGTGGGAGATGCAGCAGTATGTGGAACAGATTTATGTGCATGATCATGTTGCAAAATATATCGTACAGCTGATGGAGGCTACCAGAAAAAATGCTTACATTGAGCTGGGGGTAAGTCCCCGTGGCACGATCGCATGCGTGCGGCTGGCAAAAGCATGGGCATTTTTGCAGGGAAGAAATTATGTGATTCCGGATGATGTGACGGACATTTTTGCGGATGTGGCAAAACACCGTATTGTGCTCAACACAAAGGCACGGATCGGACATGTGACAGTCGATGCCACCCTGCAGGAAATTCTGTCGGATGTGGACAAACCAACAACATACAAAAGACTTAGGGGATAAACGTGGGCAGTTTTCTGATTGGAACAGGGGTGACGCTTGTCACATTTTATATAGCGCTGATCTATGGAAGCATTGCGATTGGGCTGATTGGGTTTGCAGAACTGGTACTGATGCTGCTTGCATGTTTGTATCTGCTGATTTATTGCAGACATATTACGGCAGATATCAGGATTCCGCTTACCGTGGCGGAAAAAGGGAAAAAAGTTACGGTACAGCTTACCGTGGATCAGACCATGTTGTTTCCGGCAGCAAAAGTGCGTTACCGTGTGCGCTGTAGAAATACATTTGCCGGGTATGCCAGAAATTTCTGGTGGAACGGTGCCGGACTGATGCGCGGAATGCAGTGCATGGAAAAGCGTGTCGTGCTTTCTCATGTGGGAAGTTATGAGTATGAGCTTGTAAAAGTACGGATTTATGATCTGACCGGTCTGTTTTATGTGCATAAAAAAATAAAGAGATTTGCAGATATACAGGTGCTGCCGGAACTGGATGCGGTGGCAGTACAGGTGTCGGAGCGGGTACGCAGATATTTCGGAGAAGCGGAAAGCTACGATGATTTTCAGCCGGGAACAGATGTCAGCCAGATCTTTGATGTGCGGGAATATCGTCCGGGGGATCGCCTGCAGCGCATACACTGGAAACTCTCCGCCAAATCGGACGGGCTTCTGGTGCGGGAGGACAGTCAGCCGCTTGCCTGTGCGGTGGTATTTTTGCTGGACATGCTGCCACAGATGGCAGGAAAAGGCCGGCATATGAGGCGCAGCAGGGAAGCCTATGCGGAAACCTTTCTCACAATTGCGGCAGATCTGGTGTATTCGATGATGGATGCCGGCTGCCCGCATTATGTGGCATGGCAGGAGGAAACAGAAATCAAACGGTTGCGCGTCGAGGATGAGGAAAGCGTGTATCTGTTTTTGATGCAGTTTATGGAATGTCAGAAAGAAACGGCTGGTTCACTGCGACAGAGATATGAGCAGCAGTATCGCTGCGAGCATCCGGTACACAGGCTGGAACTGACACCGGAGCTTTTTCTTGTGCTGGATGGACAGACACTTGCGGATTTTGGTGGAGATAACTGGAGACAGAAGCTGGAAGAAATGGAGCTGGTATTGTGAACAGGAAGGACAGGAGAGGGAATAAAACCACATATTTGTCTGGCAATACCGGTATCCGGCTGATCTGTGAGGCGGTTGCTGTGGAACTGCTGTTTTATGCAATGCTTGCGATTTTCCGGAGTGCATTCGGATGGCAGCTGCCGATCCGTGCGCTTGGTAAACTGCAGGTGGCCATGCTGGTAAGCCTTGTGCTGTTTATCGTGGGAGTTCCTGCGACCGGAAAATATCAGAGGGTCTGCAAGGTTGTGCTTGAAATCGGATATCCGGCGGCACTCGTACTGTTTGGAATTTTTCACCGGAGAAAACTGACAGAGAGCGGAAAAATGCTGTTTCAGGCATATCTGTCATATTGGAATAAACAGTATGGAACAAATTATATGACCGGGGCCGGGACGGAGATGCGGTATACTTATATGCTGGCGTTTTTATTGGCAGTTGTTGTGCTGTTAAGTCTGATGTTTCGATATGTGACCGGTGTGCGGCTGGTTTTGCTGCTTCCGGATATAACAGCGTTGTCGGTTGCTCTTCTGGTCAATGCCAGACTGGGCTGGAGTGGAATTGCACTCTTTTTCGTGGGAACCGTGCTGGTGTCTGCGGCACCATGGACGCACATGGATGTAAGGGTGGCTGACGGTCGTACCCATGTATGGATGCAGCTACTGTCTTATGCTGCAGCCGGTGTGTTTGCCGTGATTCTTGTCTCGGTGAGCAGCTATGCGTTTTCCGGTGTGGCAAAGCAGATTCCGAAAAAGTCACCGAAGTTTTATGCGTTTCAGAGACAGGTGGAAGAACGTGTGAAAAACCTGACGTTTTCGGGGATAACTTTGCAGGGATCGCGGGAACATGTGGATAATACAACACCGGACTATACCGGAAAAACCGTATTTTCGATAGAAGCATCGAAAGCCCCGGCGGGCAAACTGTATCTGAAATCATTTGCCAGTGGCACATATCAGAACGGTACATGGGTAAATGAAGGGAAAACGTTTGCGCACGAAGTGGATAAGGCGGGATACCATCGCAGTGATGTTGCAATGTTAATGCAGCAGAATGCCGGTGAACTTGTAAAATACATCCGTTCGAGTGAGCTGGCAGAGGATGAAACACAGACGGTTTCGTATCAGATTTCCTATCGGGCACTGGGGTTAAAAAACGCGTATATGCCTTATTTTTCAGATTTGCAGACAGCCGGTGGGAAGGTCTGGCTCAGGGATGATACGGTGGTACGTAAAAAGAGGGCAACGGGAAAGGTTTCTTTTGAGGGACTGGATGAAAATACGGATCTGCGCGATGTTTTTGACAGGTTTTGTATGGTCCACGAAGAAACAGATACGGATCTGCAGCAGTGGTATGATGCCTATGCGGACAGCAGATACCGTAAATTTGCCACGGATGTTCCGGCAGTGGGAGATTTTATTACACGAAGGCTGGCTCTGGAAAGTATCGGATATGGCGTGTATGAGGAAAACGGCACCTATGTGGCGGATCAGATGGAAACAGGCGGGTTATACGATGAGGATTGGCTGGCAGATACGGATGGAAACAATTCCGGACGGGCAGAAAGACAGATAACTACCAACAACATCCGGCAGAATCTTGCGACACAGGTTGCCAACTGGCTGGGTAACGAAAATACCTATAACTTATATCTGAATCACATCCCACAGGGGAAAGATACCATTGCTTATTTTCTGGAAACCGGACATGAGGGATATTGTATGCATTTTGCCAGCGCGGGTGCGCTGATTTTACAAAGTCTGGGAGTTCCGGCGCGTTATGCATCGGGATATGTGGTGGAACCATCGGCATTTCATAAAGAAAAGAAAGGCTATCAGGCAGATGTGCCGGACTACAATGCGCATGCATGGGTGGAAATTTATCTGGAAAATATCGGATGGGTGCCGGTGGAAATGACTCCGGGCTATACGAATGACAGTGCAAAGCTGCCGACGACTCCGGAATTGCGCGATACGTGGAAACAGCGGCATGAAGAGCACAAAGATGCGGCGGAGCAGAATCCGCAGACGCAAATGCAGACAGAAAATAAATCGTCATCAGAAACACAGATGGAAACACAGCAGCAGACAGAAAGTCAGATGACGGAGAAGGAGACAAAGCGGCCGGTAAAAAACAATGAGAAAAAGAACAACAGGCGAAATCTGCAAGTATTTTCTGCGGTGAGTCTGACGCTGCTTGCTGTTGTTCTGATGCTGGTTCTGGTGACAAAATCGTTGCGCATTTACCGGGAACAATTGCTTATGGAGTTGCGCAACCGGCAGAATCGTCATGCGGTATACCGGATCAACCGGCGGATTTACCGGGGATTACATCAGCGAAGTTTTGGCATGAAGACCGATGCGGACTATCTGGAAAAGCTGATGACAACCTATCCGTCCGTTCCGGCGGAGGATTGGAAGAAGTATCTGTGCATTGTGCAGAAAGCGGTCTTTTCCGAAGAAGAGATTTCACAGGAAGAAGCACGGTTTTGTTATCGGCTGTACCGGAAGTACAGAAACCGGCGGATTTTGGGAAAGTAGGATAACGGAAAAACCGCCTCCTTAGCGGGAGGCGATCAGTTTACATATCGGGTTGCCCTTAGAAGAAAATTTTTCTTCGTATTCGGTCATGATATTTCCTTCATTCATGGATGGATCATGGTGCAGGTCACGGGTGGAGGCATTAAGATGCCAGCGGTCGGAAGTTTCGATTTCCTCGAGAGAAAACGTAAACAGATCCTGATTGTCCGTTTTAAATTCCAGCCGTCCGTCGGCTGCAAGAAACTGGTCATAGCGGTCTAAAAATTCATGGGAAGTCAGTCGGCGTCTGGCATGGCGGTCCTTTGGCCACGGGTCGGAAAAATTCAGATAGATCCGGTCAACTTCTTCCGGTGCAAAAATTTCCGGAAGTTTTGCGGCGTCTTCACACAGAAAATGAACATTTGGAAGCTGCAGGGTATCCATTTTCTGGACTGCGCGCAGCAGTACACTGGTGTAACGTTCGATGCCGATATAATTGATTTCGGGATGTAACGCAGCAAGATCCATCAGAAATCTGCCTTTTCCCATGCCGATTTCGATATGGATCGGATGGTCATTTTCAAAAAAGGCATGCCATTGTCCGCGGTGTTCTGCCGCATTCTGTATACAATATGGGCTGGCTGCCACAGCTTCATTGGCACCCGGTATATTTCTTAGTCTCATAGTAATTTCTCCTTGGAAAAGATAAATTCAGTTTTGCTAACTGTAAGAATACTATTACTATATACAAATTTCGTCCGTTCGGCAAATAAAAATTGAACGATTATGGAAATAATGGTATTATAAATATAAGAAAATCAAGAATTGGGGAGCCTTATGAAAATAAAAAAATACACCCGTGTAACAGCATTTTTTCTTGCCGTATGCACGGTTTTACTCATGTTACCGTTGTCTGTGCGTGCAGATGAGTACTGGCCGGACGGGGTAAAAACGCAGTCCAAAAGTGCCATTGTGATGGAAGTCAATACCGGCACCGTTTTATATGAAAAGAAGAGTCACGAGAAACATTATCCGGCGAGTATCACAAAGATCATGACGGTTCTTCTGGCAATCGAAAACTGTGATATGGATGAGGTCGTTACGTTTTCTGCGGATGCGGTATTTAAAAATGAGGGAGATACTTCCCATATTGCCCGGAATCTTGGAGAAAAACTGACGATGGAGCAGTGTCTGTATGCGGTTATGCTGGAGTCTGCCAATGAATGTGCTTATGCGGTTGCGGAGCATGTGGGGCAGAAACTGGGTGGTGATTACCGGACGTTTATTGACCTGATGAATAAGCGCGCAAAGGAATTGGGATGTACGGATACGCATTTCAATAACTGTAATGGTCTGCCGGATGAAGATCACTGGGTCAGCGCGTATGATATGGCACTGATTTCCGCAGAGGCATACAAAAACGAGACGTTCCGGATGATTGCAGGCAGTCCAAGCTATACACTTCCGAAGACCAATAAATGCAAGGCGGAATATCCGTGTCACAATCACCATAAAATGATCTACCCGTTTCGCGGGGACAGCTCTCATTTGTACAAATACTGTACTGGCGGAAAAACCGGCTACACGACAGTGGCGAATAATACTCTGGTGTCTTTTGCGGAGAAAGACGGAATTACTCTGGTGTGTGTGGTGATGGATGCGGCAACACCGGATCATTATACGGATACCAGAAAATTATTTGATTACTGTTTTGAAAATTTCCAGGCGCTGAATATTTCGGAAAACGATGCGGGTCTGGCAAAGGACAACGGAAAAAATTACGGGGTTTTGAACAACAGTGAACCTTATGTAAAGCTGGATGAGGATGCTTATATCATTATGCCAAAAGGAGCACAGTTTTCCGATGCATCCTATAAAAAGACAGAATCTGCAAAAGGGAAAAAGAAAGTTGCAAGGCTTGCATACACATATGCCGGTCATGAGGTCGGCAGTGTGGATATAGTAAAAACCGGAGCAAAGGTAAAAGATAATTATTACGTCAATACCGATAGCGGGCAGAAGAAAAATGAACGTGTCATACGGATCGATCCTGCATGGCTCATTGTTGCGGGAGTGGTTATTGTCGCAGCAGTGGTTCTGTTGTTTCTGGCAAAACGGGCATATGATAATTTTTATGTGATCCGTCATCAGATAAAAACGAAAAAAAATGATAAAATGCGTTTTCGTGAGAAGAAACGAAAGAAATACAATCGCAGGAAGGACAGGTTTTTTTAAATCGTTCAAATAAAGCGAAAATGCTTGCGTATTTGCCGCAAACAGGTATAATTACAATTGATGGATTTCATTTTAATAATGAAATTGGAGGTTACCATGTCACAATCTGTTACGATAAAAAGTAATAAATACGGAATTAATCTTGTCTTAGACCCGGAGATTGGGTTTGATGAGTTATTGAAGGATGTTGTCGAAAAGTTCAAAGCATCCAGTACATTTTTTAAAAATGCAAAACTGGCATTGTCCTTTGAAGGAAGAAAACTTTCGGAAGAGGAAGAACAGCAGATCATCTCAGCAATTGAAAGCAACACATCGATTGAAATCCTGTGTATCGTTGAAAATGGAACAAGACAGGAAGCTGTCATGAAAGAACAGGTCGAGGCGTTTTACGATGCCGTACAGCAGCAGTATGAGAATGCCGCAGCAGGAAACGGGCCGGAGCAGTTTTATCGTGGCACTTTAAGGTCGGGACAGGTGATTTCGAGTGAATCGAGTGTCACGATCATTGGCGATGTCAATCCGGGAGCCAAAATTATTTCCCAGGGAAACATTGTGATTCTTGGGGCATTAAAAGGTAACGCACAGGCAGGATGTATGGGTGATCGTAACTGCTTTATTTTTGCGCTGGATATGCAGCCGATTCAGATTCAGATTGGGGATCTGATCGCAAAGAGTCCGGACAAGCCGGAACCGAAACGTCGTACACTCCGCCGGTCAAAGACACCGGAAGTGGAAGCACAGATTGCCATTGCAAGAGATGGAAATATCTATATTGAGCCAATCACCAAAAATATATTAAATAACATTTAGGGACGTAGGAGGAATAAGTTTCATGAGCGAAGTAATCGTTATCACATCAGGAAAGGGTGGTGTAGGTAAGACCACAACCACAGCAAACATTGGTACAGGTCTTGCACAGTTAAACAAGAAAGTTGTAATGATTGATACCGATATCGGACTGCGTAACCTGGATGTGGTTATGGGTCTGGAGAATCGTATTGTATACAATCTGGTAGATGTTGTGGAAGGAAAATGCCGTATCCGTCAGGCACTGATTAAGGATAAGAGATATCCGGAATTATGTCTTCTTCCGTCTGCACAGACCAGAGATAAGGATGCAGTGACACCAGAGCAGATGGTTGCACTGATCAATGAACTTCGTGAAGAATTTGATTATATTTTACTGGATTGCCCGGCCGGTATCGAGCAGGGATTTAAGAATGCGGTAGCAGGTGCGGATCGTGCACTGGTTGTTACGACACCGGAAGTATCTGCGATCCGTGATGCAGACCGCATCGTAGGACTCCTTGAGGCAAACGAGATGAAACGGATTGACCTGATTGTAAACCGTCTGCGTGTAGACATGGTAAAGCGCGGCGAAATGATGACAGTAGATGATGTAACCGATATTCTGGCAGTAAACCTGATCGGGGCCGTGCCGGATGATGAGCAGATCGTTATTTCCACAAACCGTGGTGAGCCACTGGTTGGAACCAACTGTCTGGCAGGAAAAGCATATTCTAATATCTGCCACCGTATTATGGGAGAAGAAGTTCCATTCCTGAACCTGAATGAGAAGCAGGGGGTATTGGAAAAATTAAAAGATATCTTTAAGAAGAATTAGAGGGGGTACTTATTGTGGGAATAATGGATTTATTTAAGAAAAAGACTTCCGGCAACGTCGCAAAAGACCGCCTGAAGCTGGTGCTGGTTTCTGACCGTGCCAACTGTTCTTCCGAGATGATGGAGATGATGAAGAATGACATTATTGAAGTGATCTCACGTTACATGGATATTGATGCGGAGGCGCTTGATGTAAAAATCACCGAGACAGAGTCCGATTCCAATAACGGAACGGTACCGGCACTTGTCGCTAATATTCCGATCCGTGATATGAAGCATCGTCCGGACCCGAGATAGAAATTACAGAGTACATAAGAAAATGCCCGGCAGGTTCCTACTTGCCGGGCATTTTTACAACAGGGGTTTATATGATACGAACAATGTTCAGATCGGAATCAAGGAGAAGGACATCAGCTCTTGCACCAGGCGAAAGAGTGCCGATGGTATGTTCTAACCCGATACTTTTTGCCGGATTGTAGGTGGCAGCTTTGACAGCGTCAGCAAGTGGAATACCAAAATTTACTGCATTTTTCATACAGTCAAAAAGGTTTGTTGCTGAACCGGCAATAGTTCCGTCTTTTAAGGTGGCGAGCCGTCCCTTTTTCGTTACAGGTTGTCCTCCGAGTTCATATGTTCCATCGTCCATACCTGTGGCACGCATGGCATCACTGATCAATATCATGCGGTCTTCGCCAAACATACGAAAGGTATTCCGGATAACAGATGGGTGGATATGTATGCCGTCACAAATTATTTCGGCCATGGCATGTGGGCAGTCAGTGGCTGCACCGATAATACCTGGATTCCGGTGATGCAATGGTGGCATGGCATTAAATAAATGCGTGACATGACTGGCTCCCGCAGCAAAAGCGTTTTGGGCAATTTCATAGGATGCCGTGGAATGACCGAGGGAGATGGTCAGCTGGGAATGAAATTCCCGGATAAAAGCATCCGCGCCTGAAAGTTCCGGTGCAATCGTAATGATGCGGATTTTGTTATCGCATGCCTGGGAAAGACGTCGGAACATATCGATATCCGGTGCGCGAAGATAGCTTGCTTTTTGTGCACCTTTTTTTTCAGGAGAGAGAAATGGTCCTTCCATGTGGATTCCTGCGATAAAAGCATGGCTATTGTCATCTGGAATTTCGCGCGTCGATGCAAAGGCTGTCAGCAACTGGTTTTCCGGTAAAGTCATGGAGGTTGGACAAAAAGCTGTTACGCCGCAGGAACGAAGATATTTTGCAATTTTTAAAAGTCCTTCCGCGCTGCCGTCACTGAAATCACATCCCATAGCACCGTGAATATGGATATCGACAAGTCCTGGAATTACATACAAACCGGATGCATCAATAATGGTGTCATCTGTCGTATCAGCAGCATCCATTGCGATGCGATGGGTATCGCTATCAATATGCAAATCTTTTGTCAGGAAAGATCCGCTTTCTTCCCAGACAAGTCCGTTTTTTATAATCATAAGGAACTCCTTTACAAAAGCAATAAATATTAAATAAGATTTTTTTCAATGATACGTGATAGTGCAGCTTCATCGGCAACAATGGAAACATCATCGTGCAGCTGCAGTATGGATGCGGGCACCTGGGGAGTAATTGGACCAAACAGGGACTGATACAGGGCATCTGCTTTTCCTTCTCCATTTGCGATTAACAGGATATGTTTTGCCTCCATAATATTTTTGATTCCGGTTGTATATGCGTGAGTAGGAACTTCATCAATGGAATCAAAAAAACGGGCATTTGCCTGAATGGTTGTTTTTGTCAGTTCTACACAGTGGGTTTCTTTTGCAAATGTATCGGATGGTTCATTAAAGCCAATATGTCCATTGTTACCAATACCAAGAAGTTGTAAATCAATGCCGCCAAGCTGGTGGATAATGGAATTGTAACGGGTACATTCTTTATCAACATCTTCTTCCATACCATTTGGAATATAGGTATTTTCCGGTTTGATATTTACATGATCAAAAAGATTGTGACGCATGAAATAAGCGTAGCTTTCCGAATTGGATGCGTCAAGTCCTTTGTATTCATCCAGATTGATGCTGTGGATCAGCGAGAAATCCAGATCCCCTTTTTTATACCAATTGATGAGCTGTTTATAAGTTCCAATTGGCGAGGAACCTGTGGCGAGACCAAGTACTGATTCTGGTTTCAAAATCATCTGTGCGGAGATAATATTTGCTGCCTTGCGGCTCATTTCATCATAATTTTTTGTTTTGTAGATTCTCATAAATGTCCTCCTTGTTATGGTTCTCGTTTATTTGAGAATAATTATAGAATTAAAAACCCAAAAAAGCTATATCTTTGAAGAAAACGGAAAGAACTATCAAAAAATGGAGTGAAAACACAAATATAAGGAAGTATAGGAACTGTTGCGGAAACTACTTTCAGAAATTATGACTAAAGATTGTATTTTATAGGTAGATTCGCTATAATTGCATGTAAAATAAAAAAGGCAGGCATAAGTGGAGAAAATGGTATGGTGGGAACAAGTGAGAATATTGGGAATTACAAACAAAGAACCGTCAGGGTTACACCTTTGCTGGTCTGCATCTGGGATTGCATTTGTAACGGCAGCAAGCGTTGTTACTGTGGAAATGGCGGCACAGAGCATTGCAGCACAGGAAGATGCATTTATGGGGGTTTTTATAAATGACGAAAAGCAGTTCCGGCAAAAAATCCGGGCAGTGCCGGGAAAGAGAAAATATATAATTTACCAACAGGAATCAGCCGAAACCGTCAGGATCCGATTGGTGAAACTGACGGAAGAACAATATGGCAATGTGTGGATCACAAATCTTATTACGGATGCCCCGGAGCAGGATACACCTTATACGAAAAACATTCTTCCCGAAATTTTTCCCTATATACAAAACGAAGTTCCGGATCTGATCGTGTGTAATCTGGGGACGAATGATGCAAGTTATGTGAGGCAGATTCCTTCCCGCGAGCGTGCGTTTGTAGAAAAATATACGGATTTTATACAGCAGCTGAAGAAGGTTTTTGCTGATGCGAAAATACTTCTGCTTTATGGTCTGATGGAACAGACATTATGTGAAAAAGTACAGGAAACCGCGCAGCGATGTGGCACAGAGTTTCTGAAGCTTCCGTTGCAGAATCCGGTCAATGGCATGGGAACAGATGGGCATCCGGGTGCCAGGACGCAGCAGGAAATTGCGTTATATGTGGAAAGATATATGGAACAGATGATGATGTGGAGAACAGATGAACGATGATTATATGATCTCATTTCAAAATGAGACAAAACAGACAATAGAAGCATCCTATAAAAAAATGACAGCGGTTGAACGCAGTGTGGCAGATTTTTTTATTGGTAATAAAGATGATATGGATTTTTCTTCTAAAAATATATCCCGTGTGCTGTATGTATCTGAGGCTACTTTGTCAAGGTTTTCCCAGAAGTGCGGATACAAAGGATATCGGGAATTTATTTTTTCTTATGAAAGAGACTTAAAATTTGAACAAAAAAGCGAGGGAACAGAAAAGGATGTCGGATTGTTTGCGCGTCGCGTACAAAATTCGTACCAGAAACTGTTACAGGAAAATTTTCGGATTCTTGATGAGGAGCAGGTCCGGCGGGTGGCGGGAATGCTTAACATCAGTAAACGTGTACTGATTTTTGGAATCGGAAATTCCGGTTATGCAGCGGAAGAATTCCAGCTGCGTTTCATGCGTATCGGGATGGATGTTAATGCAGTTACAGATTCCCATATGATGAAGATAGGTGCAGCACTGGCGGGGGAGGAAACACTTGTGATTGCCATTACGTTAAGTGGGGAGACGGCAGAAGTGTTAGAAAGTATTCGGATTGCCAAAAGCAGAGGTGCAAGTATTATATGCATAACAGCAGTTTCCGGGTCATCCGTTGCAAAGGAATCGCAGGAAGTAATTCAGGTAGCAGCATTAAAAAATCTGGATACAGGAACAAAAATTTCACCGCAATTTTCGATTTTAGCAATTATGGATGTTTTATACTCTTATTATTTTGCAAATGATTCTTACTTTAAAACACAAAAATATAAGGCAACCCTGTCTGCTATTCGTGCAAAAGGGGAACACACGGAGGATAAAGATGAATAAAAAAAAGTATATTGGAATTGATATTGGAGGAACGGCAGTAAAGATTGGAAGTGTAGATGAAGATGGCACGATTCATGCAACAGAAACTTATGCCGTAAATTTTGATGGATATGAAACACCTATTTTGCAGACGGTAGTGAAGAGCTGCCATAATTTTTTGGAAAAATATCGTGAGAATGCTTCTGAATATGCAGGAATCGGGGTGTCAGCAACGGGAGCAATCTCTACAAAAAAAGGAGTGGTCGAAGGAACCGCAGGACATATTAAAAACTGGATCAACAGCCCGATTCGACAGGTGATGGAGCAGGAATTCCATATTCCGACAGAAGTGCTTAATGATGCGAATGCAGCGGCTCTTGGGGAAGCGTGGATTGGTGCTGCAAAGGGCAAAAAAGATGTTGTCGTTGTCACGATTGGAACAGGTGTAGGTGGCGGCATTCTCATGAATGGAAAGATTTTGCTCGGAGCAAGTGGATTTGCGGGTGAACTTGGACATATTCCGGTGCAGTATGAAGGGGAAATGTGCACTTGCGGAAATCGGGGATGTCTTGAGCATTATGGATCGACTTCAGCACTGGTACGAAAAGTCCGTTGGGCAATACAGGAAGGTGCGATTGCAGGGGCAGCAGATACACCAGTTGATGGACGATGGATTTTTGCACAGGCAGCGACAGGAAATGTGGTGGTGCAGAAAATCCTGCAGGAATGGATAGAGGTGATTGCTTCAGCGCTTGTTGGATTTGTGCATATGTTTAATCCAGAGCAGATATTAATTGGCGGAGGAGTTTCTGCACAGGAAGATCTTTTTATTGCTCCTGTCAGATCATATGTGATGAAACATGTGATGCCAAATTTTGCAAAAGATCTTGAAATCTGTGCAGCTGCATTGAAGAATGAGGCAGGTATGGTGGGAGCCGTATATTATTGCATACAGCAGGAAAGAGCGTGTGATTGTTGAAAGTAGTTTCCGTGGATGGGAAGATGCCCGGATTGTACTTTCAGAAAGGGGCGATTTT
>ERZ1026882.366-NODE-366-length-27833-cov-5.889913_pt1 | contig 27833 bp, 31 predicted proteins | sample MGYA00380171_ERZ1026882 | MGnify/ENA primary metagenome ERZ1026882 (study PRJEB33269, sample SAMEA4719807) | human gut metagenome | biome: human-associated habitat; feature: organic feature; material: feces | place: Cameroon | collected 2013-10 ...
CTCTGGCTGAACAGCTCCCAGTAAAGGTGGCTGCCCACCCTGAAATGCTGTTTTTCCGGAAGCAGGATCTTCACTCTGAGGAAGATGTACAGGATGCAGAGCACCACCGAAACGCCCTGGGAAATGACAGTGGCCACGGCCGCTCCCTTGACCCCCATGCCGACGACGGCGATGAACACGAGGTCCAGCGCCACGTTCAGGCCCGAGGAGATCAGCAGAAAGACCAGCGGCATGAAACTGTTGCCGATGGCCCGCAGCAGGCCGGCGCAGAGGTTATAGGCAAACATGACGATGACGCCGAAGTCGATGATGATGATATAGCCGTAGGCGTCCTCTAAAATTTCCGCCGGGGTGTCCAGCAGTTCCAGCAGCGGATGCAGGCCCGCCGCACCCGCCAGCGTGATGACCGCCGACGCGATGATGCCGATGACGATGGAGCCCGCCACGGTCTGTTTGAGCTGGTCATCGTCTCCGGCCCCGTAGGCGCGCGCTGCGACGATGGCGAGGCCGTTGCCGATACCGAGGCCGAATCCGACCAGAAGCTCGTAGATGGCCCCGCAGGCGCCAATGGCGGCAAGGGCGGTATCGCCCAGTACATTGCCGACGATCATGGTATCCACGGTATTATAGAGCTGCTGGAAGAGGCACGACACCAGGATGGGCAGCATAAAGACGAACAGACTCTTGAAGATGGGGCCGTTCATCAAATCGACGTTCCGGTTGAAGAATGATTTTTTCGCGGGGGACTGGGTCATAGACTTCTCCTTTTTTGCCCACAAAAGGGAGCTGTTGCACACAACAGCTCCCTTTAAGCATTTTATCTGATTTTACAGCTCCTGCGTCTCGAAGCCGTTGACGGTCAGCACTTCCACACTCTTGAAGCCTGCGGCCTTGACGGCGGCAGCAGCCTCGTCGAAGCCGAAGGTCAGGCTGTCCACATCGTGGGAGTCGGAGGTGATGATGACCTTGCCGCCCATCTTCTGCCACTCGCCCAGCAGCCACGGGCCGGGGTAGAAGTCCTTGCGGTAGCCGCGGTAGACGCCGCCGGTGTTCACTTCCAGCAGGCAGCCGTGCTCTTTGGCAACATTCAGCGCCTTGAGGGCTGCAGCCTTATAGCGGGGCGACTCCTCGTCGAAGAACTCACCGGCAGCGTTCAGCTTCTTGATGAGGTCGATATGGGCGAGGATGTCGGGGCCCATGGCGGCCACCTTCTCCACCTCGGCGAAGTATGCCTCCACAGCGGCCAGCGGGTCGCCGTCGAAGTCGTCGTAGATGCAGTCGTGGAGATCCTGGGGACGGAAGTCGATCTCGTAATACTTGCCGGTGTTCTTGCCGTAGAGATGGTGCGCAGAGCCGATCCAGTAGTCGTAGCCGGTGCGCTTATCCTCGCTCAGCAGGTCCCACTCGATGCCGCAGAGGATGTCCACCTTGCCCTTGTACTCGGTCTTGAGCTTGGCGATGGTGGCCTTGTACTGGGCCGTGCGGCTGGGGCTCATGCAGTATTCACGGTCGCGCTGGGTATAGCTATGACCCGTGAAGCCCAGTGTGGTCAGCCCTTTCGCACACGCAGCGGAGGCCATCTCCTGTAAGGTGTTTTTGCCGTCGCACATCGTCGAGTGACAATGGACACTGGACTTCTTATAATCTGCCATAGTGAATCACTGCATCCTTTCCTGTTTAACCTTGTGGTCGATAACGTGTCGTTTTTCCAGCTCGCGGGTGACGTCCTCCACCGTGATGCCGGCCTGCACCATCAGCACCAGCACATGGTATGCCAGATCGCTGATCTCGTAGACCGTCTCGGCCTTGTCTTCCTTTTCGCCCGCGATGATGACCTCAGTACACTCCTCGCCCACCTTCTTGAGGATCTTTTCTTTGCCCTTCTCGAAGAGATAGGTGGTGTAGCTGCCCTCTTTGGGGCTGGTCTTGCGGCCCTTGATGAGGTCATACAGCCCCTGCCAGCTGAACTGCTTCAGCTCCGGGGAAACATACACTTCGTTGAAAAAGCAGCTCTCGGCACCGGTGTGGCAGGCGGGGCCGCTCTTGACGACCTCCACCACCAGCGCATCGGCGTCGCAGTCGGCGGTGATGGACACCACACGCTGGACGTTGCCGCTGGTCTCGCCCTTGCGCCAGATCTCCTGACGGCTGCGGCTCCAGAACACCGTCCGGCCCTCCGCGATGGTCAGCGCCAGCGTCTCGGCGTTCATGTAGGCGAGGGTCAGCACCTCTTTGGTGTAGTGGTCCTGCACGATGGCAGGGATGAGGCCCTTTTCGTCAAATTTCAAATCCATAATGTTTCTCCTTCCCCGCAGGGGGATAGCTATAGTTTAGCGTATTCGGCGGGCAAACGCAAGGGCTCAGAGCCGCATTTCCACGCCATTTTCGTTTAAGTATTCCTTTAACTCCCGGATGGTGAGCAGCTTCTGGTGGAAGATGCCCGCCGCAAGGCCGGCGTCGATGCCCTTGTGGTGGAACAGCTCGAGGAAGTCTTCCTTTTTGCCCGCACCGCCGCTGGCGATGATGGGGACGTTCACCCGGGCCGCCACGGCGTCCAGCATCTCGAGGTCGAAGCCATTCCGGACGCCGTCGGTGTCGATGCTGTTGAGGCACACTTCGCCTGCGCCGTTGTCCACGCACCATTTTATCCATTCCAGCGCGTCCCGGCCAGTGTCCTCACGCCCGCCCTTGGCAAAGACGCGGAACTGGCCGTCCACCCGCTTGACGTCGGCGGAGAGGACCACACACTGGTCGCCGTACCGCTTGGCCGCCGCCGGGATGAGGCCGGGGTCTCTCAGTGCGCCCGAGTTGACGCTGACTTTATCGGCACCACACTTGAGTACCCGGTCGAAATCGTCCAGCGTGTTGATGCCGCCGCCCACCGTGAGGGGGATGAAGATCTCGCTGGCTACCCGGGTGAGGATGTCGGTGAAGAGGGCGCGGCCCTCGGCGCTGGCGGTGATGTCGTAGAACACCAGCTCGTCAGCACCCGCCGCGTTGTACATCCGGGCCATCTCCACCGGGTCGGCCACATCCTTGATGCCCTCGAAGTTCGTTCCCTTGACGACCCGTCCGCTCCGGACGTCCAGACAGGGGATGATGCGTTTTGTTATCATGGTCTTGCTCCTTACTTCTGCACCAGCGCGACGCAGCGCCCAAGGTCCAGCGCACCGGTGTACAGGCTCTTGCCGAGGATGGCGGCGGCAGTCCCCATCTCTTCCAGCTCCAGCAGCTCCTTTTCCGAGGAAATACCGCCGCTGGCCGTAATGGCCACGCCCGGAACTTCTTTTGCAAGCTGGCGGTAGAGGGCGAGGTTGGTGCCTTTCATCGCGCCGTCGCAGGCAATGTCGGTGTAGATGATGGCCTTGCATCCAGCCTCAGCCAGACGCTGGCAGAAGGCCACGCCCGGCTCAGCGCTGACGTCCTTCCAGCCGTGGATCGCCACATAGCCGTCCCTGGCGTCCACGCCCACGGCAATTTTGTCGCCGTACTTTTTCAGCATCCGGGCCGTAAACTCAAAATCCGTCACGGCCACACTGCCGAGGATGCACCGGCCCACGCCCAAAGAGAGGTATTTTTCAATGCGCTCTTCGGTGCGGATGCCGCCGCCCACTTCGATATACAGGCCGCCCTGCTTTGCCAGCGCGGCGATGGTGTCGTAATTGGAAAGGGTGCCGTCCTTTGCGCCGTCCAAATCGACGACGTGGAGGTTCTTTGCCCCGGCTTCGAGAAAAGCCCGCGCCTGGGCGCAGGGGTCTTCGCCGTAGACGGTCATCCGGTCGTAATCGCCCTGCGTCAGGCGCACGACCTTGCCGCCCCTCAGGTCAATGGCTGGGAATAGCTGCATTTTCGTTTCTCCTTATAATTCCGCAAATGCTTTCAGCAGCCGCAGGCCCGCGTCGCCGCTTTTCTCCGGGTGGAACTGGGTGCCGTACACCTTGCCTGATTTCACCACGCCGGTGACGGGCAGGGAATAGTCGCTGACGGCCAGTGTGTTGGCGGCGCAGTTCTTGCCGTAGTAGCTGTGGACGTAGTAGAAATACTCGCCGTCCCTGATGTACTTGAACAACGGGTCGTCCCGCAGGATGTGAACGGCGTTCCAGCCGATCTGCGGCACTTTCAGGCTCTTGTCGCCGAGGTCGGGAGCCAGCGGGCAGACCTGCCCCGGCACGAAGCCAAGGCCGTCGTGTTCGCCGTACTCGTAGCTCTTTTCAAATAAAAGCTGCATCCCGAGGCAGATGCCGAGGAGGGGCTTCTTCGCCGCTTCTTCCCGGATGACCGGTACAAGGCCGGTGGCCTCAAGTTTTGCCATCGCGTCTCCGAAAGCGCCCACGCCCGGCAGGATGAGCCGGTCAGCGGCGCGGATGTCGGCGGCGTCTGCGCTGACCTTCGCTTCCAGCCCCAGATGGGCCAGACTCGATTTCAGGCTGAACAGGTTGCCCACGCCGTAGTCGATGATGCATATCATATCAGCAGTCCTTTCGTGGAAGGAATTTCGTCCCGATGGGCCGCGTCGATGCGGACGGCATCGGCCAGCGCACGGCCAGCGCCCTTGAACGCGGCCTCAAGGATGTGGTGGCTGTTCTCGCCCGCGAACTGAACGAAGTGGACGGTGGCCGGCACGCTGCGGGCAAAGCCCAGCCAGAACTCCTTGGCGCACTCCACGTCGAAGTCGCCGACTTTTTCGGTGTTGCAGTGGATGTCCCAGTTCAGGGTGCAGCGGCCCGAGATGTCCACGGCGCAGAGGATGAGGGCTTCGTCCATGGGCAGATAGAAGCTGCCGTACCGGTGGATGCCCCGCATATCGCCCAGCGCCTGGGCAAAGGCCTGCCCCAGCGCGATGCCCACATCCTCGGTGGTGTGGTGATAATCCACCTCCACATCGCCGTGGCAGGTAAGCACCAGATCAAAGCGCCCGTGCCGCGCAAACAGCTCCAGCATATGGTTCAGAAAGCCGCAGCCGGTGTCCACCTGATACCGACCTGCGCCGTCGAGGTTCAGGGTCAGCTCGATCTGGGTCTCGTTGGTGTTCCGCTCGATGGTCACTTCCCGCATGGCTCAGCCCTCCAAAATTTCATCCAGCGCCCGCAGAAGGGCGGTCATGTCGTCCGGCGTGCCGATGGTGATGCGCAGCCAGTTCGAAATACGGGGCGCGTCGAAGTGGCGCACCAGCACGCCTTTTTCTTTCAGTTTCAGGTAAAGTTCGCCGCCGCTCTTTTTGTCGGTGGAAGCAAACAGGAAATTGGAGCGGCTGTCCAGCACGGCAAAGCCCCGCGCTTCCAGCTGCTGCTTTGTCCAGCCCCGCGTCTCCACGATAGCGGCGCGGGTCCTGTCGAAGTAGTCCGTATCTTCCAGCGCGGCCTTGCCCGCCTTCAGGGTCAAGCGGTTGATGTTGTAGGGATTCAGGCTGAACTTGACCCGGTTGAGGTCAGCAATAAGCTTTGCGCTGCCCATGGCGAGGCCCAGCCGCGCACCGGCCAGCTGGCGGGACTTCGAGAAGGTCTGGACCACCAGCAGATTTTCGTAGTTGTTGATGAGCGGCACACAGCTCTCGCCACCGAAGTCCACATAGGCCTCGTCCACGATGACCACAGTGTCGGGGTTGGTCTTCAGGATCTCCTCGATGGCGCTGCGGGGCAGGGCCAGACCGGTGGGGGCGTTGGGGTTGGCGATGACGATGGTCTCGTTCAGGCCATAATAGTCTGCCGGGTCGAGGGTGAAATCTTCTTTCAGCGGGATGATGTGGCTGGGGATGTGCATCAGCCCGCACCAGACGCCGTAGCAGCCATAGGTGATGTCCGCATAGGCCAGCGGGTGGTTCTCATCGCAGAAGGCCCGCAGGGCGAAGAACAGGTTCTCGTCGCTGCCGTTGCCGGGCATGATCTGCTCGGGCTGCAGCTCAAAGTGTGCCGCCGCTGTCCGCAGCAGCTCGGCACAGGCAGGGTCGGAGTAGAGGCGGAGCTTTTCCACCTCGGCCTCGCTCACCGCCCCCACCACGGCCGGAGAGGGGAGATAGGGGCTTTCGTTGGTGTTCAGCTTGATGTACTGCTGGTCCTGCGGCTGTTCGCCCGGGGTGTAGGGGGTGACTGCTTCCAGCGTGGGAGAAAGAAAACGGCTCATGTTTGCCAGCCTCCGTTTTTATTGCAACTTGACCTCTCTGCCAAAGGCTCCCCTATTAGGGGAGCTGGCGCGAAGCGCCTGAGAGGTTTATTCATATCTTATGGTCACACTGCGGGCGTGGGCATGCAGGCCCTCCCGCTCGGCAAAGTCGGCGATGCGGGGCGCGGCCTTTTCCAGCGCCTCCCGGGTGTAGTAGATAAAGCTGGACTTCTTGACGAAGTCGTCTACGCCCAAGGGGCTGGAGAAGCGTGCCGTGCCGCTGGTGGGCAGGGTGTGGTTCGGGCCGGCGAAGTAGTCGCCCAGTGCTTCGGGGACATTCCGGCCGAGGAAGATGCTGCCTGCATTTTTGATCTCATTCAGCACGCTGAAGGGGTCGTCCACACAGACTTCCAGATGTTCGGGTGCGATGATGTTGCAGGCTTCGATGGCCTTGCGCAGATCGGAGCAGACGATGATCTTGCCGTTGTCGTCCACGCTGGCGCGGGCGATGGCGGCGCGGGGCAGCTGGGGGATCTGCACTTCCAGCTCTGCCTGCACGGCCTTGGCCAGCTCTGCGCTGTCCGTGACGAGGACGGGGCTTGCCAGCTTGTCGTGCTCGGCCTGACTCAGCAGGTCGGCGGCCACCCAGGCGGGGTCACAGCCGCCGTCGGCCAGAACCAGGATCTCACTGGGGCCGGCAATCATGTCGATGCCCACCTTTCCAAAGACCTTCCTCTTGGCAGTGGCAACATAGATATTACCCGGGCCGACGATTTTATCCACCGCCGGGATGCTCTGGGTGCCGTAGGCCAGCGCGGCCACGGCCTGTGCGCCGCCGGTCTTGAAGATCCTGGTCACGCCTGCGGTGGCCGCGGCGGCGAGGATGACGGGGTTTATCTTGCCGTCCTTACCGGCGGGGGTGGTCATGACGATCTCCGAAACGCCCGCCACCCTGGCCGGGATGACGTCCATCAGGACGGTGGAAGGATATGCCGCCGTGCCGCCCGGGACGTAGACGCCCGCCTTCTCGATGGGGGTGTATTTCTGGCCCAGCACGATGCCGGGCTTGTCGTTCATCACAAAATTTTTGTGTACCTGCTGGCGGTGGAAGGCCTCGATGTTGGCGGCGGCCTCCCGCAGCGTTTCGAGGAAATAGCCGTCCATGTTCGCAAAGGCTTCTTCGATCTCCTCCTGCGTCACCTGGATGTTATCCAGCTTGGCACCGTCGAACTTGAGGGCGTATTCTTTCAGGGCCTCGTCGCCCCGGGCGCGGACATCGGCAATAATGCCGTCCACCACGTCTTCCACGTTCTTCTCCGCGCGGATGTCACGGTTCAATATCTCTTCGGGCTTCAGCTCATCGAAGTTGTACAGCTTTATCATTTTTTCTCCTCCTTTGCGGCAAGGGCAGCACGCAGCTTTTCGAGCATCTCGTCCATTTCGCGGTGCTTGAACTGGTAGCTGGCCTTATTGGCGATGAAGCGGGCCGAGATGGGCATGAACTCCGTCACCACCCGCAAACCGTTTTCCCGCAGGGTCGTACCCGTCTCCACAATATCCACGATGACGTCGGACAGGCCCAAAATGGGGGCCAGCTCAATGGAGCCGTTCAACTTGATGATGTCGATGTCCCGCCCGATGGATGCATAATAGCTCTTGGCGATGTTGACGAACTTGGTTGCCACCCGCACCGGGCGGCTGGGGTCGTCTTTGTAATCTGCCGGGGCGGCGACGCACATCCGGCACTTTCCGAGGCCGGTGTCCAGCAGCTCGTAGACATCGGCAGACGCTTCCGTCAGGATGTCCTTGCCCACGATGCCCACGTCTGCCGCGCCGTGCTCGACGTAGATGGCAACGTCGCTGGGCTTGACGAGGAAGTATCGGATGCCGGCGGCGGGGTTTTCCACCACCAGCTTGCGGGTGGCGTTGTAGTCTTCGGGGCAGCCGTAGCCGATACCAGCCAGCAGGTCATAGACCTTGTCGCCGAGACGGCCCTTCGGCAGAGCTACGTTCAGCATGGTCTTTTCGGTTTTCTGCTGCTGTACCGGCGGGAGCGGGGCACTCAGACGGTCCAGCTCGTCGAGATAGACCGCAAAGCCGATGGCCCCCGCGCCCGGCGTGAACTTCTGCATCAGCAGGTCATACCGCCCGCCCTTGAGCACCGGACGGGGAAGCGACTCCAGATAGCCCTGAAACACAAGGCCGTTGTAATATTCCATCTCACCGGCCAGCGTCATATCCAGACGGATGCTGCCGCCTGCACCAGCCAGCTCTTCGGTGATGGCTTTCAGCTCGGCGGCGGCAGCTTTCATCCGCTCCTGTCTCTTATACACATCGGATGCTGCCGCCGCCGAGCTGAAAGCCATCACCGAAGAGCTGGCTGGTGCAGGCGGCTTCTGCCCGGGGCAGCACATCCTCACAGCTGCCGCAGAGGCTCATCAGCCCCGCCAGTGCGTCGGCCCCGGCCTCGTCCAGCCCGGCGGCGGACGCCGCCGCTTTCAGCTCGTGGAGGTTTTTCGCTTTCAGCTTTGCCAGCAGGGCGGCGCGGGAAGCTTCCGGCACGCCCAGCGCATCCAGCAGACCGAACAGATAGCCCATGTGGCTCACTTCCAGCACCCACGGCTGGCCCAGCTGCTCGAGGGACTGTGCCGCCAGCGACACCGCCTGCCGCACCTGCACTTCGCCCACATCGCCCAGCATCTCGAGGCCCATCTGGCCGATCTCCTTGAAGGTGTGGCTTTCCGCCGAGGGGCGGTAGACGTTTTCGTGATAGTAGTAGCGCAGTGTCTCGCCCGGCGCGGGCTGCGCCGTTTTGGCGATGGAGAGGGTCACGTCAGGTTTCAGTGCCAGCAGCCGCCCGTCCAGATCGGTGAAGGTGATGACCTGCTCCGACGAGAGGAAGCTGCGGTTCTCCTGATACAGCCCGTACTCCTCGAACCGGCCCATGTGATATTTGCGGCAGCCCGCCGCCTCGTACAGCGCCCGCAGCGCGAAAGAGGCCTGCTCCTTCGGCTGTAAGCAGGAGATGTCAAATTTCATACCTTTTCCCTCTCTTTTCACCGGGCGCTTGCCCGCCCCGGCCCCTGCGCCCCGCCTTTTCCCGGGCGCTTTTGTCTTATGATAAGGTTATTTTACTTTATCCAGATAAAGTTGTAAAGTGTGAAAGTGACCGTGTTTTCATTTTTATGATACGATTTTTCTGTGCGTTTGTACAGAAAGGCGAAATGATTTCACGAAAGCCCGCTTTGAGATGATGCAGGCGCAAAAAAGGAGCCGCCGCACAGCGTTTTCCGTGCAGCGGCTCCTCGCCGTTTTATTCTCAGCCCAGCAGTTTCAGCACGCCGCTCTTGGGACGTGCGCCGACGGCCTGGCGAACCAGCTTACCGTTCTCGAACAGCAGCAGGGTGGGGATGCTCATGACGCCGAACTCGGCGGCCAGCTCGGGCTGCTCGTCCACATTGACCTTGCCCACCTTGACGTCGGTGCGCTCCTCGGCCACCTCGTCCACGATGGGACTCAGCATCCGGCAGGGGCCGCACCAGGCGGCCCAGAAATCGAGCAGGACGGGCTGAGCGCTCTTCAGCACCTCGGCCTCAAAGTTTTCTTTCGTGATGGTGATGACTGCCATATCGTTTTCCTCCATAAAGAGTGTTTTTTCATCTGACAAGGACAGTATACCCCAAACTCCGGCGTTTTTCCGTGAGCGAGTCACATAAAAAGCCCGGGGCAGGGTGTACGCCGAGCGCGAGAAGCTGATAAAGGCCCTGTGAGATGCAAAAACGCCGCCGTGCAATGCACAGCGGCGTTCGTTATTTCAGAGAAAGAGCTTACTTGCCCAGCATTTCCTTTGCGGTCTTGCAGATGGTGGCAGCGTCCAGACCATACTCCTTCAGCAGGTCCCATGCGGGGCCGGAGCAGCCGAACTTATCCTGCACGCCGACGCGGCGGACAGGGGTGGGCAGCTTCTCGCTGAGCAGGGAGCAGACAGCCTCGCCCAGACCGCCGATGATGTTGTGCTCCTCGGCGGTGACGATCTTACCGCACTCCTTGGCAGCCTTGAGGATGATGTCCTCATCCAGAGGCTTGATGGTGTGGATGTTGATGACGCGGGCGTGGATACCCTCGGCAGCCAGGGTCTCGGCGGCCTTGCGGGCCTCGTTGACCATCAGGCCGGTGGCCACGATGGCGATGTCATTGCCCTCGGTCAGCTGCTCGCCCTTGCCCAGCTCAAAGTGGTAGTTGGCCTCATCGTGGCTGTCTCTTGCATCTCGTAGGCGGCGCGGACAGCAGCACGTGCTTCCACGTCGTCGGCGGGGCAGATGATGGTCATGCCGGGCAGGCTGCGCATGAGGGCGAAGTCCTCGCAGCACTGGTGGGAAGCGCCGTCCTCGCCGACGGAGATGCCGCCGTGGGTAGCGCCGATCTTCACGTTCAGGTGAGGGTAGGCCACAGAGTTGCGGATCTGCTCAAAGGCACGACCCGCAGCGAACATCGCAAAGCTGGACACGAAGGGAACATAGCCCATGGTGGACAGGCCGGCGGCGACGCCCATCATGTTGGCCTCGGCGATGCCGCAGTCGAAGTGGCGGTCCGGGTGAGCCTTGCGGAACACACCGGTCTTGGTAGCGGCAGCGAGGTCGGCGTCCAGGACCACCAGGTCGTCGTGGCCCTCAGCGGCCAGTGCTTTCAGAGTATTGCCGTAGCTCTCGCGGGTAGCGATCATTTTCACATCTGCCATCTTACTTGTCCTCCTGTTCCAGCGCGGCGTAGGCTGCGTTCAGCTCCTGCATGGCCACAGCGTACTCCTCGTCGTTGGGGCCTTTGCCGTGCCAATCCACAGAGTTGGTCATAAAGGAGACGCCGGTACCCTTGACGGTGTCCAGAATGATGCAGGTGGGCTTGTCGTTCTCGGCGTGGAATGCCTTGATGGCAGACTCGATCTGGTCGTAGTCGTGGCCGTTGATGGTCAGGACGTTGAAGTTGAACGCCTTGAGCTTTTCTTCCAGCGGAGCGCTGTTCATGACCGTCTCGGTGGTGCCGTCGATCTGGAGGTGGTTGCGGTCCAGCATGACGCAGAGGTTTGAGAGCTTATAGTGGGCGGCGAACATGAAAGCCTCCCAGCACTCGCCCTCTTCCACCTCACCGTCACCGAGGATGGTGTAGACATTGATGGGTTTGCCGCTGTGCTTTGCGCCCAGAGCCATGCCGCAGGCGGCAGACACGCCCTGACCCAGACTGCCGGTGGACATATCCACGCCCGGAGTCTCATTCATGTTGGGGTGGCCCTGCAGGTAGCTGCCGATCTTGCGCAGGGTCTTGAGGTCTTCCACCGGGAAGAACCCGCGCTCGGCCAGCGTGGCGTAAAGTGCCGGAGCCGCATGGCCCTTGGACAGCACAAAGCGGTCACGGTCCGGTTTTTTCGGCTCCTTGGGGTCGATGTTCATATCCACGAAGTAGAGGTAAGACAGCACCTCGGCGATGTCCAGACTGCCGCCCGGATGGCCGCACTTGGCACTGTGAGTTCCCTCGATCACGCCCATGCGGATGTGACAGGCGTGCTTGGCAAGGGTAAGCTTTTCTGCATTTGTCATGATGGTCCTCCCGTATGAACCTCAGAAGTTGCAAGTATACAGCCGCGCAAGGCACAGCTCCCGCCGCCCCATTGCGCTATAATTCAAGTTTATATTATCTATTCTGTGCAAAAAGGTCAAGCTTCTTTCAGCAAAATGTACACAGGCGGTTAAAAACTGCTCCAAACGCTTTCTTTTTTGGTCAATTTGCAGCCTGTCCGGGGGCGGTCTTGACAAATCCTGCGGCACTCTGCTATAATTTTCACGATTTCCGGCAGGAAGCCGGGCCTGCGGGCCGAAGCCCGCCTTACACTATTTTCAGCCGCCGCATTTTTGAAACAGACGCCATGAAGGGGTCTGCCGTTGGCTTGCAAGCCGACTGGCAGGCCCCTTTTTTCTGTTTTTCTGCGGCGCAGTCACTGGAGGAAACAGATGAAAACCAAAAACTCTTCTCCGGCCCGCAATGTCGTGCTGGCCGCACTCTTTCTGGCGCTGGCCTTCGTGCTGCCCATGGTGACGGGCCATGTACCGCAGGTAGGCAATATGCTCTGCCCGATGCATTTTCCCATCCTGCTCTGCGGCTTCGTGCTGGGCGGGCCTTGGGGTCTGGCTGTGGGCTTTGCGGCCCCACTGCTCCGCTCGGTGCTCTTCGGGATGCCCCCGATGTTCCCCATCGCCATTTCGATGGCCTTTGAGCTGGCCACCTATGGTGCCGTCTCCGGCTGGCTCTACCGCCGGGTCAAGCACACCCTGCCCATGACCTACGCCACCCTCGCGGCAGCCATGGTGGCAGGCCGCCTCGTCTGGGGCGCTGTCCGCTTCGTGCTGGCGGGCCTGTCCGGCTCGGGCTTCCCGTTCTCGGCCTTCCTGTCCGGCGCGCTCTTCACCGCTGTGCCGGGCATCATCGCACAGCTGGTGCTCATCCCCCTCATCATCACCGCTCTGCAGAAGGCAAAGCTCATGGACTGAATCCTTATAAAACAGCCAGACCGTGCCGCCGGGTGTGAATGCTCTCGGAGGCACGGTCTGTTTTTGGCTGAGCTACTTTTGGTTGGAGAAAATGAGCGTGGAAAAAGGCTTAGGAGAATACTGTTTTTATCACAGCCACAGGCTGCAGATGAAGGTAGCAAGCAAGCCGCCCAGCGACATAGCCAGATTGCTGATGGACAGGGTCTTGAGGCCCGTCTTCATATCGAAGCCCATGCAGTTGGTGTAGACCCAGAAATAGCTGTCGTTGACGTGGCAGCACAGACGGGCACCCGCGCCGGAAGCCAGGAAGATCAGGATGGGGTCGAGGCCGAGGCTGGCTGCAATGGGAGCGCAGAGCGTTGCCGCCGTCGTCACTGCGACCGTGCCGGAGCCCTGCACGACTTTCAGCAGGCCGGAGATGACGAAGGGGATGAGGATGAAGGGCAGACCGGTATTCAGCACCATCTGTGCCAGACTGTCGCCTGCGCCGGAAACTTTAAGTACCTGGCCCAGTGCGCCGCCTGCTGCGGTGATGAACACGATGGGGCCGGCGTCCTTCAGGGTCTTGTCCATGATGTCGATGATGGCCTTGCCGCCCAGGCGCTTGCCCAGGGTGATGATGGACAGGACTGCGCCGATGGCCAGAGCGATGTTGGAATCACCAACGAAGGAAACGATGGACAGGATGGGGGAATCCTCAGGCAGGATCATGCCGCAGGTGGTGTTGAGCAGGATGAGCACGATAGGCACAACAAGAGGCATCAGGCTGGCAAAGGTGCCGGGCAGGTCCTTGTCGTCGTCGATGGACGGGGCAGCCTCGTCCTCTTTCTGTGCTTCTTCGTCCCGGAATGTATAGTAGCTTTCGGGCTTATTACGGAAGTACAGCTCGGCAAAGATCCAGCCTGCTGCCGTCATGAACACTGCGCCGAATGCACCGTAGAGGATGGCACGGCCAATGTCGATGCCCAGAAGGCCCGCTGCGGCCAGAGGGCCGGGCGTGGGAGGCACGAAGACGTGGGTGGACAGCAGACCGGCAGAGAGGCTGACGGCCAGAATGGCAAGAGGGATCTTCGTTTTCTTGTGGATAGCCTTGACCAGCGGGGTCAGGATGACGAACGCTGCGTCCGAAAAGACGGGGATGGAAACGATATAGCCGGTGATGGCCATTGCCAGGCCTGCACGCTTCTGGCCGACCAGTTTCACCGCATCATAGGCCATCCGGTTCGTGCCTTTGGCCGCGTCCAGATAGTTGCCCAGCATGATGCCAAAAATAATGACGATGCCGATGCTTTTGACCGTGCCGGAAAAGCCGCTGGTGATGGCGTTGACGGTGTCCGCGCCGCTCATGCCGCTGAGCATACCCATGACCAGCGCCGTCGCCAGCAGAGAGATGAATGCATTTGCCTTGACTTTGATACACAGGATCAGAAGGACCGCCATTCCGATCACAAAAACAAGTTCCATTGGCATAATTTTTCCTCCCGGGAGCCGTTCCGCGCGAACTGCCCCCGTTTCTTTCTCTTCAATTTACACTTCTTATCTTCTTATAACTCTTCTGACTCTTTTCTCCAGATTTTTTCCACGCGTCACATTACTCTGCTTTTTGTTCCGCTTTTTCTTTTGCGAAGCGGGCGCGCATCAGGGGCTTGATGCCGCCTGCGGCAAGGATCTTCATGGCCTGTTCGCCCAGTGCCTCGCAGGGGTAGCTCTCGCCCGTCTCCTGCACGGTGACGACGCCCTTGACGAAGTCGAGGGTCAGGGTCTGACCTTCTTTTACCTTCTTGCTGATGCCCTTGCAGATGACCGGAACAAGTCCCAGATTGACGGCATTGCGGAAGAAGATGCGGGCGAAGGAATCGGCAATGACGGCCTTTGCGCCCATGTTCAGCAGGGCGATGGGGGCGTGCTCACGGGACGAGCCGCAGCCGAAATTGCGGCCTGCCACCACGATGCCGCCCTGCGGGAAGTTGGCGGCGATGTTCACATCCACACCGCTCAGGCAGTGGCTGCCGATCTCCTTCGGGTCGGTCAGGGCCAGATAGCAGCCGGGGTAGATCTGGTCGGTGTCGATGTTGTCGCCCACGACGATGATCTTTCCAGTGATCTCACTGTTCATAAGAATGTTCCTCCTTTTTCAAATCTCACAGAAAATCTCTGGGGTCGGTGATGCAGCCGTTCACCATGCTGGCGGCAACGGTGGCCGGGCTGGCGAGGTACATCAGCGCCTCGGTGGAGCCCATGCGGCCCGGGAAGTTGCGGTTGGTGCTGGTGATGCAGACCTCACCCGGCGCGAGGATGCCCTCATGTGCGCCAAGGCAGGCACCACAGCCGGGGGTGGTGATGGTAGCACCGGCATTCATCAGATCCTGAATGTAGCCGGCCTTCATGCACTCCTGCATGACCTCGTTGGAAGCGGGAACGATGATCAGACGGGTATACTCGGGGATGTGTCTGCCCTTCAGGATCCTGGCAGCGATGGCGATGTCTTCCACGCGGCCGCCGGTGCAGCTGCCGATGTAGCCCTGATTCAGCTTGATGGGGCCGTTTGCCACCACCTCGGACAGGGGATGGACATTCTCCACGCTGCTGGGGCAGGCAAGATTCGGCTCGATCTTGGAGACATCGAACACATAGCTCTCTTCGTACTGGAAATCGGGGTCGGTGAACTGCACCTCGTAGGGGCGGACAGCACGCTTATCCACGTAGTTCAGAACGTCGGCATTGGGCTGCATATAGGCGGTCTTGGCACCCATCTCGACCGCCATATTGCAGATGGTCATGCGGCCTGCGACGTTCAGCTTCTCGACATAGCTGCCGGTGAAGTCGATGGCCTTATACACAGCGCCGTCGGCACGGATGCGGCCCAGGACCTCGAGGATGACGTCCTTGGGGTAGACGCCCTTCTGAGCCTCGCCGTCCAGACGGACTTCAATGATCTCCGGCACACGGAACCACAGTTCGCCGGTCATCAGGATGGTGGCCATATCGGTGGCACCGCAGCCGGTACCCAGCGCACCGAAAGCACCGTGGGTGGTGGTGTGGCTGTCGGTGGCGACCACGATCATGCCCGGATAAATGACGCCGGCTTCCGGCATGACCTGATGGCAGACGCCGCAGTTGGTGTCAAAATGGAAACGCAGGTCGTTCTTCTTGGCGAACTCGCGCATCTCCTTGTGGTTTGCTGCGCTCTTGATGTCGGGGCAGGGAGCGTAGTGGTCAAAGACGAAAGCCGCCCGCTCCCGGTTCCAGACCTTCTCGCCGCCCATCTCGTAGAAGGAATAGACCGTCTGGAGATACAGGTCGTTGATCTCGGCAAAATCGACCTTGGCGGTCACGATCTCGCCGGTGTGGACCTCGGCTCTGCCGCTGTTCTTGGCCAGGATTTTTTCGATGGCGTGCATAGTGGAATCCTCCCATTCTCTCTTTTTGAGTATTGAATATCGTATACAATTTTGGGGATAAAAAAGAAATCACTTCCGCAGCAGCTGCTCTGCGATTTGTTTTGCCTGTTCTTTTGTCGCAGTGTGCCGCCAGACTCCGGATGCCTCGGCTGCGTCCTGCAACCGCGCATGGACTTTGCGGGTGAGAAGTTCCCGAATCCAATTTTTCATTCCGCTCAGCCTCCTTTCGCCTGTCCGTATTTCAAATATCGTATACAATTTCTTTTCGGTGGCTCTACAGTACCACGTTTCAACGCTGTTTTCAAGAGGGAAGGACCGCATTCTCCTCTATCTCTAAATTTCAGACCTCTTTTTTGTGGAGAACGACGAATATCGTATACGATATTTCATTTCTAAAATGTTTGACACGATATTTCGGAAATGATATTCTTAAATAGAAAAATAATAATATCCCGGTCTTTCCGTCCGGGAAAGCCGGGATCTTAGATCCTATGGAGGCACACCACACTATGGACAGCTTAAAAAAAGCCATGCCCGTTCGGGTACAGATCACCGCCATCCTGCGAAAAGCGCTCTTTTCCGGCGAGTACAAGAGCGGCGATGAACTGAGCCTGACCGAGACTGCCGAGCGGCTGGGCGTCAGCCGCACGCCGGTGCGGGAAGCATTCCAGACTCTGGAGGCCGAGGGCCTCATCGAGCTGCGGATGAACCGGGGCGCCATCGTCAAGACCATCGACGAGAAATACATCACCGACCATTACGAAATGCGCATCCTGCTGGAATCGGAGGCCGCAAAGCGCGCCGCCCAGCGGGGGATGCCGGACGCCGCCGACTACATCAAAAAGCTGGAAGCTCTGCAAAGCCATATGGACAGCGTTTCAACAGAGGAATACGAGGAGCTGAATCTTGCCGTCCACTCCGCCATCTGGACAGCGGCAGACAACGAGCGGCTCTACAAATTCCTGTCCAGTCTCTGGAACGGCCCCAGCGTGGGCATTGCCTCCCCGAAGTTGGACCATTATATCAAGTCCACTCAGGAGCATATCGACATCCTCAAGGCCATCCAGAAACAGGATGCCAAGGCCGCCCAGAAGGAAATGGCAAAGCACATCGAGCGCAGCCTGAACAATATCCTCAAGAACTTCAAATTCCGCACATGAAAAAATGGCTGGAGCCTCGCGGCCCCAGCCATTTTGTTTTGCATATTACCTGCGGAGGAAGTCCGGCAGGGGCTTGCCCTGCTTGAGCCACTGATGATACTCGGCGGTCGCGGCGAACTCCACGTCGCCGGCGGAGTTCAGCGCAGTCTCCACAGAGTCCTGGATCACGCCGATGATGAAGCCGACACCGACCATCTGCATGGCCACATCGTTGGAGATGCCAAACAGAGAGCAGGCCATGGGGATGAGCAGCAGAGAGCCGCCGGCCACGCCGGAAGCGCCGCAGGCACCCAGAGCGGACATGGCGCTCAGGACGATGGCGGCGGGCAGGGTCACGGGGATGCCCAGCGTGTTGGCCGCAGCCAGCGTCATGATGGTGATGGTGATGGCCGCACCATCCATATTGATGGTAGCGCCCAGAGGGATGGAGACGGAATACATATCCTTATCGAGGCCCAGCTTCTCGCACAGGGCCATGTTGACGGGGATGTTGGCCGCAGAGCTGCGGGTGAAGAAAGCGGTCAGGCCGGACTCCTTCAGGCAGCGGAACACCAGCGGATACGGGTTGCAGCGCAGATAGATGAACATAATGAAGGGCGAAACGATGAGCGCCATAAAGAGCATGGTACCCACCAGCAGGGCCAGCAGCTTGCCGTACTGGGTAAAGATGGCCAGACCGTTGCCGGCCACGTTGGTGTACACCAGACCCATGATGCCGAAGGGAGCCAGATTGATGATCCAGCGCACCACCTGCGACACAGCGTCGGCAGTGTCGGCAAGGAACTTCTTGGTGGTGTCAGAGCCGATGTTCTTCATGGCAAGGCCGAACATGCAGGCCCAGAACAGGATGCCGATGTAGTTGCCGCTCATCAGAGAGCTGATGGGGTTGGCGACGAAGTTGGTGAGCAGGGTGCTCAGCACCTCGCCCAGACCCTGCGGCACCACGTCCGACTGGGCAGCATCTGCCAGAACGACCGACACAGGGAACATGAAGCTGGTGATCGAAGCGATAGCAGCCGCAAGGAAGGTGGTGAGCATGTACAGCCAGATGACCGTACCGAAGCGGCGGTCCAGCTTGGAGCTGCCCTGTGCCAGCGCGCTCGCCACGATGATGAACACCAGCACCGGAGCGATGCCCTTCAGTGCGCCGACGAACAGGTTGCCCAGCTCGCCGACCCAGCCTGCACCCGGCACCGCAAGCGCCAGCACCGCGCCGATGACCAGACCGGCAACGATGCGAAGGATGAGGCTGACCTCATTGTACTTCTTCGCAATGGCTTTTGCACCATTCATCATATAAAACACTCCTCTGTATTTGTGCGTCCTCGACGCACACTTTTCCTGTCTCTTACCCAAAGACAGTTGTTATTATAGCACACACGGCAGAAAAGTCAAAGGTTTTCTGCGGAACTTTCGGGCTGCTCCGGCGGATTTTTTCGTTTTTTCCTTCCTCCGCGCCGCCTCAAGTGTACGCCACAGAAATACATAGTTAAAATATTTTACCGCTCAGGGCAGAAAAATCCCCCGGCAGAGTTTATCCGCCGGGGGATAGTCATTCTTATTTATTTTTTCTGATTCTTCAGTCGTCCAGATAGGTCACTTTGCCGGGGACAAAGCCCTGGATGCCCATGCCGGGTGCATCCGAAACGGTGATATTCTTCTCGTCGAAGACCGCGCCGCCGAGGATGTGGTCCTCGCTGCAGAGCACCGGGCCGTCCAGGTCCACTTTGGTGATGATCTTCTTGGCGCAGGCCAGCTCCACGGCTGCGTTGACCGAGATCTTGGCTTCCAGCATACAGCCGATCATGCACTCCACGCCGTAGACCTCTGCCGCCGAGGCGATGCGGAGGGCGTTGGTGATGCCGCCGCACTTCATCAGCTTGATATTCACGAAGTCGGCTGCGCCGGTCTGCATGATGCGCAGGGCGTCCGCCGGGCTGAACACGCTCTCGTCGGCCAGTACCGGCACGCTGGCGTGGCGGGTGACGTACTGCATCCCCTCAAGGTCAGCCGCAGGCACAGGCTGCTCCACGAACTCGATGTCGAGGCCTTTTTCCTGCATCTGGTCGAGGATGCGGACAGCCTGCTTTGCACTCCACGCCTGATTGGCGTCGATGCGGAGCTTGACGTCCCTGCCCACGGCCTCGCGGACGGCGGCCAGACGGGCCACGTCCAGCTCCGGGTCGATGCCCACCTTGACTTTCAGGCAGTCGTAGCCGCGCTGGATGGCGGTGCGGGCGTCCCGGGCCATCTCCTCGGGCGGGTTGACGCTGATGGTGATGTCCGTCACGATATTGCTGCGCGCGCCGCCCAGCATCCGGTAGACCGGAGCGCTGTACTTCTGGCCCAGCAGGTCCCACAGGGCCATATCCACAGCAGCCTTGGCGCTGGTGTTGTGGACGAGGGCCTTCTGCACGGCGGCGGTCAGATCCTCGAACTCGTCGAGGTCGCGGCCCAGAATGGCCGGGGCGATGTGGTCACGGATGGCGCCGATGATGGCGCCGGTGGTGTCGCCGGTGATGACGCCGGTAGGAGGTGCCTCACCGTAGCCCACTGCGCCGGTGTCGGTGTGCAGTTCAACGATGACGTCCTCCACGCTGCTCACGGTGCGCAGCGCTGTCTTGAAGGGGACGCGGAGCGGGGTCGAGATACGGCCCAGCTTTACCTGTGTGATCTTCATGCCAGTCCCTCCTTATTCTTCCTGCATATGCACGGTGGCCGACAGCTTCTGGTAGGCGACGCGGGGCGTGCCGTCTTCCACATGGATGATGCCGCAGCGGGCAAAGCCGTTCTTCTCGAGAAGATGCTGCATGATCTTGTTGTCGGCGTGGGTGTCGGCCCGCAGGCTCTCACAGTGCTCGAGGCACCATGCGATGACCTCAGACGCCACGCCCCTGCGGTCACCCGCCGAGGCCAGCCGGTGGATGGTGCCGTAAGGCACCTCATCGTTGAGCCACTGGCCGTCTTCGATTTTCGCGTAGGTGGGGTCCGGCCCGAGGATGAAGGCAAACACCGCCTCGAGACGGCCGTTCACCGTATAGACGAACAGCCGGTTGGAGTCGATGTCTTCTTCCAGCATCTCCTGCGGCGGATAGCTGTCGCCCCACTGGGTCGGGTTGCCCGAATCCGCCATTGCTTTCCGGGCATGGGCATAGATCTCTAAAATTTGCTCCAAATCAGAGCGCCGTGCTCCACGAAACATTCCGTTTCCACCTTCTCTTTCCGTGCGCCGCGGCGCACTCCCGCATTCTTGCAGGTCTGGCTTTTATTGTAACACACTCTGCATCGTTTTTCCATCTTAAGACATCAAAAGACGTCCCGCAGACACGGGACGTCTTTTTTCGCGGTGTGCTCAAAGGTCAGGCCGGTGTGCGGGTGCGGGCCGCGCGGCTCTGGCGGTACTCACGGGGGCTTTGGCCGTAGCGCTCATGGAACAGGCGGTAGAAATAGCTGGTGTTCTCGTAGCCGACGTAGGTGATGATCTGCTGGATGTTCCAGTCGCTGCGGCGCAGCAGGCGGGCGGCAGTCTCCATCCGGTGCTTCTGGAGCAGTTCCTTGTAAGTACGGCCTGTCTGCGCCCGGACGCACTCGCTGACGTAGGCCAGAGAGACGCCGTAGCTGCGGGCCACATTGGAGAGGCTGGCCTCCCGGTAATTCTTGGTGATCTCATCCAAAGCCGCCTGCACCAGCTCTTCGCGGCTGACGGCCGCGCCGTAGGCTTCCAGCGGGAATTTCTTGATGCTCATAGGTATCCTCCGTTGCGGCGCAGCCGGGGACATGGGGGATGTCGGAGCCGGGCCGCGCTCAGGTCTCATAAGCGTCCCTCTGTTGGGAGGCTTCTGCTTATAATACGGCGCAGCGGGGCCAGAAATTGCATAAGATAAGAAAAAACTCCAAAATTTTTCAGACGGGGTTTCGACAAACCAAAAGCTGCCGCCCGTCTCGGGCAGCAGCTTTTCGGGAAAAGAAAAAGAGGAAAACAGAACTCAGAACATATTCTCGTGGTGATACCGGCCCGTGCGCAGGAACTCCACCCACTCGGCGATGTTCACGGCGTGGTCGCCGATGCGTTCGAGGTACTTGATGACCATCAGCACATCCAGCGCGGCGTCCACTTTGCCGGGGTCGGCGGCGATCTCCGCCGCCAGCATCCGCTTGATGGTGTTGAAGTCGTAGTCCACCGCGTCGTCGGCGTCGATGACAGCTTTTGCCGCCGCCTCATCTTCTGCCGCAAAGGCGCTCATGGCGTCCTGCAGCATCTTGTGGGCTTTGCGGCCCATCTCGATGCTCCTGCTCACGGCGGGGTCGCCCGCCTTGCGGACGCCGGCCAGATGGGGGACGATCTCCGCGATGTCGGCGGCGTGGTCGCCGATGCGCTCCACGTCTGTCACCACCTTCATGGCAGCGGAGATAAAGCGCAGATCACTGGCCACCGGCTGCTGACGCAGCAGCAGGGTCATGCAGCGGTGCTCGATGTCCCGCTCCATCCGGTTGACCTCGGTGTCGCCCTTGATGATGCCCTTCGCCTCCTCGGTGTCGGCGGTGCAGAGGGCTTCCAGCGCATCTTCCACCGCGTCGGCAGAGATCTGGCTCATCTTCGCCAGCGATCCCTTCAGGGCCGCGAGGTCGGCTTCGTATTGTGTGCGTGTGCTCATATCGCAAACCCTCCTTTTTAACCGAAGCGGCCCGAGATGTAGTCCTCGGTGCGCTTATCCTTCGGGGTGCTGAAAATTTCGCTCGTGGGGCCGCACTCCACCAGCTCACCCAGCAGGAAGAAGGCCGTGCGGTCGCTGATACGGGCCGCCTGCTGCATGTTGTGGGTGACGATGACCACGGTGTAGTTCTTTTTCAGCTCGCTCATCAGCTCTTCCACCTTCATGGTGGAGCCGGGGTCGAGGGCGCTGGTGGGTTCGTCCATCAGCAGGACTTCGGGCTTGACAGCCAGAGCCCGGGCGATGCACAGGCGCTGCTGCTGGCCGCCGGAGAGGCCCAGCGCGCTCTTTTTCAGGCGGTCTTTCACCTCGTCCCAGAGGGCAGCGCCCCGCAGGGAGCTTTCCACCAGCTCATCCAGCTCTGCCTTATTGCGGACACCGTGGAGCTTGGGGCCGTAAGTAATGTTATCGTAGATGCTCATGGGGAAGGGGTTCGCCTTCTGGAAGACCATGCCCACGCGGCGGCGCAGGTCGGTCAGCTGCATCTCCTTTGAGAAAATATCCTCGCCCCGGAGCCGGACGTCGCCCTCGATGCGGACGTTCGGCACAAGGTCGTTCATCCGGTTCAGGGTCTTGAGAAAGGTGGATTTGCCGCAGCCCGAGGGGCCGATGAGGGCAGTGATCTCCTGTTCGCCCACGTCCAGCGAGATGCCCTTGAGGGCCTTGAAATCGCCGTACCAGAGGTTCAGATTTTTTGCCGAGATGACCGGCATATTGTTATCCATAAAATACCCCTTACTGTTTCTGTTTGAGCTTTATTTTTGCCAGACGGGCTGCGAGGTCGATGAGAAGCACCAGAACCAGCAGCACTGCGCCGATGCCCCAGGCGGAGGCGAAGTCGCCGTCCTCGAAGGCCCGCAGATAGAGCAGGACGGAGAGGGTCGCGCCGTTGGATGTGTAAGCCTTGGCGATGCTGCCCGCAATGACTTCCGCCGCACCGGCGGTGAAGAGCAGGGCAGCGCTCTCGCCCACGATACGGCCCACGGCCAGAATGCAGCCGGTGACGATGCCGTCGATGCTGCAGGGCAGCACGATGGTGCGGATGATGTGCCACTTGCCTGCGCCGAGGCCCAGAGCGCCCTCCCGGTAGCCCTGCGGCACCGTTTTGAGGGACTCCTGGGTAGTGCGGATGATGGTGGGCAGGTTCATGACCACCAGCGTCAGGCTGCCGGAGAGCAGGCAGGTCTTGAAGCCCATGGTCTGGGCAAAGACCAGCATACCCACGAGGCCGTAGATGATGCTGGGGATGCCCGCCAGCGTCTCGTTGGTGAACTCGATGACCTCAATGAGCTTCCGGTTGGAGGCGTACTCCGTGAGGTAAACTGCCGCGCCCACGCCCAGCGGAAGGACGATGAGGAGGGTGAGCAGGATGACATATAACGTGTTGAGGATGGCGGGCAGGATACCGTCGGTGCCTTTGAGGACGCTGGCTGTGGTGGAAAGGAATTTCCAGCTGATGTGGGGGATGCCCCGCACCAGAACCAGCCCGATGACGCCCGCAGTGAGGGCGATGACCAGCACTGCCGCCGCCCAGACCAGCGCAGTCATGATGACGTTCCATGCGCGGCGGGAGGGGGAGAAGTCACTTTTCATCCTTGTTTCCTCCCTTCAGCACGGCGTTGAGCAGCACATTGATGACCATGATGAAGACGAACAGCACCAGCGCGATGCTGAACAGCGCCTGCTTCTGCAGGCCGCTGGCGTAGCTCATCTCCTTGGCGATGGCCGTGGTCAGGAAGGTGACGCTGCGGAAGAGGCTGTCCGGCATATTGGGGCTGTTGCCGGCCACCATCATGACGGCCATTGCCTCGCCGATGGCGCGGCCGATGCCCAGAACGATACCGGCTGCAATGCCGCTCTTGGCCGCCGGGATGCTGATCTTGAACCACGTTTCCGTATCGGTCGCACCCAGCGCCAGACTGCCCTGCTCATACTCGGGCGGCACGGCGTTGAGGGCCGTCACCGACACCGACACGATGCTGGGCAGTATCATGATAGACAGCACCACGATGGCCGACAGCAGGCAGGCACCCGACGCCTTGCCAAACGCCTTCGCCACCGCAGGCACCAGCACCTGCATACCCAGCAGGCCGAACACCACGCTGGGGATGCCGCTCAGCAGCTCCACCGCCGTGACGACCACATTGCGCACACCGGGAGCTGCCGCTTTCGAGAGGAACACCGCCGTCAGCAGGCCCACCGGCACACCGATGAGGGACGCGCCCAGGGTGCCGTAAATACTCGAAAGCACGAAGGGCAGGATGCCGTACTTCGGCTCCGACGCCGTGGAAGCCCACTCGGTGCCGAAGAGAAATTTCAGCGGGCCGATCTTTCCGATGGCGGGCAGGCCCGACAGGAACATATAGATGGTAATGACAGCCACGCAGCCCACGGCAAGGATGCCGCAGAGGAAGAAGATGGCGTTCATGACAGCTTCCAGCCACTGGGCCGGGGTGCGGGGCAGCTCGAATTTTTTCATAAAAACACCTGAGGGATCCCTCGCAAAATTACTCGTTCACCGGGACAGCGCCAGCAGTGCGGATGAGGTCGGCTGCATCGGTGCTGGTAGCAAAGTCGAAGAAAGCCTGAGCCTGAGCGGAGAGGGTGACGGAGTCGTTGGTGACGAACACGAAGGGGCGCTGCACCTCATAGCTGCCGTCCTTGACGGTCTCCTCGCTGCACTCCACGCCGCCGACGGTCACAGCCTTGACGGTGTCGCCGATGGCAGACAGGGAAGCGTAGCCGATGGCCAGAGGGTTGGCCTCCACAGCGCTGATGACAGCGCCGGTAGCGGTCAGCTCCTGCGCATACTTGCAGGAATCCTTGACGTCCACGATGCTCTCGAAGCCATCGCGGGTGCCGGAACCAGCCTCGCGGCCCACCAGAACGATCTCGCCGTCGTCGCCGCCGACCTCAGACCAGTTGGTGATCTCGCCGGTGAACATCTGCTTGAGCTGGTCAACGGTCAGGTCCTCGACCTTGCTGTCCTTGTTGACGATGATGGCGATGCCGTCCAGAGCCACGGTGGTGCCGGTGACGCCGGTCTCGTCAGCCTTCAGGGCGCGGGAAGAAAGGCCGATGTCCAGAGTCTTATCGGTAGCGCCGGTGATGCCTGCGCCGGAACCGGTGGGGTCATAGCTGATGGTGACATCCGGCTCGATCTCAGCGAAGCCCTCGGTCAGGGCGGCGATGACGTTCTTCATAGAGGTAGAACCGCCGGTGGCGACATTGCCGGACAGCGCAGCCGTAGAAGAAGCGGAAGCTGCGGTGCTGGACGCGGCGGCAGAAGAGGCAGCAGTGGAAGAAGCTGCACCGCCGCAGGCGGTCAGGGCAGCAGCAGCGGCAGCAGCGCCGCAGATGGACAGGAACGAACGACGAGTGATCTTTTTCATAATAATATCTCCTTCAACTGGGCCGGCCCTCTTGTTCTGGCCGGGCTGTTTTCCTTTTCCTCGTTGTGTCTCTCTTGGGACGCCTTTATTGTAGCGCACCGCCCATCCAGCTGCGACCATGGCGGCGCAAAATGCAGGTAAAGCTTTGTGCGGTGTTTTTGCGCTGATGTCATCCTCTGGTAAAGCCGGTGTGGAAAACAGGACACTCGATTTTACATTTCCGGTCAAACTGTCAAAAATCCGCACTTTCGTTTGTGCATCCCGCCCACTGAAGGGGTGCAAAAAAGCCCCGGGCGCTTCGAGGGGAAGCACCCGGGGCTGAGATATGTTATGAAATGAATTACTCGATCTTTTCCTTTTTGGGCGGCAGAATCCAATCGTCAGCAGTCATCGAGTAAGCAAAGATCGCTTTATAGCCGCCGTATATGATGCTGAACTCGACCTTCTGGCTGACTGCATTTGCCGGAACTTCGTCCAGTGTGGTCAAACTGAATTCGCCAAACTCCTCCGGCAACTGATTGCTTGCGGTGACCGGTGCCACGATGTCACCGTGGTCATATTTCATCCGATAAGTTTTGTCTCCCTCGTCGGTCGTGCAGTAGTAAGTGCCGGTGATGTCCGATGCCGGGATAGTCACTTGACTCTTCGTCTTATTCCGGATGAGCAAGTCTGTGCCAAAGTTGAAGTGCCCCTCTCCATTCCGAGTACAAGACGTGCTTCCCACCATGAACTTCACTTCGCCGATGGTCACGCTCACAAAATCCATATCCTGCAGCGATTCGATAGCATCGCATCCGCTCAGCATCCCCGCACAGGAAACAGCCAGCACACCGGCACCGGCCACTTTGATAAATTCACGCCGCGTCATCATAGTGTTTTCTCCTTTCATATCAGCAAAGCCCTACCGGAAAATACCCGGTCTTTTCCTAAGGATACTGTTCTTTTCCGGGATTGTCAATGAACTCCCGCAAGAAATCTCAGAATTTTTCTTCCGTGCCGTCCGGGCGGTAGAGCTGGACATATCTGCGCCACTTGTCCGCGCCCATCACCCGGCTGTAGCAGTCGGCCAATTCCTTGTTGGCCGTCTCTGCATCCAGCGTCTCACCCTCAGCGGGCAGGACCAGCACCCGGAACCATGCGTCGAAAAGATGCTCCGTCCAGCCGGTGTCAACGGCGCCGCAGCGGGCATAAAAGCCCAGACGCCGGACGGCCATGGCCTCGTCGTCAGCCTTTTCGGGACACTCGGCCTCAATGAGGATGGCCTTTGCGCCCTCCTCGTGGGCGGGCAGAGCGGCCAGCAGCTTTGCGCCAATGCCGGTGCTGCGGTAGGCGGGCAGGACGGAGAAATAGTCCAGCTGGCTCACTTCGCAGCCCATAGGCCGCACCATCAGCAGATAGGACACCAGCGTCTCCCCCTCGAACACGCCCCAGGTGTGGGCCATGCCGACGGCTTCGCTGTTGAGAATCATACTCAGGGGTTTCAGCTCGCTGGGCGGGAAGTCGCGGCGCATCTCGTCCAGATACACCCGCGTCAGCTCGTCGGCGGTGAGTTTCTTCCACGTAAAGGTCTGGGGCTTCATATCAAAATTCCTTTCCGATAAAAATACCGCCGGGCCGGGCGCAGCGGCCCGTTCCCGGCGGTGTTCGAGAAGCTGTTTGCGTGAGAAAACAGCTTCTTAGTTACAGCTGCTTGCGCAGGGCATCGTACACAGCCTGCACATCGCCCTTGATGACCACCTGACAGGCGTTCTTGGCCGGGCGGATGACGCCCTCTGCGCCTGCGGCCTTGGCAGCGGCTTCGTCCACGGAGGCGTAGCTGTGTACCTCAAAGCGGAGGCGGGTGGCGCAGTAGTCCGCCTTGACGATATTGTCCTTGCCGCCGAGGGCTTTCAGGATGCCGGAGGCCAGTGCCTCGCTCTCGGCAGAGCTCATGCTGGGCGTCTCGGCCCCGCCGTTCTTATGGTTATGATAGTATTTGCGGCCAAAGTAGAAGCAGGCCATGGCCACCATAGCGAGAACGATCTTGAACGGCAGCGTGATCGGAAGGAATGTGACGATGAGCGCGATGACGATAGCGGCGATCCAGCTGTAAATATCCATTCCCAAAAACATACGATAATTCCTCCTTTGGGGAACGATGCGGCGGGCGCTTCCGGCAGGAAGCCGCCCGGACCCAGTCCGGGTACAACACCATATTAACATACTGCCGGGAAAAAAGAAAGCCTTTTCGGGTATCTTTCGGCCCGAGAGCTTGCATCCCGGGCCGGAATCGGGTACTATAAAGACAGTATATCCCCAATACACGGAAGGAGCATCCTTATGGAATGGACTGATATTCGCCTGACCGTATCCAAAGCCGACGCCGAGGCCGCTGAGGCCGTGGCCACCATGATCGCGGAGGGCGGCATTTATATCGAAGACTACAGCGACATCGAGGAACAGGTGGAGCAGATCGCCCACGTGGACCTCATCGAGCAGGAGCTGCTGGACAAGCCCCGGGACACCGTCATCATCCACATCTATCTGAAGC
>ERZ1026882.368-NODE-368-length-27739-cov-69.245376_pt1 | contig 27739 bp, 17 predicted proteins | sample MGYA00380171_ERZ1026882 | MGnify/ENA primary metagenome ERZ1026882 (study PRJEB33269, sample SAMEA4719807) | human gut metagenome | biome: human-associated habitat; feature: organic feature; material: feces | place: Cameroon | collected 2013-10 ...
TCTTGTAAATTTAAAATAATTAGGGCTGCCCATTTCTTTTTGGACAGCCCCCTCTAAAAAAGAGATGGATTTTATCTTAAATTCTTCAGATGCATATTCAATTATGAAAAAAATAAAGAATGCTTATGGAGATTATGTCTTTGATGGTAAAAAGTTTAAAGGTAAAATCAATGGAAGAGCATATATAATGCCAGTAATCGGATATTTTATTTCCGCATTGGGAATTATGTTTTATATAACTTTTTATAAAGAAATATTGAATTTCGGGTTTGATAAAATTTCATATTTTTGGACATTTATAATCATTATCTCTGTATTTGGACCAATTCTTCTTTCGAGCGTTCTGAGATTACGAGAAATAGGAGCTATCTTTTATTTGGAGAAAATAACTTCAAAAAAATGAAACAGAAGTAACGAAAAAAATAGGTTAATTATTAGAACATATTGAAATGAAAAGTTTTTTTTTAAGGGCAATTTGGAATGGTATAAGTTTTTGCTGATTGTTGAACTCTAGCAGTTTCACAGGATTGGAAAGTCGAAGTATTTTTAAATTCGCATAAATATCAATTTTACAAAGATTCATGTTATATTATCCTATAGGAGAAAGCCCATGAAAAAAATTATTTACTTGTTTTCTTTATTTTTAATTTCTCTGCTGTTCACTTCCTGCATTGATTATGTTCAGTCGATTACTTATAAAGACGGCAAATATCAGATTTATTACAAAATAGCATTGTCAAAACTTTTGTTTGCAATGGCGGATGATGATCCGGAAGAAATTTTTGAATATTTTGACGAGGAATCCCTTGAGGATTTTCCTGAAAATGTTGATGTAAAGCCTGTGAACACGGATTTGGAAGTCGGCGCGGAATTTTTACTTTTAATAGACCCGAAAACAACGGATGAAACAGAAAAGTCATTCTTGCCTAAAGTCGCGGGGCAGAAGTGCTATATTCCGTTTTTGTTTGGAAGCGAGGATTTTTCATTTGCCGATTTTATGAAATCAGACGACAGCGAGTCTCAGGCAATTTCAGAAGCGATATTGTCTTCTGCAAAATGCCGCGTGATGGTCAGTAAGAAGATAATTTCTTCTATTAATAACGTCTATTTTGAAGGTCGTGGCGGACAGAATTATTCAGTTGCCGTGTTTGATTATGGCGAATCATTCTGCATGGAAATTCCATTTATCGTTCTTTTTGAAACCGGAATGTACAAATTTGACAGGATTGTTGTGATTGGGGAATAAAATGCTCTTTAGTAGCTTTGGTAAATTTTTTCCCTTTATTCGCTAATATCGCCATTCATTCTAGAAATATTTTTGAATCAGCGAACTGGGAAGAAAAATCGAACTGCAGAGAATTTCTTGGTAGTTCAAATGAAGTCTTCTGCAGCAATCAATGACAATTCGGCAGAAATAATTTATACTAAAAACGGATATAAATAGCCTATGTCTGTTTTTAGTAAACTTTTTTCCAATTCAAAATCATTTCAATCAGAATCGAAAACGGAAAATGAACCTTCAAAGATCACATTCGCTTCAATTCAAACTTTTTTGAAAAATCTTCTGTCTGCGGATAAATATATTGCAAAAAGCAACTACATAAAATATTTTCTTGAGAATTCAGAACTGATTGACTATGTTCAGAAATTAAAGACGGACGGTTTTCTAAAAGACTACTGCAAGAAAAACGAATTGAAAGTCAAAGACGTTGAAAATTCACTTCAGAATATTGAAAAAATCGATGAACTGATAAAATTCCACAATCAGGAATTCATTGAGCGAAAACTGAAATCGGAAAAAGAATACCTTGATTCAATTCTTAAGGAAATTGACCCTGCAATAAATCTTGATGATGACCAGCGCAAGGTCATTCTTACGGACGAGGATTATTGCCTTGTGATTGCAGGTGCGGGAGCAGGAAAAACAACAACGGTCGCAGCAAAAGTAAAATATCTTGTGGAAAAACAGAACGTAAAGCCGGAAGAAATTCTTGTAGTTTCTTTTACGAACAAGGCGGTCAATGAGCTTAAGGAAAAAATCCAGAAAGGTCTTAAAATCAGCTGCCCGATTACAACATTCCATTCGGCTGGAAATGCGATTCTTCACAAGCAGAATGATGAGAAGCTCAACATAGTCCAGAATGAAAAACTGTATTTTGTGCTTGAGGATTATTTCAAGAATTCGGTTCTGCAGAATGAAAGAGTTGTAAACGACCTTGTAAAATTTTTTGCCTCTTATTGCGATGCGCCAGCGGATGAAATTGTCGATAAGGCTGTTCTGTTCAATAAAATTTCCTCATCTTCATTTTCAACTTTAAAAAGCGAGCTTGGCGAATATGAGAAAAAGCTGATTCCTGCCGGCTCAAAAAAATATACGACAATTCAGGATGAGCAGCTGCGTTCAAATGAGGAAGTTCAGATTGCAAACTTTTTGTATCTGAACAATATCGAGTATGAATATGAGCCGCACTATAAGTTCAATATTCCTGGCGCAAGAAAGCCTTACACTCCTGACTTTATAATCCGCCAGAACGGAAATGAGGCATATATCGAGCACTTCGGCGTTACTGAGGACGGCTACAGCAACAGATATACAAAAGATGAGCTTGAAAAATATAACAGGGCAATGCATGACAAAGTTGCTATCCACAAACAGCACAACACAAAGCTTATCTGCACCTGCTCAAAGTACAAAGACGGAAAGGAACTCACAGAACATTTAAAAACTAAGCTTGAAGAATTCGGCTTTGTCTTAAATCCAAAAGACAACCGCGAAGTTATGAAGAAAATCAACGCTCAGGATTCAAGCCGCTATGTCAGAAAACTCATAAATCTTATAGACCGGTTCATATCCAATTTCAAGACGAACGGATATTCCGAGGAAAAATTTGATGAATGGACTGCAAAATCTACAAATGTGCGGACGAAGCTTTTTCTGCGTATCTGCAAGGAATGTTATCTTGAATATCAGAAATATCTGAACCAGCATAACGCGATAGACTTTTCAGATATGATAAACAAGTCGGCAATGTTGTTGAATGAATCTGAACAAGTCAGAAGCCAGATAAAATTCAAATATATTATTGTGGACGAATATCAGGATATTTCTCGCCAGCGTTTTGATTTGGTCGGCGCGTTGCATGAAAATTCCAGCGCGAAAATAATTGCGGTTGGAGACGATTGGCAGTCAATTTACGCCTTCAGCGGCTCGGATATTACCCTGTTCACAAAATTTTCAGAGATAATGGGATATGCCGAATTGTTGTCAATCACAAAAACTTACCGGAATTCACAGGAAGTTATTGATATAGCCGGAAACTTCATTCAGAAAAATGCGACCCAGATAAAGAAGACTTTAAAATCGCCGAAGACGATAACAGACCCTGTCATTATTTATACTTATGACGGAAAATTGAAAGGACGCAATGCGAATGACCGGAGCGGAGCTGCATTCAATCTTGCAAAGGCTGTTGAAACTGCAATCGAACAGATTCTGGAATTCAACAAGAAGGAAAACAAGAAAGATTCTTCTATATTACTGCTTGGCAGATTCGGATTCGACGGAAAGAATCTTGAGCGTTCGGGCTTGTTTGAATATAAAAACTTTGGAAGCAAGGTGAAGTGCGTAAAATATCCAAAGCTGAACATCACGTTTATGACCGCCCATGCGTCAAAGGGACTTGGCTACGACAATGTGATTGTCATCAACGGAAAAAATGAGACCTACGGATTTCCCTCAAAAATCGAAGACGATCCAGTTTTGAATTATGTTGTGAAGCGCGACAATTCAATAGAAGCCGCGGAGGAAAGGCGGCTGTTCTACGTTGCGATGACACGGACAAAGAACCGTGTGTTTTTTATTGCGCCGGAAGAAAATCCGTCAGAATTCCTTCTGGAAATAAAACATGATTATAAGAATGTCGTTCTGAAAGGCGAGTTGAACGAGGATATGCAGGAAAATACGCTCCTGAAAAAATCCTGCCCGATTTGCGGCTATCCGCTTCAGCACAAGTACAAGGTGGCTTACGGACTGAACCTTTGGATTTGCACAAACGAGCCTGAAATATGCGACTTTATGACAAACCGCCTTGATTCAGGCAAACTTTCAATTATGAAATGCAATTCATGCGCTGACGGTTATCTGATTGTAAAATCATCAAAAGACGGCTCAAAACACTTTCTTGCCTGCACAAACTACACCGCCAACGGAAAAGGCTGCGGCAACATAATCTGGAAAGATGACTTTTACAGAATGATGGGGTATGAGAGTTGGAAACACATCAAGTAAATTTTGACAGCTTTTAAACTTTTGTTTTTATTATTTGAAAAATCAGTTATAATAACCATATAAAACTTTTGCGGAGAATACCATTTGCGCATAGCGTATTTGCCGCACGCCAAAAATAGAAAAAAAAGCGAATCTATGCTAAAATAATTTCCACAAAATAGACGAAAGCGGAAAATTATATGTCAGATAAATTTGGTTGTGAGAATTCGCGTGTTCAGCTGCCTGCGGTTTTGCATTTAGTAAAGCTTGGCTACACATACATTCCTAGAATTACATTAAAGCAGGCAGGCACTTTTTTTGATCCGAAGACAAATATCCTGACCGGGATTTTTTTAAGCCAGTTTTTAAAGCTCAATCCTCAATCCGATGAAAGAAAGGCTGAGCAGGTTCTCCATGATATTTCCAATGAGCTTGACAGCGATGATTTGGGCGAAAAATTCTATCGCCGGCTTGTTTCTGTAAGCTCTGAAAAACTCATCGATTTTGAAAATCCTGAAAATAATACTTTTCATGTTACTGCGGAATTCCCGTGCTATGATGTAAAAGATGATTCAGCGGAAAACAAATACACAGAACTGTTCCGCCCTGACATTACTTTGTTTATCAACGGTCTTCCATTGACTTACATTGAGGTGAAAATTCCAAACAACAAAGAAGGCATTGTCGCAGAACGAAAGCGTGAGTATAATCTTCGGCTCCCGAATAAAAAAGCAAGAAGATTCAACAACATTACGCAGCTGATGATTTTCTCCAACAACATGGAATACGACAACATGGGCGGAATTACTCCTGTTCAGGGTGCGTTTTACTGCACAGGCGGATATAAAGCACCTCCTTTCAACTGTTTCCGCGAGGAAAATCCGCAGCATCTTGAAGTTGAGCCGTATATTCAAAATTATCCTTACAAAGAAGTTCCAGAAGAAGTTGAGAAGGCGCTGCTGGAAGAATTCAATGTTCAGGTTTACAAAAGTTCTGATGAATATAAAAAGAACAAAAACGTTACCACGCCAACAAACAAAATTCTCACTTCAATGTGCGAGCCTAGTCGGCTTCTTTATATTCTGAAATACGGAATCGCTTATGTTCATGCGCAAAAGAAACTTGATGACGGCTCTGTTACAGTTGAGCTTCAAAAGCACATTATGCGCTACCAGCAGCTTTTTGCATCTTTTGCGGTTACAAAGACTTTGGACAATGGGATTAAAAAGGGCGTAATCTGGCACACTCAAGGCTCAGGAAAAACAGCCCTCAGCTATTACCTTGTGAACATTCTTACTGATTATTACGCAAAAAAGAATATTGTCCCAAAATTCTATTTTATCGTTGACCGTATAGACTTAAAGAAGCAGGCCGCAAAAGAATTTGAAATGCGTGGATTGTCAGTCCAAAGCGCGGAAACCCGGGAAGAACTTATGAAACAGTTTGACGAGCAGAATTCTCTTTCTGGAAATAGCGGCAAAAAAGAAATCACTGTCATAAACATTCAGAGATTTGATGAGCGGAAGAAGGAAAGAATAGACCTGCCTGATTACAACACAAATCTGCAGAGAATTTTTATTATTGATGAGGCGCACAGAAGCTATGACCCTAAAGGCTCGTTCCTTGCAAATCTTCTTGATGCTGACAGAAACTCTGTCCGCATTGCCCTTACAGGAACTCCGCTTATTGGAGACGAGCTGAAAACAACAGATATTTTTGGAAACTACATTCACACATATTATTACGACAAGTCTATTCTTGACGGATACACTCTGAAAATTCTCCGTGAAGAAATTGAAACTTCTTATAAGAACAAGCTTAAAGAAATCTACGAGGACCTTGAAAAAATCGAGCTTCCAAAAAATCAGAAGACCCGCGAGATAATCGACATAAAAAGCCATCCAAGATATGTGAAGGAACTCTTGCGTTATATCATTTCCGACCTAAAAAAATTCAGAAACCTTTACCATGAAGATGACGGCGAGCAGGCGGGCGGAATGATTATCTGCGATTCTTCCGAGCAGGCTAGGGCGCTTTATGGGCATTTCATGGAAATTCAGATGGAGCTGAATGAAAAGGATAAAGATAAATCAGCAATGAAGCCTGCACTGATTCTTTATGACAGCGATGACAAGGATGTGCAGCAGGACTACATAGATACTTTTAAAAGCGGAACCGATATTGATGTTCTTATCGTTTTCAATATGCTTCTTACAGGCTTTGACGCTCCACGCCTTAAGCGTTTGTATCTAGGACGAAAGCTCAAAGACCATGGACTTTTGCAGGCGATTACCCGCGTGAACAGAACCTACAGAAAGCACACTTACGGCTATATTGTTGATTTTGCGGATATTAAAGAAAATTTTGAGCAGACAAATGAAAATTATCTAAGGGAACTGAACAAATTCAATAATCCAAAAGATGCTCCTGACAAGCAGGTTCCGGAAACATTCTCCGCAATTTTTGAAGAGCCTCAGAAAATCGTAGAGCAGATTGATGACGCTTATGAAAAAATGTTCAGCTATAATATGGAAAACGTTGAAAGCTTTGTTGAGCAGATAAGCAGAATTGAAGAAAAAAAGCCTTTGCTTGAGCTTAGAAATTCTTTGACTACAATCAGAAACCTTGCAAACGTTGTGCGCTCTTTTGGCTCTGAAAAAATAAAGGATGAAAAAGTCCTTGAATATGTAAGCAATCTTGACCTTGCAAGAATTCCCCAGCTTTTGACAGAAGTAAACCGCAGAATTGATTTAATCAACTTCAAGGCAATTCAAAATCCTTCCGCCGAAACTCTGGATATGATTGCCGATGTTCTTGACGGAATTGAATTCCATTTTTCAAAAGTCGGAACAGAAGAGCTTGTGATTAAAGCCAACTGCGAGACTATAAAAGACAAAATCAGAAGAACAGCCAGCAGTCTGAGCGGTTACTTTGACCAGGAAGACCCGGAATATATAACGCTTAAAGATTTGTTTATGCAGGCTTTGGCAAAGACCGATTTTGTTGAGTACGATTACGCAAAGTTCACTCAGCAGAACAAAGATTTTGATGAGATACTTGAACGTCTTAGCCAGCTTAAACAGAAGACAGAAAATCTTTTTGAAAAATACAAAGGCGACGCAAAATTTGTCCGCGTTCACAAGCGGATTCACGAAGAAAACAAAAGACGAGCTTCTGCCTCTCCAAATGCAAGTGCGCAAAACTGGATTTTGGACGATAAGGATTTGACAATTTACCGCACGCTTATGTCTCTTAAAAATACAATCGATATGCAGGTTTACAACCAGGAAGCGATTCTAAAAAGCGACCCTTATTTTGAAAAAACTGTAATGAGCCTTGTTGGAAACGGAATGGCAGAGCTGAATATTCAAAGCCCGCGCGCAGACCGCGAATTTATAAAAGATAAAATCGTTGCGCAGTATCTTAATCAGTATCATGCAACCTACGGGAGAAATTGATGACAGTAGAACAAATAAAAAAAGAAACATTCAGCCTTATAGATGCCCTAAAAGCAACCTGCCAGCAATACGGCATGGGAAACGACGGCAACGAGTACAAAATCATTACTCAGGTTTTTCTTTATAAATTCCTGAACGACAAATTCTGCTTTGAAGTAAAGAAGCTGAATTCTCCAATTGTAAAAAAAATTCTGGAATCGGAAAGCTTTGAAAAAGGCTATGCCTCTCTTTCAGAAGATGAGCGTCTTGACCTGCTTGATTTACTGGATGCGAATATTCCACGTCTTAAGCCGGAACACTTGATTGGCAATTTATGGAGCCAGCAGTCAAAAGAAACTTTCGACACAATTTTTGACGCTACCATGCGAAATATTGCAGATGAAAATATTGAAATTTTTAATACGCATACTTCTGATGAAACCAAAATTCCGATTTTTGAGGACCTTACAATTTTTGTTACTGACACTGCGCAAAGGCCGGCTTTTGCGCGCGCCTTAGTTGACAAGCTCATAAAATTCAGTTTTGAGGAAGTCTTTGCACAGCGTTACGATTTTTTTGCCGCAATCTTTGAATATCTTATAAAGGACTACAACACCGCAGGTGGTGGAAAATATGCGGAATATTACACGCCACATTCCATTGCAACAATTATGGCTCGCCTTTTGGTCGGAAATGCAAAAGACCTTCATAATATTGAATGTTACGACCCGAGCGCAGGAACTGGCACTTTGCTTATGGCTTTGGCGCATCAGGTAGGCGAGGACAAGTGCACCATTTATTCTCAGGACATCAGCCAGCGTTCAAACAAAATGCTAAAGCTTAATCTTCTTCTGAACAATCTTGTGCTTTCTTTGGACAAGGTGATTCAGGGCGACACTCTTGTAAATCCGTACCATAAGAGCAATGACGGAAACAGCCTGCGCAAATTTGATTATGTTGTTTCCAATCCGCCGTTCAAGATGGATTTTAGCGACACAAGAGAAAAAATCGCTTTGCAAACGCAAAGATTCTGGGCAGGAGTTCCGAATGTGCCTGCAAAGAAAAAAGAAAGCATGGCGATTTACACCTGCTTTATTCAGCACGTCATAAATTCCCTGAAAGATTCCGGAAAAGGCGCAATCGTAGTTCCAACAGGATTCATAACTGCAAAAAGCGGAATTGAAAACAAGATTCTAAAAAAAATCGTGGATGAAAAGATTGTAAGCGGCGTTGTGAGCATGCCGAGCAATGTTTTTGCCACAACAGGAACAAATGTCTCTGTCATTTTTTTTGACAAGTCCAAAAAAGATGAAAACGCGAAAGTAATTTTAATTGATGCCTCAAAACTCGGCGAGGAATACAAGGAAGGCAGCAACCAGAAACGCCGTCTGCTGGACTTTGAAATTGACAAGATAGTTGATACATTCCTTAAAAAAGAAGCCGTGGAAGATTTCAGCGTTGCAGTTACATATAATGAAATCATTGAAAAAGGCTACGTCCTTAGCGCGGGGCAGTATTTTGACATCAAGATTGAATATGTAGATATTACGGCGGAAGAATTCAACTCACAGATGAAAACCGACACAGAGGAGCTTTCCGCAATGTTCAAAGAAAGCCACAAGTTGGAGGAAGAAATTCAGAAGCAGCTGAAAAGCTTGAGGTTTAATGGTTGAAAGCGGAACTAAACATATGCAGATGAGGAAACATAAGCCGGGAGAAAAATATGGAAAGTGAAATTATCAATCTAAGCAACTCGCATTTTTCAGATGATTATATAAAAGATGTAAAGGATATTTTAAAGTCTGCCCGAAAGCAGAGCTACAAGTCTGTAAATTCCGTAATGATTCAGGCATACTGGCTTGTCGGATTCAGGATTGTTGAGCAGGAGCAGAAAGGCGAAAAACGTGCAGGCTACGGCGAAAAAATTATTGTGAATCTTTCAAAAGAACTGAACAAGGAAATCGGAAGCGGAATGTCCGAGGCTCACTTAAAAAATTGCCGTCAGTTTTATTTGACATTTCCGTCAGCAAAGATTTGCTACACACTGTGTAGCGAATTGACTTGGTCTCACTTGCGTCTGATTATGCGGCTTGATTCCGAGGAAAAACGTAATTACTACATAAACGAAGCAAAACATGGAAACTGGTCAGTCCGCGAGCTTGCAAGAAACATAAAAACACAGATGTTTGAGCGGATTGTGCAGAACCAGATTCCGCAAAAATCAATATCCGAATTAAAAAGTGAATCACTTGTAAAAGATCCGTATATTCTTGAGTTTCTGGGAATAAAGCCTGAAACTGGCAGTTCAGAAAAGGACATTGAAAATGCGATTATCTCAAACCTTGAAAAATTTCTGCTTGAGATGGGAAAAGGGTTTTCATTTGTTGAACGGCAGATGCACGTAAAGACTGAAACTCAGGATTTTTTCATTGACCTTGTTTTCTACAATTATATCCTAAAATGTTTTGTTCTGATTGACCTGAAAAAAGGCGGGCTGAAACATCAGGATATCGGGCAGATGGATATGTATGTAAGAATGTTTGACTTGCTGAAAAAAAACGATGACGACAACCCGACAATCGGAATTATTTTCTGTGCGGACAAGGACGAAAGCATCGTAAAATATTCCGTTTTGAACGAATCCCGTCAGATTTTTGCAAGCCGCTACAAAACCGTGCTTCCGACAGAAGAAGAACTAGGCGCGGAACTAGACCGCAACAGAAGATTTTTAGAAGAAAAATACGGAAAAAAACTGATTGAATAGCAAAATTAAGAATCGGAACAAAAAATGCAGATGAAGAAATATAAGTTGGGAGAATTAATGGAAGTTACTCGCGGAATGTCTTTGGGCGGAGAATTTTATTCCACGAAAGGCGAACTGATGAGATTGACTTTGGGAAATTTTGACTATAAAAATAATTGCTTCAAAGACGACAAATCAAAAAATAATCTGTTTTTTACAGGAGCGGTAAAGCCGGAATTTATCCTGAAAAAAGACGATATAATTACGCCTCTTACAGAGCAGGCAATCGGGCTTCTTGGTTCAACCGCAAAAATTCCTTGCAGCGGAAAATATATTCAAAGTCAGGATGTCGCTCTGATAAAATGCAATGAAAAGCTGAATCCAAACTTTGCCTTCTATTTGATTTCGTCAAAACTTGTAAGAAATCAGTTGAGTGCCGCCGCCCAGCAGACAAAAATCAGGCATACATCGCCTGACAAAATAAAAAACTGCATTGTTTGGATTCCTGAATATTCCGCACAAGAAAAAATCGGCAATTTCCTTTCTTCTATTGACGAAAAAATCGCCCTGAATAATCGCATAAACGAAAAACTTGAGCAGTTGGCAAAACGCCTTTACGACTACTGGTTTGTGCAGTTCGACTTTCCGAATTCAGACGGCAAGCCCTACAAGTCCAGCGGCGGAAAAATGGTCTATAACGCAGAGCTGAAAATAGAAATTCCGGAAGGGTGGAAAGCTTGTTTTTCAAATCAACTTTGTTCGATTTTAACCGGCAAACAAGATTCTAATTTTTCAAAACCAGATGGAATATACGAATTTTTTACTTGTTCAAATGCGAGTTTGTATTGTGATGATTTTGCATTTAATGGAAGTTCTGTATTGATTGCAGGAAACGGTGATTTTAATATAAAGCATTTCAGTGGAAAATTTAATGCTTATCAACGTACTTATGTTTTAATTCCAGATGAAAAATATTATTCAGTTTTATATTGGTCAGCCTTTGAGAAAGTAAATTCTTTTAAAAAGAATTCAAGAGGTTCTATTGTGAAATTTATATCAAAATCAGATGTTGAAAATATAAGTATATACAAAGGTGCTCCTGAAATTTGTTATTCGATTTTAAATCAAATTATGAAAAAAATTGAACACATAAATTATGAAAATAAAAAATTACTTAGGTTAAAGAATAAACTAATGCCATTGCTTATTAATGGTCAGGTTGTTGTAGAATAAATTATATAGCAATTTTTAGAAGGAATAAAAATGAGAAAACTGTTTCAAAATGTTTGTATTATTATTTGTATTTTATGTAGTTTAATTTGTGTGGTGGAAGTCTGTTTAACTTTGAATCTAAAAGCAATTGTTGCTCATACCATAACAAATGAAAATTTAGAACAATTTTCGGAATCAGAATATAAAGATTTAATTTTAGAATTGGATCAAATAAAGCTTGTTTTAGATAAGAAAGATTATTTCTCCCATATCTTTCCATGGATTCTTAGTGTAATATCTGCAATAATAGCATATTTTGCTTCTTATTTTATTACTAGGCGTAATAATGAAAAAGATTTTCAGGCAAAATGCTCAGTTGAATATCTCAAATATTTAAATTTATTTTTAGGAGATATTAATAGCTTGTATACAAAAATGACAGGGATTGCAAAACTTACTAGATTGTTTGTTTATCAAGGATATATTCCTAGATCATATAGTTTTAACAACAATGACGACTTTTTAAATTTTATTCATTCAATGGAAATTTTGGAACGTTATATTCAAACTATTCCACAAAATAATAATACAATTAATTGGAAACAATATATTCTTGAATTAACTGACTTTAATTTATTTATTGATATTGGTAACAAATTTGAAGTAAGTGTTGGGCATTATTTTTATATAATTGATAAAAAAATCTTTGAAGGTCACAAAAAACTTATGAATGAATTACGCTCATATACTAGTAATAATATGAAAGGTTTTTATCCTATGGAATATAAGAAAAAAATCTTGGCTCATATAAAATTCGTAAATGAAATTGTAATGGGGAAAAAATATGAATTTCTTGACTTTGATAAATAAGGAAGCACTAAAAAAATAATGATAGGTGTCTTTCAAAAATTGCACTATTTATCTTGCTTATAATCAATTCATAAAAAATCTTGCGGAATCACAAAAGTGAATATATACTATATGTATAAATTGTAATGTTGTATAACCATGAATGAAAAATCTGGAGTAGTTTATGAGAGCGTTGCTAGATACAAATATTATTATTCACCGTGAAAATACAAAAGCCACAAATTATGGAATAGGACTGCTTTTCTATTGGCTTGACAAATTGAATTATGAGAAATGCATTCATCCTTTTGTTATTGAAGAACTTCGGAGTTTTCATGATGAAAATATGCAAAAATTGTACAATGCAAAGCTTTCCGCATATACAGAAATAAAAACGGTAGCAACTCAAACAGAGGATTTCAAGTCAAAACTTCCAGAAGAAAAAAGTCATAATGATAAAGTTGATAATCAGTTGCTTTATGAAATTTTTTCAAATCGGGTTGATTTGCTTATAACAGAAGATAAGGCTCTTAGAGAAAAATCAAGAATATTTAATCTCAGAGATAAAGTTCTTTCTATAAACGAGTTTATTACAAGATGTACCAATGAGAATCCAAAGCTTATATCATATAAAATGCTTGCTGTTAAAAAAGAACTTTTTGGAAATATTGATATGAATAGTCCGTTCTTTGATACTTTTAAAATTGCTTATTCAGGTTTTGAACAATGGTTTAGAAAAAAGAGCGATGAGGAAGCTTATGTCTGTCGTACAGATACAAATGATATTTTAGGTTTTTTGTATCTTAAAACTGAATTTGAAAATGAACCATATTCTGATATAACTCCTGTTTTCCAGCCTAAAAAGAGATTAAAAATTGGAACTTTTAAAGTAGAATCTTCCGGTTTTAGATTGGGCGAGCGTTTTGTAAAAATAATCTTCGACAATGCAATTGAACGAAAAGTTGATGAAATTTATGTAACTCTTTTTGAAGATAGACAAGAATTGAAGGCTCTTGAAGATTTGCTTTCTGTTTGGGGATTTAGAAAATACGGAACAAAAAGAACAAACGGCAAAGATGAAGTGGTTTTGACAAAAACAATACATTCTTACAATCCAAATTTTTCTGTAAAAGAAAATTATCCTAATATCTTGTTTGATAACCGACAGAAATATTTTTTGCCGATTCTTGCGAAATATCATACAAGTTTGCTTCCTGATTCTAAACTAAATACAGAAAATGAGATTGATTTTCTTGGAAAAAAGCCACACCGTTATGCACTTCAAAAAGTTTATATTTCTTTTACACCAGAACGAGGTATGAAAAAAGGTGATTTATTGCTCTTCTATCGTATGGCGGAAAATGGTGAAAATAAAAAATATAAATCCGTTGTAACTACTGTTGGAATCATTGATTCCGTAAAATATATAGGGCATGGCTTTAATACAAAAGAAGAATTTTTTAGAACCTGCAAAAACAGAAGTGTATTTACAGAACAAGAGCTGGAAGAATTTTGGAATAAGAAAAAAGACAAGCTTCTTGTTGTGAATTTTATCTATGTGAAAAGTCTTTCAAAACGGCTTAATCTTGAGTATCTGTGGAGTAATGATATAATTCCATTTTCGAATGGACCAAGACCATTTACAAAACTTTCTGATGAGCAGTTTAACAAAATACTGAATGATTCTAATACAAGTATAGATTTTATAAGGGACTAAATATGTGCAAGATACTGTTATCAATAAATCCGGAGTATTCATCTCAAATTTTACAAGGGACAAAAAAGTATGAATACCGCAGGCAAATTGCAAAACGGGCTGTCGATGAAATCTTGATATATTCAACGGCTCCAGATATGAAAATCATCGGCTCGGTAAAAGTTCGTTCTGTAATAAAAGGAACACCGGCGGAACTTTGGAAAAAAACTGAAAAATATTCCGGGATATGCAGAGAAAAGTTTTTTTCATATTTTGAAGGAAAAGAAACCGCATTTGCATATAAATTGGGAGAGGTTCAATCATATAATCCTCCAAGAAATCTGACTGATTACAACATTAAGACAGCTCCGCAATCATTTGTTTATTTGTAAGCCTTGAAACAGAAATTTGTCGTTTGTTATTTCAGAAAGAAACTTAGAACGTTACTGTATCCTCAATTATCAGGATACTTCCTCTTTCCCGAGCATCTCCGCTTCTATTTCCTGTGCCACTGCTGCGCTGAAAATGCGGATTGTGCATTCTTCGTTTTCTTGTGGGCTGGGCGTGTGAAAATTTGGGGCGCTTAAAAAGTTCACGCTTCCGTACCAGAGAATTTTTTCGTCGATTATTGCAGTTTTTTGGGAAAGCTCATTCCGTTTTTCAACTTTTGCGCCGGCGTTTTCCAACTGGAGAATCATGGCGTCCTGTTTTTTCCGGGTTTCTGCGGTTGCCGCGCGCTTTGTAAAAACAAGAACCCTTGCTCCGTCTGGAATATTTTTTAAAGCCAAATGAATGAAATTCTGTGTCTGCGTTTTTGTAAGATACGGCAAAAACAGTGTGACAGATTTTTTTGCGCAAGCGAGGTCATTTTCAAAATCTGTTTTATATTCGGCGAAAGAATATATTTTTGAACGCGCATTTTGCTGTTGACCAGCGCTTTTTTCATCATCTACTTTTACAGAATAGCCAAGCTGTCTGTAGCCTTTCAGTCTGTTCTGATACATCCTGTCAAAGACCGGAATTCTAAAATCCACGTAATCATAAATCTGAACCTCGTTTTTGCCTGCGAAATTTCTGTGGAGCCGTCCGCAGTATTGTGCAAGAGTTCCCTTCCAGCTGAACGGAAAAACAAGCATCAAAGTGTCTAGCCGCGGCTGGTCAAAACCTTCTCCTGCATATTTCCCTGTGGCAAGGACAATAAGGCTTTCTTCCTTTGGGATTGAATTAAGTTTTTCAAGCTGCGTTTTCTTCTGCTTTGAAGTTCCGCGTCCTGTAATCAGAATCACATTTTTTGCGGAATTTTTAAGGTGCTTTTCTAATGTTTCAAGATGTTCAATCCTGTCAGACAAGACCAGCGGAGTGCGTCCGTTTTTTACCGCATTTTTTACGTCTTCTGCAATCAGTTCATTCCGTGTCTCGTTCTTTACAAGTTCTGCATAGTAGCTGTTGATTGAACGGTTTTTGTCTGTCGTGTTTGAGTCGGGCTTAAAATGAAAATTTGAAAATCGGGGAATAAAATAATGGTCGAAATTCTGCATTTTGTTCATCTGTTTTGAGTTTGTAGAAAACAAAATTTTTCCGCATTGATAAAAAATTATTTTCTGATGACCGTCGCGCCTTATTGGAGTTGCTGTCAAGCCATAAACGTATTTTGCGCAAAAGCTAGAGGCAAGATTTTCCGTGCTGAAAGCGGAAACGTGATGACATTCATCTATTATAACCATTCCGTATTTGTGAGTTCGCGGCTTTATTCTGTCAGAATTGTTTTCTGTCAGGGATTTTACTATTGCAATGTCGACGATTCCTGTGGACTTGTCCTTTCCTGAAGCGATTGTTCCGGTGGCGAAGTCTAAAAAAGTTTTGACGGATTTTTTCCATTGTTCTAAAAGTGCGTGGGTTTGAACAAGAATAAGAGTGTTTGTTTTTCGCCTGGCAATAAGGGCTGCCGCGGTGACTGTTTTTCCGAATCCTGTTCCTGCAGATAAAATCCCTATGTCGTTTTTGAGCATTTCGGTTAAAGCCAGTTTCTGTTCATCGTAAAGTTCAGCCTTAAATGCCAAGTCGATTTTTGTTCCTTTTTCTCTTTTGTCCGCAATTTCATATCCGGCATTTGCAGAATTTAAGGTTTCAAGCGTTTCGTTCAGAAGTCCGCGCGGCAAAAGCAGGCACTCCGTGTTTTCTTTGGAACAGTCGATGAATCTTGGAATATTATACAGCGGCAAATGGAGGCGAAGATTTTTATAGTATTCTGGATTTAGAAAAACCGCCGTCCGCCGCAAGATATACAGTGCTTTTTCGGAGATTCCGGCTTTTTGAATTTCAATGCGGTTTGTAAGTGTAATTTTTACCTTTTGAGGAAAATCTGATGAGCCAAGTTCTTCATTTTCTGTGTCTTTGCTTTTAAGTGAATTAGAAAGTGGTTTTTTATTTTCAAATGGATTTTCTTCGTTGCAAGCTGGAACTGCGAATCCCAATTTTTTTTGAATCTGCTCTGAAATTTCAATTATTTCTTTTTCTGACAGTTTCTGGACTGAACTTAAATATTTCCACTGGTCGTCATAAGGCAAAAAATATTCATCGGTAAAAACAGAATGTTTTTCTTTAACGGCCCGGCCTTGAAGCGGAAGCGCAATAAGATTTCCGTAGCCGCCATTTGGAATTTCATCCTGGTTCGGGAACATCCGGTCAAAACTTTCAAAAGAAATCGAATGATTTTTCAGCATTGACGCCTGAAGAATCAAAGAGCCGAATTGTCTTGCCGTTTTAGCTTTTATTTTTTCGCTGAAGAAAATCCACAGATGTGCGCCGTTTCCAGAACGCGAAATTTCAACGGAATGAAAAATTGAATATTCACCGCAGGTTATGCAGACTGCCCGAACATCGTTTTTCCATTTCTCAGAATTGCTGTTGTCATTAACTGCAGCGTCAGATTTTTCTGTATTCTTAAAGTTTTTTTTGTGCGAGTCAAAGTCGAACGCAAGAAAGTTGCAGCAGTTGTCCAAAAGAAGCGGATAAATTCCAATCACGTCGCGGCAGTATAAATCTTTTCCGGCAAGATGATTGTAAATTCTTGAATCGGACAGGCTTTCTGGAAACTTAAAGGGGCAGGCGGCGCACGAATATTTTTTCAAGTCGCATTTTCCCGAAAGCCATTTGTTTTTGCATACCGGCGAATATCCGCTTTTATTTGATTTTTCGTTGTGCCAGCGCAGGGCAAAAACATCAGTCCGCCCTGAAAAAAGTGATTTAAAAAGCGCGATTTTTTCTTCCGGGGAACTAAAACGGTTTATGGCATTGGTGTATGCAGAAATTTCCGCAGCAGGAACTTCCGCATTCATGGCTTTAGGATTTTCTAACAGATTTTCTTGTTTGTTGTTCTGTCCTAAAACTTCAGCCTGATAGATTTTTTTCTGAATAAAATCACAAGCTTCCTGATTCGTCTCTGAAAAATCAAAAACCAGCTCCACAAGCTCATCTTTTGAAAGCGAAAGAAGAAAATCCCTTTTTGTCATAATTTTTATTCGGTTTATTGTATGTAAAAAACAACAAAGTTTGAAGCGGGGAGTGGGGGCACTTAAAAATCCCATAAAAAATAAAGTAACTAAGTTCCCCGAATAAAGTAACTATATTTCAAAATTTAGTTACTTTATTTTAAAATATAGTTACTATATTTACCTGACAAAGTGGGTATGTTTATCGGTAAGTTCTCTGTTTGTAGCTGCATAAAAATTATTCAGCTTGCTTTGTTTTACAGGCTAAAATCATGCTATACTATAATAGAAAAATCTAAGCATATAAAAAGAAAACAAACATTCTGGAGTAAAATTTTGACAAGCGATCAGATGATAAATAAAGTCGGCGGCAATATTCAGGAAAAAGCGGCCTTGATTTGGAACGTTGCGAACACACTGGTCGGACTTTACAAGCCTCATGAGTATGGGCTGGTTATTCTGCCTATGTGCATCATAAAAAGATTCCATGACTGCCTTTTGCCGGTTCATAAAAAAGTTCTTGAGACTTATGAAAAGATAAAGACTCTTGAGGTAAAGGACGGATTCCTTTCAAAAGCTTCCGGTTACCAATTTTATAACACAAGCAAGTTTACTTTTGAAACTCTTGTAGCTGATCCGGACAACATTGCAGACAATTTTGAGGATTATATCAACGGATTTTCGGACAATGTAAAGGATATTCTGCACAGAATGAAGTTTGAAGACCAGATAAAAACCATGAAGGAAGGCAAGGTTCTTTATCAGGTTATAAGCGATTTTAATTCTGCAAAAGCAGACATGAATCCTGAAAAAATCAGCGCGATTGACATGGGCTATATCTTTGAAAATCTTGTCCAGCGGTTTTCAGAAAGCTATGACGAGGAAGCCGGAGCACATTTTACCAGCCGCGACATTATTTACACTATGTGCGACCTTCTTGTAAGCGGCGACAAGAATGCTTTTAGCTCTGACGGAATAAACAAGACAGTTTACGACATGACCATGGGAACAAGCCAGATGCTTACCTGCATGGAAGAGCGGCTCAGGCAGTTTGACAAGGCTGCTGTGGTAACGAGCTTCGGGCAGGAATTCAATCCTTTTACATTCGGCATTGCAAAGGCAGATATGCTCATCCGCGGCGGAGACCCGGACAATATGCAGTTCGGAGACACCCTGAACGACGACAAATTTTCCGGTTACACATTCGACTATATTATAAGTAATCCTCCTTTTGGAATTGACTGGAAAAAAGAAGCGTCTGACATTGAAAAAGAAAGCAAGCTTGGCGCGAAAGGCCGCTTTGGCGCGGGGCTTCCTCCAAAAAGCGACGGGCAGCTTCTGTTCATGCTAAACGGTGTTGCAAAGCTAAAGGAAACCGGACGCATGGCAATAATACAGAACGGCTCAAGCCTTTTCAGCGGAGACGCCGGAAGCGGACAAAGCGAAATCCGCCGGTACTTAATAGAAAACGACTGGCTTGATGCGATTATTCAGCTTCCTAACGATTCTTTTTATAACACAGGGATTGCAACATACATCTGGATTGTAACAAAAAACAAGGATGAAAAAAGGCTCGGAAGAGTTCAGCTGATTGACGCTTCAAACTGCTACGAAAGCCGTCGCAAGAATATCGGCAATAAGCGCGTGGATTTGACAACAGACTGCCGCAATCTTATTTTAAGGGCCTATGATGAATATTCAGACAAAGACTACGAAGAAAAAACAGAAAACGGAAATTCAATCATCTGTAAGTCAAAAGTCTTGGACAGCGTTGACTTGGGCTATAACAAAATCACCGTTGAAAGTCCGCTTTTAGATGAGAACGGAGAGACCGTAAAGGACAAAAAGGGCAAGACTCAGTCAGACAGCAATAAGCGCGACTATGAAAATGTTCCGCTGGATGAAGACATAGACAAATATTTTGAGCGTGAAGTTCTTCCATATAATAAAGCCTCCTGGATAGACAAATCAAAAACAAAAGTCGGCTATGAGATTCCATTTACAAGAACATTCTATGTTTACAAGCAGCTTGAAAAAGCGGACGAAATTGCCAGCCGCATAGAGTGGCACGAAAAGTCGTTGATGGAAAAACTTCGCAAGCTGTTCGGGGAAAAGTAGATATTTATGGAAAAAGAGATTGCGATTTTTAAGACCGACAAAGAAACGATAAATGTGGAAGTTATTTTTGAGGATGAAACCGTCTGGCTTACACAGGAGCAGATGTCCAAGATGTTTGAAAAGGCGAAGTCCACAATAAACGAGCATATAAAGCACGTTTTTGAAGAAGGCGAGCTTGATAGAACTGTGGCTGTTCGGAATTTCCGAATGACCACAAAACACGGAGCGATTGAGGGGAAAACACAAACTCATGATGTTCTTTATTACAACCTTGATGTGATAATTTCCGTTGGCTACCGTGTAAAATCCCTGCGCGGCACGCAGTTCCGCCAATGGGCCACAAAACGCCTGAACGAATATATATTTGACAGGCAGATTGAAAACGCGGGAAAAAAGTAAATGGAAATACATTGGTGATAAACTGGGGGATAAAAGTGAAAAATGCTTTGCACGAATTACTTGATGAGCTTCGCTCTTATGATACAGAACGCGAATTAAGGAAAACTGGTTTAACCAAACGCAGTTAGGACAATATATTTCTGCTCTTTCGAACAGTGCCGCTATAGAAGGGCGAAAAAACGCCTATTTTGTCTGGGGAATTCATAATGATACACATTCTGTTACAGGAACAACATTTAACAGTAATATGGATATAAAAAATGAGCCATTGAAACATTTTTTAGCCCGTCAGATTACTCCTGATTTAAATTTCGCTTTTAACGAAACTGTTTATGAAGGAAAGAAAGTTGTTGTGCTTACTATTCCGGCGGCAAAAACTGTTCCTACAAGCTTTGATAATGAAAGATACATAAGAATTGATTCTAGCAAGGAAAGCCTTAGAAAATATCCGGAAAAAGAATCCTATTTATTCGAAGTGCTCCGGCATGGATTCCCGACAATAGAGAATACACCATCCAAATATCAGGACTTAACTTTTGAAAAACTTTTCATTTATTATGGAGCAAAAGGAATAAAACTTAATGCCGAAACTTTTAAGAAAAATCTGAATCTTCTGACAGAAGATGGAAAATACAATATTTTGGCACAATTGCTTTCCGATAACTCGCAGATTCCTTTTAGGGTCGCAATTTTTTCTGGAAAAACAAAGGCAGATAAAATGTATTCCATAAGGGAATTTGGGTATCAGTGCATTCTGTATACTTTGGAAGAAGTGCTTCGCTATGGAGATGTTCTTAATATTATTCAGGCTGATGAAAAAGATCGGATTGTAGAAAGAAAAGAAGTTCCGCTTTTTGAAAATGATGCGTTCAGGGAAGCTGTTATAAATGCTTTTGTTCATAATAAATGGGTAACAGAAAATGAACCGATGATTACAGTTTTTTCTGACAGAATTGAAATTCTTTCAAGAGGTGTTTTGCCTCCGGAGCAGACAGTCGAAGGCTTTTTCAGAGGGGAATCAATTCCTGTAAATAGAAAATTGTCAGAAATCTTTTTGCAGCTGCATATCAGTGAAAAAACAGGCCGTGGAGTTCCAAAAATTATCAGCATATATGGCAAAGATGTTTATGAATTCCATGAAAATTCTATTCTTTTAAAAATTCCTTTTAATTGGATTAATGATATGGGTGATAAAGTGGGTGATAAAGTGGGTGATAAACTGGGTGATAAACTGAATAATACACAGCTGAAGGTTTTGTCAGAAATCAGGAATAATCCAAGTGTTACAAAGCCTGAGCTTGAAAAAATAGTAGGAGTTGGAAAAACTTCTATAGACAATGCAATTTCTGCCTTAAAAAAGAAAGGCATGATAACCCGGACAGGTTCAAACAAGAGTGGATATTGGAACGTAATGGCGGAAAACTGATTTTCAATGATATTGTATTGAACTCAGTCAAAACAGGATAAAACAATGAAAGACAGCGGAATAGATTGGATTGGAAAAATCCCGGATGAGTGGAAAATAAAAAGGTTAAAATTTGTTTCAAAAAATCGTAATGAAAAATATGATGAACAATATGGAAAATTAGATTATTTTTCGTTGGAGAATATTGAAAGTCAAAGCGGTCATTATATTGAAACTAAAAATGAATATGATATATCTCAATCTTTGATATGCCAAAAAGATGATGTTGTCTTTGGAAAATTACGACCATATCTTGCGAAAGTATATAAAGTTGAAAAAATATCTTGTTGTTCAAGTGAATTTGCTATTTTTTATAACTTTGAAGGAGATTCATCGTTTCTAAAATATTATTTTCTTTCTGATGGTTTTGTGAAAATTGTAGACTCGTCTACTTATGGAATAAAAATGCCCCGTGCAAATATTGATTTTATTCGAAATATGAAAGTTACTTTTCCTTCAAAATCCGAGCAGACAAAAATCGCAAACTTTCTTGACAAAAAATGCGCCCAGATTGATTCGATAATTGAGGAGTCAAAAAAATCGATAGAAGAGTACAAGTCCTGGAAGCAGTCCGTTATTTTTGAGGCTGTTACCGGGAAAAACTTAAGCTGCAAAAAGAAAGACAGCGGAATTGAATGGCTCGGCGAGATTCCGGAAGAGTGGGAAGTCTGTAAATTAAAGTATCTTTTGAAAACTAATCTTCAATATGGTGCAAATTCATCTGGAATTGAATTTAATGAAAATTTGCCACGATATGTTAGAATCACAGATATAAAATCTAGTGAAGCATTATATGAGAAAGGAAAATTGTCTTTATCTGAGGAAGATAGTATAGGTTATCTTCTTCAAGATGGTGATATTTTATTTGCTAGAAGTGGTGCTACTGTAGGAAAAACATTTCTTTATCATTCTAATATAGGAAAGGCTGCTTTTGCTGGCTATTTAATTCGAGCACAGTTAAATGAGAATCTAAATCCAAAATTTTTAAGTTATTATACATTAAGTTCTGGATATGATGAATGGAAGAATCGAATATTTATCCAAGCAACAATTCAGAATATTGGAGCAGATAAATATGCTAATATGGAAATTCCTTTTCCCCCGCTTTCCGAACAGGAATCCATCGCAAAATTTCTTGACAAAAAATGCACCCAAATCGATTCACTGATTTCAGAAAAACAGTCGCTTATAAAAGACCTTGCCGAATACAAGAAGTCCCTGATTTTTGAAGCCGTAACCGGAAAAAGGAGAGTGTAAAATAGAATCTCTGGCTTTATTATGGTAGAATAAGAATATGTTAAAAACTGAAAATGAAAAAGCGTATTACTTTTTTGACGAGGCAGGCGACCCGCAGGTTCTTGGAAGAAAAGGCAAAAAAGATAGACCCTGTATAAGGCTAGGTTTCTTCCGAAACGCATGGCATGCGACCCACTTTCACCTTAATAGGATCTATCAATAATATACCTTATAAACGAAAAAAAAAGCAACGGAATTGATTATGCCAGACACAGAAAAACAGTTTGAAGCAGACATTGAAAGATACTTAATCTCAAAGGAAGGCGGTTGGACAAAATGTATTGATGCCGGATACAGAGCTGGAAACGCCGACGGCTACGCACTTGATATTGCGACCTTAACAGGATTCGTTAAGGATACTCAGCCCAAGTCCTGGGCTCGTTTTAAGAAGATGAATCCTGACAACACGGAGCATAAGTTTTACCATAGCTTTGAGGACGTCGTTAACAATGACGGAATGGTGTCTGTTCTTCGGCACGGATTCAAGCATTTGGGAATTGAATTCAAGGTCTGCTACTTTAAGCCGGAAAGCGCATTGAACCAGACTGCCCTTGAGCATTACAAGCAGAATGTTTGCCATTGTATCCGCCAGTGGCATTATTCTACAGAAAACAATAATTCTGTTGACCTTATGCTTGCCGTGAACGGAATTCCGCTCGTTGCAGTTGAGCTTAAGAATCAGCTTACAGGGCAGAGCACGGACAATGCGAAAATCCAATGGATTAACGACCGTGACGCAAAAGAAGGTTGCTTCAAGTTCAATCACCGCGTTCTGGTTTTCTTCTGTGTTGATTTGTACAATGCCTTTATGGCGACAAAAAAGCCTGCAAAAGAAGACGATTTTCTGCCGTTCAATCAGGGCTCAAACGGAGCAGGAGTTGATGGGGGCGCGGGAAATCCGCAGACTTCTGACGGCGACTATGTAACTTCATATATCTGGAAAGAAGTTTTTCAAAAAGACAAGTTGCTGGATATTTTCCAGAAGTTTATTCATTTTGACAGGCACGAGGAAACTTTTATAAATGGCAAGGGCAAAGAGGAAACTAAGCTTGTAAAGAAAATTATATTTCCGCGCTATCATCAGCTGGATGTTGTGCGTAAACTTATCGCCGATGTAAAGGAATGCGGCAGTGGAAAAAACTATCTGATTGAGCACAGCGCAGGATCGGGAAAGAGCAACAGCATTGCCTGGATTGCCTATCGGCTTGCCTCTCTTTTTGATGACAATGACAGGCCTATGTTCAATTCTGTAATAATCATTACAGACCGCAAGATTTTGGATCAGCAGCTGCAGGAAACTGTTTCCGGCTTTGACCACACGCTTGGAAGTGTAATTGCTATTGATGACAAGACCGAAGTGGACGGCGAGCGGAAATCCAAAGCGCTTAGAAATGCAATCAATGACGGAAAGCGCATAATCATTACAACATTGCAGAAGTTTCCTGTAATTTACGAGCAGGTGGAAGGAGCAGAAGGCAAAAAGTTTGCCGTTATTGTTGACGAGGCTCATTCAAGCCAGACAGGCGACAGCGCAAAAAAACTGAAAATTGCGCTTGCAGACAAAACCGATGCCCTGAAAGAATGGGAGGCAATAGAAGCTGAGGCAGAGGAAAAGTCGGATGACAGCGAGGACGCGCTTATAAGGGAAATGGCTTCCCATGGAAACCATAAGAATTTAAGTTTCTTTGCCTTTACCGCAACTCCTAAAAACAAGACGCTTGAAATGTTCGGGCAGAAGCAGACAGACGGAAGCTACAGGCCGTTCCATGTCTATTCAATGAGGCAGGCCATTGAAGAAGGCTTTATCATGAATGTCCTTGAAAACTATACGACATACAAAAACTGCTACAAGATTCTTCAGGAATCCCCGGATGATCCGCAGGTTTTTGCCTCAAAGAGCGTAAAACTTATCAAACGTTATGAAGAGCTTCATCCGCATAACTTGCAGCAGAAAGCGCAGATTATTGTTGAAACATATATGGACAGAACCCGAAACGCAATAAACGGACGCGGAAAAATGATGGTTGTTACCGCAAGCCGCCTTGCTGCCGTCCGCTATTTTCATGAGATAAAACGGTACATTGAAAACGAGGCTAAAAAAGATGATGCGTATAGAAATCTTGAAATCTTCATTGCGTTTTCAGGAAGCCTAAAAGACCCGGAAGATCCAGCCGAAACGGAATACAAAGAAAGCTTGATGAACAAAGACCATAACGGAAATTCCGTTTCAGAAGCGCAGACAAAGCATGTGTTCCATAACGAAGGAAACATTCTTATTGTCGCGGAAAAATATCAGACAGGATTCAGCGAAAGTTATCTTCATACGATGATGGTTGACAAGAAGCTCCGCGACGTAAAGGCAGTGCAGACTCTTAGCCGCCTGAACAGAATTTGCGACGGGAAAGAAGACACTTTTGTTCTGGACTTTGTTAATACAAAAGAGCAGATTCTTGAGGCGTTCCAGCCGTATTATCAGACAACGGAATTAAAAGAGGAGCTTAACAAAAACCTGATTTATCAGACGCAGAAACTGCTCCGCAATTATAAGATTTACACTGATGAAGATATAAAAAACGTTACGGATATTTATCTGAAAGAAAAAAAGAATCCTTCCCGGCAGGCAATGATTACAAACGCATTGAAGCCAGTTGTTGACGGTTATAACAGCCTTAATCAGGAGCAGCGTTACCAGTTCAGAAAACTGCTGCGTTCATTTGTAAAGTGGTACAATTTTATAACTCAGATTATAAGAATGTTTTCAAAAGATTTGCACCGCGAGTATTTGTTCTGCAAGTATCTTGAAAAACTTGTTCCGCAGGACAAAGAGACAATGATTGATATTACAAGCAAGATTAAGCTTGAATATTATAAGCTTGAAAAAACATTCGAAGGCTCTGTTGGGCTGAATAAAGAAAATGGCGTTATTGAGCCGCAGCGGATAAAAAACAATGTGGGCGAAAAGGAAAAGAAAACTCCGCTTTCCGAAGTCATAAAAAAGATAAACGAGGAATTCGGAGCAAAGTTTACAGAACGCGACCGCGTGATTTTTGAAGATGTTTACAACACAATGAAGCAGGACAAAAAGCTGATGCAGTCGGCACGCTCAAACGGCCGGCAGATGTTTGAGAACAATATCATGCCAAAATCATTTGATGACACTCTCCAAAGCTCATACATGGAAAATATGGAAGCATATCAGTCTTGGTTTGAAGACAAGCAGAAATACGAGTTCATGAAGAAAATGATGGCGGAAGCATTGTACAAGGCGTTTATACATAATCAGTAAAGTACCTAATTCCCCCTGCAAATCCGCTAAAAATATGTTATAATTTTCTTATAAATAAAACATTCGGGAGAGTTGCGGATTTGTGTATAGATGAAAGTCAGCTTTATTTTGATTTTGACGATTATTCTGACGGTGAGAGCGTCCAAGCTAAGCCTTTTGTCTAGACATTTTTTTTCAAAAATAACGAATTAAGCAGCTACAGAATTTTCTACAAATCTGTTTGTAATTAATCCTTCTTCGTAAACTTCATCCGGTGTCTTGTATTCCAGACACTGATGAATCCTTTCGCTGTTGAAAAACTTTACGAATTCTCCAAGACTTTTTCTCAAACAGCCCTTTCATGGCTGCCAATACAATCCCCCTCCGACACTCCATGTCGTTCTTGCGTTTTATACTAAAGAAAGATAAATCGAGCGCGCGGTTTTTTGTAAAGTTGCGCCGCTAGTTTTGGAGGTTGTTATGTCGGAAAGGCAGATTCTTATCAATTGCGGGAAAAACTGGTTTGTGTTTTCAAAGAGCAGGACGGGCTGAACTGCAATCCAAAACTTTACGTTTCGCCAGAAACCCAGGACTTGAAAAAGCCGGTTATGTCCGTGCTGCCGCCGCAAAAATAATCCGTGCCGCAAAACCTGAAAAAATGTCTTTCAAGGCGCAGCTTATGCGGATTGATTGCCGGAATGTCGTTTTAAAAATCGAATTGTAAATGCAAGCTGGAGGAGATATGGAAAACGCAGTTTTTTTTTGATGATTTTGTTTTTGTCTTTGACGGAATTTCTGATTGTCTTTTTGCTGAAACGGAAGGTAAAAAAGCTGCTGAGGGAGTAGGAATTTCTTGTGTGAGGGATTGGAATGGTGAGCGCATTTTGTAAAATGCGCGAAAACAAACGCTTGCGTTTGGTCGGAGGCGGAAGCCGAAGCCAGCAAAAACGGAGAACCGTTTTTGTAGTGAGTTTTCCTTGAAAACTCATGGAAAGCCCGGTCCGCAAATTGTTTTGCGGACACACCCAAAGAAAAACTGTGGTATAATTGCTTATTATGGAATCAAACATGGCTTCTGACAAAAAACGCGACGACATCCGCCGCACTACACGCATTATTCAGATTGACGAGATGCTCCGCGGAGGGGCTTTTGTGGGAATGGACGAGCTGGTTTTTAAGTTCGGCGTGAATAAGCGGACGGTTGAGCGTGATTTTGAGCGGCTTCGGGATGAGATGAACGCTTGCAAGGCACAGGCAGAGGAAGTCGTGAAAGCGGAATTGATTTATGATTGAGCGAGGAAGTCCGGGCAGAAAACTGTTCGGACTTTTCTCATATCTCACAAAAGTTGAGGTAGAATTGTTCACAAGTTTTATGGTATAAATTGAACACGAAATTGAGCAACAAATTTATAAAGGAGGATATGGATGAAACTGTTTTTATGTTCGCACTTTTCAAGTGTAGGAAGTTTGATAAAAGAAGAAATTGATAACAAGAAAGTCG
>ERZ1026882.374-NODE-374-length-27334-cov-19.070017_pt1 | contig 27334 bp, 24 predicted proteins | sample MGYA00380171_ERZ1026882 | MGnify/ENA primary metagenome ERZ1026882 (study PRJEB33269, sample SAMEA4719807) | human gut metagenome | biome: human-associated habitat; feature: organic feature; material: feces | place: Cameroon | collected 2013-10 ...
TTATCACAACCTAAAGATGCAAACATAATCTTCATATACTGCATTACCTCCTGCATAGTACTCCTCATTGTAACACATTTTTTGCAAATGTAAACATATCCCTTACATAATCTGACCATATAAAACATTATCAAACTGGCACTTTTAATAAGCCCTGAATTGTACTATTCTTTGCTGAAAATATGAATCAAAGGAGAAAAGATAATTATGAAAGATAAAAAGACGGGTTTAATCCAGACATTAATTGGTGCTGTTATTCTTGTTATCGGTATTGTGTTATGTGTCAACACATACATAGTAAAAGGTAATAAAGCATACGCATTTTCACTTCTTGTAACAATCCTTGGCATTGTTATTCTTATTGCCGGATTATACAGAACATTTTCAAAGAAAGAGAGAAAGCCTGTAGACGCAAAGGTAATTGCACAAGCTGCTTTGTGTGCCGCACTCTGCTATGTTGGTGCAACATTTATAAAGATAGACATTCCTGTTGGAACAGAAAGAACTATGTTCCACTTTGGTAATGTATTCTGTGTTCTTGCAGCTTTACTTATCGGCGGCGAATGGGGCGGTCTTGCCGGAGCAATCGGCATGACAATAAGCGATTTGTCAACAGCCTATGTAACAAGCGCACCTAAGACATTTATCCTTAAGTTATGTATCGGTCTTATCGTTGGTTTTGTAGCACATAAGCTCTTCCACCTTTCTAAGGAACATTCTGCAAAATATGTTACTGTTGCTACTGTTGTATCAAGCATATGCGGTATGGCATTCAATATTGTTGCTGACCCTGTAGTCGGATATTTCTACAAGACATACCTTCTTGGTGTGCCTCAGGACCTTGCCAAGACACTTGCAAAAATAGGTGCGATAACCACATCTGTTAATGCAGTTATCGCTGTTATAGTTGCTTCAATCATATATCTTGCATTAAGACCAGCTATGAAAAAGCTGAATATGTTGAGAGATTTATAAAATATTTTTCGCCGCTTTGTCATCATGCAGGGCGGCGGTTTTTATTCCAGCATCATCATTATATTCAGTTTAAATGTATCATCAGCCGGCTCAATATTTATTCCGCCGTAATATTTTTCAGCAATACGTTTTATGTTCTTAAGCCCATATCCATGTGCCTGTGCATTATCCTTATCCGTTGCCGGAAGTTTTCCCGGCTCAACAGTTATCCTGCCCGCACATGAATTAGTAATCTCTATAATATAGGCATTCTTTTTTCTAAAAGCCTTAAGGCTTACATATCCATGCGGAGTTTTCTGTGCTGCTTCACAGGCATTCTGCAAGGCATTAAATAAAACTATGCTCATATCAAATGCGTCAACAACACCTTTTTCAGGATAATGAAAATCATAAGTAAAATCTATTCCGGTTTTGATACATTTGTCCTTATATTCTCCTATAACAATATCAGTTACAGGATTACCGCTCTTAACATCAGACTGTGTCTGAATAATCATTTCATTAAGCTTTGATGAATATTCCTCTGCAGCCTCATTTCTGCCACTCTCAATAAGTTCATTAAGCACCATCAGATGATTAGCCATATCGTGGCGCATAGCCCTTATTTCCGCATATGATTTCATTGCAGTATCAATATGATTCTTAAGGTTACCAATCTGTGCCTCAAGAATCTCCTGCTCCTTATTATTCTCCTGCATTTTCTTAAGTTCCTGATACAGCATAAGAAATACAAGAATAGCACCATATGATATCAGATAAAATGCAAGAAGTGTGTAGTTAAACTCATAAACCGGTTCGATTACTCCCGCCTTCATCGCCTCATCATATAAATCATAATAATTAATCACGCTCTGATAGCCTACAACCTGCGCCAGCATCGGCAGTACAAGCATTATAAATTCTTTGACAGTCAGTTCTTCACAGGCATTTTTATAGACTTTAAGAAACATTTTTACTGAAAATCCTATAAAAAGCATGCACAGAACTACCTCAAGAATCTCTGTTGCAACAAACATTGCAATTATTGCAGGAATGTTTGTCATAAATATCTCTATATTATTCATTAATGTAGTCGTCATCTGGTTAATCAGCATCATAAGCTGTGACACGCTTCCTACTGCAAGCCATCTTAATGCAAAAAATGTTATGCACAGAAATGCCTTCAGCCTTATTTTCTTAAAATTTCCCACAATAAGAACAATATAAACCGCTGCCATTGCGATTACATATGCAGCCAGATTAGGCAGTATCTGTGGAATATAATAAAGCACCGTAAGCACTGCCAGATACAGTACTGCCGATGCAAATGCTCTTTTTTTATTAACAAAATCACTTAAAAGTCTGTACAGGAAAAATGCAGCTGCAAGCCTTACACCATTAATCATGCACTGTGAGACTATTTCATAAAATAAATCTATTTTCATTATCTACTCTCCGATTCCCCTCATCGAATATTTCATGTAACTTTCGACAAAACATTTGTAATTCTGCTTTGCCATAGTTACCTGTCCCTTTTCAAGATAAATGTGTGAAGAATCATATCGTTCCACATATTTCATATTGATAAGATATGCCCTGTGGGGACGGAAAAAGCTTTCTCCAGCCATATCCTGCAATTCAGACATTTTGCCATAGTATTCAATGTCATCTGTAGTCGTATGAATAACGATTTTGCGGTTAAATACCTCAGCATATACGATATCATCAAGGTACACTCTTGTATGTACTTTCCCATTGGTAACAGTAATGCTTGCCCGTCCGGCGTTGTCTGCTTGAAGTTTCTGGATTCTTTTTTCCGCTTTTCTTAACACAGCTTCCAGTTTTTCATCATCAACCGGCTTTACAAGATAATTAAGCGCATCTACATCAAATGCGTCATAAACATATTCCTCTGCCCCGGTCACGAATATTATCTGGACTTGAGAATCATTTTTTCTTAACTGCCTTGCCGCCTGCATGCCGTCCATGCCCGGCATCTGGATATCAAGGAGTAAAATATCCAGACGCATCGAACACAGAAGAAGGTTGTCACAGCTTGAAAATTTAACAATTCTTGCCTGTGGCATTAACCTTCTTACTTTGTTTTCAAGGATATCCCGAATTCTGCTCTCATCATCGCATATACCTACAATCATTTTCCTGCTCCCATAACTATTTCTAAATATATCGGCATAACCCTGAAGTAATTAAATGAGCATATTAAAATGTTTATAGTTCTGCTCATTTTCTATATCAGTATCTGTCAAACTCTGCTTAACGGAATTGATATCCCCGCCTGCCTGAATTGTGTCAGACATTTCATCAGCAGACTCCGCTGTCTTTTCAGCAGATTCTGCCATCTTTTCTGCAGACTCGTCAGTCTTTTCACTAAGATCATCCATAATCTCAGACAGTTCACCCTTATCTTCATCTTTTCCTGCTGCCTCATCAAGCGCATCTTTTCTTCTCTCTTCCGGAGTCTTTGGCTTGTTCTTCTCTGCAGCCTTGGCAATCTTTTCTGCTCTCTCCTGTGCCTCATCTAATACATGAAGCATTTGTGAGCTGTTGTATTCCTGCTTGGCAGCTTTAATCTCATCCTCATAAGAATGAAACATTTCCAGCTTCTTGGCAATTTCTTCAACAGTCTGTGCCTCTGTATTCTTGAGATTCTGCTTCTGTTTCTCATAGAATTCGATTTTACCGTCACGCTGTGCCTGTCTGTCCAACCGGTCTTTTGTACTCTTTAGCATTCCCTGATTTTGCAAGCCAAACATCGTTTTTCCTGATAAATTTAACGAATAATTCATGTCAAATCTCCTTCCTGGCTATACATACATGTCAATCAAACTTCTTTATCAATCTTGCCTGAGGCGATTGACGCTGCTGTCTTTGAGTAATATGTACCTTTACTTGTGTATGAACTTCCTGCTCCGTTTGAAGCATTTGATATAGCTGACGCCTTCCTTGATACATTTCCTGCAAATGAATTGTACCCGTTAAATATTGATTTTAATGTGCTTTTATCAGCCTTTTTTAATGTGTCTTCATCTAATTCCAGCTTATTACCTTTTGCGATTGTAATGCCTGCCTTAGATAACAGTTTTGCATTTTTGCCAGTCATTCCTGTAAGCCATGCGGCATTTCTTAATACAGATTTATTATTAGATTCTCCTGATTCACTCACAACATCATTGTAACTTTCGATAAATGATTTAACAGCTTTAACAATTGTGTCATCATCTTTATCAAAAAGCTCCGAATCATTAAGCTTATCTGCTGCCACCTTTAATGAATCCGCACTTGAACCCATAAGAGTTGATTTCTGTACAGTATCCTGTTTTGTAGTTAACTTTTCAGTATCCTGCTTTGCATAATATGCCTTCATCAGTTTCTTATAGCTTCCATTTCTGATTGAAGCATACTCTGATAAATAATTAGCTGTTCCCACTGATGAATTATATGCTGTTCCAAATAACGCTGAATAATCAATATTACTATTATATTTACTTGAATAATCACTAAAACTATTAATTCCTGACATAAATTTATCCCCCTATAATCTTATATCAATCTTTTTATAAATGTTCTGGCTATCAGGTTCACTACTGTCCTGTGTGCCGTCTTCTTTTACTTTTTCACTGTCATATTCAGTCTTTTTGCCGTCTGCGGACCTGTCTGTTTCATTATCAGACTCTCCTGCTTTGCTGATTGATTCCTTTGCATCTGCAAGTGAAGACATCTGTGCCTGTGCTGCCTGCTGTGCCTTTCCCTGTAAATCAGCAAGTTCCTGTTCTTTCTTCTCAGTACTTGAGCCTCTTCCTTTGTCCATTGCTATTTCTGACTCAAGAACTCCGGCTTTTCCATTTATCTGTGTGGCAACACTTCCCTGCACCTGTGCCTGTTTCATTGCTGAATCTGCTGAAATCATAGCAGACATTTTGCCCTGTGATATTCCACCCACCTGTCGCTTTGAACCCTTATTTTTTTCTGTATCATCATAATCAGCGCCAGTCAGCTCATCAACAGAATTACTGCTCTTATTCTGCTGTTGTTTTCTAAGTTCAATCTGATGCTGTCTTAACTGCTGTGTCAGGCTGCTGATTTCCTGCTGAATCTCCTGCCTTTTCTTCATCTTCTCTTCTAATGAAAGTTCCTGATTAGAAGATAGTTCCTGTAATTTTTTCTGTGCATTTGCAATCTGATTCTTTAAATTTCTGCTAATAGAATCCATCTGCATATTTCCACCAATACTGTCCGACCTTTTGCAATCCGTTGCATTTCCGACACCATTAACTGTCATAGTCATTATCCTCCTTGATATATTTTCTTTATAAAAATGTCGGAATAATACTTTTTCTTATATATTCAGATGTTGTGAATTGACCTTTTTTCGTTGTGAAGCGACTGAGAAAATCAAAATGCCCTGCTGCTGGTTTTTGCCAGTTGCAGAGCACTTTTATTTCACCATATTTCAATTTTATCTTTATTTTCTAATATTGACTTTCATTAACAGCTATAGTATTATCCTTTCATAAAGGAAATGGGTTTTTGTCTGGTAAGCGATTAATCGCCGAGAGAGTTGCTCGTTTCTTTTTTTATGTCTATAACATCATATAGATACATCCTCCATCATTTGAATACCTTATTAGCACAGAGGCATGAAATATATTATACCTTTCCACTTTACCATTATCATCATATACAGGAAGAGCAAATTTTGAATCATATCTATACCAACCATTTTTGCCATCTCTTCTATGTTTATCTTCATTATTCTCTCTAAAATGCTTTCCCACAGCAATTTCAATAAGTTCAGGAATACCTGTTGCAGCATTTGCCTTTGCTTTAGCATTTGTTCCTTTAATACTATTTGTATATTTTGAGCCAGTATATTCTTTAGGTAAGTCTGAACCAATATAAACCACATCACTGGTTGATACAATAGTATATATTTCACCAACATATTTCTTTATCTGGCAGCAAAAGTAATCTATCAATTACCGGATGAATAATTGCGGTTTCTGTAATCTGATTAATTGCACATAGCTTCTTCCCTGCATCTTTACTTGATGCTCCGCAGTGATAAACCAATTCTGTCTCCTCACCATAATCAAGTACAATTAACCTGTCATGACAATCGGGATTAGGCTTAATTCGAAGAGATGTATATTCATTTTGAAAATCTGTCACTAAAGATTTTGTAAGAAATCCTTTTCCACCTTTTCCATTTTCTGTGAACAAGACAACCTCCACACCATCAGCCTTTTGAGAAAGATGTTGTAATGACTTTGCATTCATATAATCATCCACAACATAGATTGATTTCTTTGCTTGCTGATAGATTTCTATGTAAGCAATATCAGCCTCGAACTTCTGACCTTTATAAATCACAAAATTCTTCTTGTCTTTATCAGTAATAAAATTATCTGCTAAGATAGCCAAATCTTTTTGAATTGAATCTACCTTATTCTCCATTCGATCCTGTCTCTCCGTTATCGTTCCAACCTTCGCTGTTAAAAAATTCATTTCATTTCTAGTAACAAACTGCTGATTTTGCCTAATATAGTGACGCATCTCCCTAAAAGTACGCATAATAAATATGCTCTGTTGTTCCGCTAATTCTCCACGAAGAACTGTTGCAAGCATATAAATTCCTTGCTCTGTAAATGCGTATGGTAAATATCTGCGTCCACCTTCCTGACCAGCAAAAAAATCCTTTTTCCGTGAGGTCACAATTTGTGACCTCACGGAATCAATTTCACTATTAGATAGTCGAAACATAAAATCTTCCGGAAATCTTTCTATATTTCTTTTTACTTGTTGATTTAACTTTTTTACTTCATAGCCATAAATTTCCGCCAAATCTTTATCTAGCATTACCTGCTGTCCACGAATTATATACACTTTACTACATATATCATCTTTAGTAATCAATTCTTTTGTTTCTTCCATTCTCCCTCCAAACAAATCGGTTGCAATTTCTTCTTTCCTTTTATCTTCCCCATAAACAATCTATTCCTCAACATTTCTCATTTTGTCATAATACGCTTTATACCTATAAATCGTCCGCTCACTAACATTGTTCCGCTTAGCAATTTCTACCATTGTCATGCCACTTTCATACCCAACAACAAAATCATTATAAATTGCCATCCACTTGGCATTATGTTTCTGCCGTCCACTTAATTTACGATTTCTGTAATACTCCAGTTCCTCCCGAAGTTCTGCATTCTCTTTTTCTAAATCCTCAATCCTTTTTAATGCTTCTTCAAGTGTTACCGATTTCTCCATTCCTCTGTCCTCTATTCATGTCATTCTCATTTTGTCTATATTATAAATATTTGTGTTTCTTTAGTCAATCTGATTATGTCATGTTGTGTCATTTTTCACAAAATCATTCATATAGTGGTAATACTGCCGATATCCTGCTTCCTAAACCCTTTTATAAAAAGCAAAAAATGAGGTATAGGCGAAATCAAACTTTTAATTTTCGCCTATACCCCAGCTTTCTTCCACATTTATATCCAATCTTAGCTTAATTTCATAACTTAAGCTTTTCGGGACAACAAAATCACGTTTTCCACATGCTCCGTATGCGGGAACAGATCAAAAGGCTGACAGGCAGTCACCTTATATCCGCCCTTCACAAGCACCTTAATATCCCTTGCCTGTGTATCAGGACCGCAGGAAATATATACAATCCTGTCTGGTTTAATCTTAAGAAGTGAATTAAGGAATTCTGGTGTGCTTCCGCTTCTTGGCGGATCCATGATAACAACATCTGCCTTTGCATTTTTCGCATACTCAACAAGGAAATCTCCTGCGTCAGCATTAACAAATGTGGCATTCTTTATATTGTTAATTGAAGCATTTATCTTAGCATCTGATACAGCTTCTGAATTAAGCTCAACTCCTATAACTTTGCCAGCCTTTTTTGAGGCGGCTATTCCAATAGTACCAATTCCGCAATATGCATCAATTACAGTGTCATTTTTTGATATATCAGCAAGCTGGATTGCCTTCTTGTACAGCTTTTCAGTCTGCTGGTGGTTAATCTGATAGAATGATGTAGGGCTTATTCTGAACCTGCAGCCACACAGCACATCCTCGATATAACCTTTTCCCTTAAGAACAATATTTCTCTTTCCAAGCACCATGCTTGTGCGTCTGTCGTTAATGTTCTGAACAATTGTAGTGATTTCCGGATGCTTCTCACATAATGCCTTAAGAAAATTGTTCTTTGATGGAAATGCGACTCCTGCTGTAACAATAACAAGCATAATCTCCTTTGTCGAAAATCCTTTTCTTAAAAGAATGTGTCGGATCATTCCCTTTCCCGCATCTTCGTCATATGGCTGATATTTAAATGAGGCTATAAGTCCTTTAATATCCTTAATAATGTCTGTACACTGCGAATCTTCAATCATACAGTCTGATGTATCAACTATTCTGTGGCTGTTTTCCTCGTAAGTTCCTGCTATCACATTTCTGGAATCATCAAGTCCCACGACTGCATGAACTTTATTGCGGTAATATATTGGTCTGTACATTCCAACAATATCATCAACTTTTACATATTCACCAAAAAGTTCTTCAATGTATTTCTGCTTGACTGCAAGCTCGTTGTCATATTTCATCCCGGCATAATCACAACCACCACATTTTTCTGAAAATGCACAGTGAATCCGTCTTTCTTTCTCGTCATATCTATTCGTCATAAAATATTTAACTCCTCATCTCTCCTCATGCTTGTAGCTCATACTCAAGATTATCGTTATGTCTTGCCTTAGCTACTCGCACAAAAGGGCAACCGCCCATACAAGCAGTTGCCCTTAACATCAGTCTTTGTTAATTATAATGAAGTATTCTCGTCTGTACTTCCAAGAATCTTAACCTTACCTTCGTAGAATTCTTTAACTGCGATTGATAATGGCTTGTCTTTCTCTGAACATCTTACAAGAGGAGTTCCAACCTGAAGCTTTCTCTCATCTTCCTTAGAGATTCTCTTCTCCTCAACCTTATCCTTGTCCTTTTCTTTCTCTTTTTCCTTGTTGCTTGCTTCAATTCTTGCCTTGGCAATCTTCTCCTCAACGCTTCTTGCATCGATGATTTCCTTAGCTCTGTTAGCAGTTGCCTTAACAATTGAATATCTGCTCTGTACTAAAGGCTGCTCGCCCTCTTCAACCTCACTGTTAATTACAGCCATTAATTCAGTATACGATGGATGTATCATTATATTATTCTCCTTTCGAATAAACCTTTAATTCTTCTTTAATATTATTAATCAGTCCAAGATTATACTTAGCTTTCATCTTCTCAGCTAACACAATATCATGAATTCGGACGACACATAAATCAACTTCATCATTGATAACTATGTAATCATAATCCTCAACACCTTCTGCTTCCTCTGCTGCTCTTGAAAGACGGGCTTTAATTGTCGCCTCATCTTCTGTTCCTCTGCCACGGAGTCTCTTTTCAAGTTCTGCCGCTGACGGTGGTGTTATAAACATAAGTACTGCATCCGGGAACATTCTCTTGATATTCATGGCACCCTGTATCTCAATCTCAAGAATAACATTATTGCCCTTATCAAGCTGTTCTTCAACATATGCTTTAGGTGTTCCGTAATAATTGCCAACATACTGTGCATGCTCTATTAAAGCATCTTCAGCAATCATCTTCTCGAATTCTTCTACAGTCTTAAAGAAATATTCTCTTCCGTCAGTTTCGCCTTCTCTTGGCTTTCTTGTTGTAGCTGATATAGAAAGTGAATACTCGTCGTGAAGCTCTAAAAGTCGCTTCATAACAGTTCCTTTGCCTGCACCAGAAAATCCTGAAATAACTAATAATAGTCCTTTGCTCATATAATTACCTCATTCTGCACATAAAGTGCACAAGCTATTATACCTAACAAACCCGAAACAATCAAGTAAATTTAATCAAAACCCATTAAAAATATATTGAAAACCTACTCAATGTTCTGAATCTGCTCTCTTACCTTCTCAATCTCAGTCTTTAAGTCAATAGCTGCATTAGATATCTCAATATCATTAGCCTTAGAAAGAGTTGTGTTAGCTTCTCTGTTCATCTCCTGTGCAATGAAATCCATCTTTCTTCCAATGCCGCCGTCCTCGTTAAGACATTTTCTCGCATGCTCGATATGGCTTCTTAATCTTACAGTTTCCTCATCAACACATATCTTATCTGCGTATATAATAACCTCTGTTGCGATTCTGCTCTCATCAATAGTTGTATCGCCAAGAAGCTCTTTTACCTTACTCTCTAACTTGCTGCGGTATTCCTTCATAATCTCAGGACTTCTCTTTTCAACAAATGCAACAAGCTCCTCCATGTGGTCTAACTTTCCTAAAAGGTCTTTCTTAAGATTCTCACCTTCAAGGATTCTTGTATTAACGAACTGCTCTAAGGCTACCTTCATGGCTTCTTCTATAAAATGCCACAGCTCCTCTTCGTCTTCCTGCACCTCATCCATTGTGATAACCTCTGGAAATCTAGCAAGACCTCCAACAGTCATATCATTTTTAAGATTGTATTTTTCGGACATATTATTAAATATAGACATATATTCATCAGCTATATTCTGGTTGAACTTAAGATTAACCTGATTTTCTGAATCATCCTCATAATTAATAAATATATCAATCTTGCCTCTTGTTGCATACTTCTTAAGTAAGTCTCTCATTCTGCTCTCGAATACATTAAGCTTCTTAGGCATCTTGATACCTGCCTCAAGATATCTGTGATTAACTGACTTAATCTCAACTGAAATCTTTCTGTTACCTTTAACTATTTCACTCCGGCCAAAGCCTGTCATACTTTTAATCATTGTTTCTATCCTTCCATTCGCATATAATGCTTAGGAAAGTATACCAATTTTTGTGAAAGATAACAAGACTTACAGCAATAAGTATGTTAATATAATGCAATAAGATTAATGAATATTACTAATTAAAGGAGACATTATGGCATTCGATGGAATTACAATATCCAGTATTGTTAATGAATTAAACAACACAATTAACGGTGGAAGACTTTATAAGATTGCACAGCCTGAAGCCGATGAAATAATGCTTACAATAAAGACACAATCTGGTCAGTACAGACTTGTTTTGTCTGCAAATGCATCGCTTCCTCTTGCATATCTTACAGACGATAACAAGCCATCACCTGCTACTGCACCAAATTTCTGCATGCTTCTTAGAAAACATTTGAACAATGGAAGAATAATATCAATAACACAGCCTAAGTTTGAGCGTGTAATTGATATTGAAGCAGAACATTTAAATGAACTCGGCGACCTGTGCAGAAAGCATATAATCGCAGAATTCATGGGCAAGCACAGCAATATAATATTATGTGACGACAATAATACTATATTAGACAGTATCAAGCATATATCAGCACAGACAAGCTCTGTCAGGGAAGTTTTACCTGGAAGACCTTATTTCATTCCTAATACTTCTGACAAGATTAATCCGCTTGAAGCTGACCGAAAGCATTTTGAAGAAACAGTATTTACAAAGCCTGTACCTGTTGTCAAGGCGCTGCTTTCAAGCTATACAGGAATAAGCACATGTATAGCCGAAGAGCTTGCATACCGTGCCGGAGTTGATGGCGGACACCCTGCCAACTGCCTTGATAAACCTATGAAAGATGCATTATACAACGCATTTGACGCACTTATGTCTGATGTAAGAAATGGTATCTACCACCCAGATATGGTAACTGACAACGGTGTACCTGCAGAATTTGCCGCTGTAAAGCTTTCTATGTATGACAACCACACAGAATATGATTCAATAAGCAGACTGATTATCGATTATTACAGACAGAAAGAGATTGCAACTCGAATCCACCAGAAGTCTGTTGATATAAGAAGAATTGTAACAACACATCTTGAAAGAGCATACAAGAAGCTTGACATTCAGGAAAAGCAGATAAAGGACACTGAGAAAAAAGACAGATACCGTATCTACGGCGAGCTTCTCACAACCTACGCTTACAGTATTTCTGCAGGTTCTAAGGAATATGAGGCACTTAATTACTACGATAATACAACAATTAAGATTCCTCTTGATAATACTCTCACACCAATTGAGAATGCTAACAAATATTTTGCAAGATATAACAAGCTTAAGAGAACCTATGAAGCCGGAATCCGTCTTATTCAGGAGATTACTGAAGAAATAAGCTACCTTGAATCTATTATCAATGCAATTGAGATTTCAGTAACAGAGGCTGATCTTGCTAACATTAAGGAAGAACTTATTGAAACCGGATATATTAGAAGAACCGTTAAAGGAAAGCACAAAATCACTGCCAACAAGCCGATGCATTTTGTATCAAGCGATGGATTTGACATATACGTTGGAAAGAATAACATGCAGAATGACGAACTTACCTTCAAGACAGGCAACGGCAATGACTGGTGGTTTCACGCCAAGCAGATGCCCGGCTCTCATGTGCTTCTTAAGACAGATGGAAAAGAAGTTCCTGACAGAACATTTGAAGAAGCAGCGAGCCTTGCTGCCTATTACTCTAAAGGCCGTGAGCAGGAAAAGGTCGAAGTCGATTATGTATTAAAGAAAGAAGTCAAGAAGCCTGCCGGTGCAAAGCCAGGATTCGTTGTGTACTACACCAACTATTCAATGGTTGCAGACACCGACATAAGCAATATAAAACAGTTATAAAAAATTGGCTGAATCAGAATCTGAGGTGTCACCTCATCTGACTCAGCCATTATTTTTATTTATTCACTGGTTTTAATGCAATACTTACAACTGCCAGTATAACTGACGCACAATCTGCCACAATCCAAGGCATATACTGGATTGCAAGTGAAGATTTGCCTGAAACAATAATCATAAGAATTACACTTATAACAACATTTATAGCAAATATACCTGCCAGCTTCCTCATATCCAGAAGCCCGCTTATCACAAGATATATCAGTATGTATGCAGCCGTCATGCACACGCAGAATGTTACAAGATACATGTAAAATGCGTTATCAGTCATATCACATAACGATATATCAAGCGTAAGATATCCAAACAGTGCAGGCGGGTTAAATGCATATATTACTGATGGTATTATCGTTACAAGTGCCGGAATACCGATACATACCAACATTCCTGCCCTGCCGATTAATCCTTTGATAACGCCTGATTGTATAATTATACAAAGAATAGTTGCTATTAAAAGCATTATCATCCATGACCAGTTAAAGAATATTTTATTGCCAATATAATATGCCGTAAGATATTCATTAATTGTCATTCTTTGTGAATCACCATTTTTTATAATTTCAAACAATATATTTCTTCTTATAAAGCCTTCCCACACATATATAACAAGAGCAGGCGTAAGAAAAACTGCTGCGTTAGTCTGTTTATTTTTAGAGAACATTTTTATATGTCTGATACCGGAGCTTTTCACCATCATCAGCTCAAGTATTCCCAAAATCACTAACAATATATACAACACAGGTATTTTATCCATCAGTTGTGCTGTCTCAATCTGTCCTTTTACCACACCATCAATATAGAAAGAATCTATCCATGCGTGCATTGATGATGACGACTCCAATATTCTTGCCATTAAAAGCAATATACCAGTCATCATATTAAATACAGCAGCAACAGAAGCAATTATACCCGTGTTGCCTGTTCTTAAAAGAATTCCTGTAAGTGACGCTGCCGTAAATAGTACCGTTAAAGAGAAAAATAACTGATATATAACATTAAATCCCGTATAGTAATACAGGTTGTATACTGAATTCTGATTTTCAGAAATATTGAGTGAATTATTATTCATTTTACTAATAATCTGTCCAAACTCGTTGTTTCCTACAAGAACAAGTAAAATAAACAGACTCAGAGCCATAAGAACGGCGAGGCTTAAAAGCCTCACCATTGTAATCTCATCTTTTTTCATAATCCTTCCTTCGTGGGAGAAAAATTAATTAACAGATACCTTAACGAAAGATTTCTTACCCTTCTTAACAACTACACCTTCGCCCTCGAACATACTCTTAGGGAACTTAGCTGCTATATCTGCTACCTTCTCTCCATCTACAGAAACACCACCCTGCTGGATAGTTCTTCTTGCCTCTGACTTAGTTGTTGCAAGTCCTGCTCCAAACACAAGATTAATTGCATCAATTTCATCATCTGTAAAGCTGTCTGCTTCAAGCTTTGCTGTAGGCATGTTAGCTGCATCTCCACCAGTAAAGATTGCCTTTGCTGTAGCTTCTGCTTTCTTAGCTTCTTCCTCACCATGAACAAGCTTTGTAAGCTCATAAGCAAGAATCTCCTTAGCCTTGTTAAGCTGAGCACCTTCCCAGCTATCCATCTTATCAATCTCTTCAAGTGGAAGGAATGTGAGCATACGGATACATTTAAGGACATCTGCATCATCAACATTTCTCCAGTACTGGTAGAAATCGTAAGGACTTGTCTTATTTGGATCAAGCCATACAGCACCTGAAGCTGTCTTACCCATCTTCTTACCCTCTGAGTTAAGAAGAAGTGTGATTGTCATAGCTGAAGCATCCTTATCAAGCTTTCTTCTGATAAGCTCTGTTCCACCTAACATGTTGCTCCACTGGTCATTACCACCAAACTGTAAATTACAGCCGTATTTCTGGTATAACATATAGAAATCGTATGACTGCATAATCATGTAGTTAAACTCAAGGAAGCTTAATCCCTTTTCCATTCTCTGCTTGTAGCATTCAGCTCTTAACATGTTGTTAACTGAGAAGCATGCTCCAACCTCTCTTAAAAGTTCTACATAGTTAAGATTAAGAAGCCAGTCAGCATTATTAACAAGTAATGCCTTGTCATCTGAGAAATCAATGAATCTTGCCATCTGCTTCTTGAAGCAGTCAACATTGTGCTGAATCTGCTCTGGTGTAAGCATTTTTCTCATATCTGTACGTCCTGATGGATCACCAATCATTGCTGTACCACCGCCAATAAGTGCGATTGGCTTATTTCCTGCCATCTGGAGTCTCTTCATAAGGCAGAGTGCCATAAAGTGTCCTACATGAAGACTGTCTGCTGTTGGATCAAATCCAATGTAAAATGTAGCCTTTCCATTGTTAATAAGGTCTTTGATAAGTGCTTCATCTGTAACCTGTGCAATAAGACCTCTTGCAACTAATTCGTCATAAAGTGTCATTTTTGTTTCCTCTCTTTTCATTTTTCTTATTGCTGCTCGCGCTCGCAGCTCATACTCCAGAACTTCGTTCTGTCGTTGTCGCGGTGCTCCTCGAATGCAAGCGATAATCTCACAATTCATGCAAGCATGATTATGAGATTCCCGCTTGTATTCTCATCGCTACTCGCGCAAATTTGTAAGCCAAGTCTCTACGCAGCTTTGCTGCTCCCGAGCCTTGATAATTCACAACTCCCGGTCTACGACCTTCGTTGTTCATTATGGGCATTCGCCGTATAAGCCAGAATCTGTGCAAGCACATTCTGGCTTGCATGGCTCATTGCTTACAAAAAAGGCTTCCGCCCTTCTTTAAAAGGACGAAAGCCTGAACTTACGTGTTACCACCTTTATTCATGACAGACTCGCATCTGTCACCTCATTAAGTCCACCAACATGGACTTATGCACTATAACGTGTGCTACTCCGGCTGCCCCTACTTACAAATATGCTTTCAGTTCGCCGCTCCGGAATGTATTCAGTTACCCTTACCCTTGCGCCTCTCATCAACCGGCTGCTTTCTGTAAGTTCAGTAATAACCTACTTGTTTCCATCAACGCTTTGTAATATCAATTGTGTATTACTTATAACATAATAGAATATTAAAATCAAGCCTCATTCCGAAACAAATGTATCAAAATAATACTAGATTGTAACTACTCTCATTGTGTTAGTAAGTCCTCTCTTAGATGAAGGATCAGAAGATGTAGCGATACCAGCTGAAACAATTACTGTATCTCCTTCTTCTACGAAGCCAGCATGTTCAGAAACAACTAATGCATGCTCGATAATCTTATCTGTAGAAGCTTCTGTAGCAGTCTTAAGAGGTCTGACACCCCAGTAAATCTGCATCTTTCTAAGAACATTATCGTATGGAGAGCATCCGATAATCTCAGCCTCTGGCTTTAACTTAGATGTAAGTCTTGCTGTAAATCCTGAAATTGTAGGACAGATAATAGCCTTAGCTCCAAGGTTATCTGCTGTCTGAACTGCAGCATTACATACAGCGCTTGAAATGCTTCTCTTGCTGTGAAGATTAGAATATTCTACTGAGTGTCCCTTAATCTCCTGCTCTGTTCTTTCTGCAATCTTAACCATCATCTTAACAGCCTCTAATGGGTACTTTCCATTAGCAGTCTCACCACTAAGCATAACAACATCTGTTCCGTCGTAGATAGCGTTAGCAACATCAGTAACCTCAGCTCTTGTAGGTCTTGGGTTTCTGATCATAGAATCAAGCATCTGTGTAGCTGTGATAACTGGCTTATACTTAGCATTACACTTCTTGATGATTTCCTTCTGAACGTGTGGAACTTCCTCAGCAGGAATCTCAACACCCATATCTCCACGGGCTACCATGATACCATCAGCAACTCTGATGATATCATCTATATTAGCAATACCTTCGGCATTCTCAATCTTAGCAATAACTGGGATATCTGAACCATGCTCCCAGAGAAGATGCTTAATTTCCTCGATACATGCTGCATTTCTTACAAATGAAGCTGCGATAAAATCAAATCCCTGCTCAACACCAAAGATGATATCTTCCTTATCTTTCTCTGTGATGCCTGGAAGTCTGATGCTTACGTTAGGAACGTTAACACCCTTCTTAGAACCAAGCTCACCACCATTAATTACTGTACATTCAATCTCTGTACCTTCAACCTTATCAACCTTAAGTTCAATAAGACCATCATCGATAAGAATAATGTTACCTGTAGTAACATCTTCTGGAAGTCCTGCATAAGTTACCATATTAATCTTGTCATCTGCTGGAACTTCTCTTGTTGTTAATGTATATTTCTGTCCCTCTACAAGTGTAACCTTCTTGTCATCCTTTACAGCACCTGTTCTGATCTCAGGTCCCTTAGTATCAAGAAGAGTTGCAATAGGGATATTAAGTTCTTCTCTTACACTCTTAATTAAGGCAAATCTTCCAGCCTGCTCCTCATGGTCACCATGAGAAAAATTAAATCTTGCAATATCCATTCCTGCTAACGCAAGATCCTTAATAAGGTTTCTGTCGTTAGTATTAGGACCCATTGTACAAATAATCTTAGTCTTTTTCATTGTTTCCTCCAAAATAATTAAAATCTTTTCAAACACATACCTACAATATAATAACATATTTGCGTGTCAAATCAACTAAGTTTTTTATTTAACAAGCTTTTGGGTGTTGGAAGTATACACTGCGATATTTAGATGTATCATATGCTGTCAGATTTTTTCGTCTGGTGCTAGTAAAAGCCGTCATCCGCTTCGCTTTTTTGTTCAAAAAATCAACGCGCTCCGCTTGAACGCGATTTTTTGAACTGCGCTATGCAGATGACGGCTTTAACTATCACACGACTCAAAAAATTCCAGCATATGACACATCTATATATCTCCGCCTACACTTCAATTGCCCTGATAGTGGCAGAAAAGCTGATTTATTTTTTATCACCAGTTACATGGATGTGGGTATATAAATGGTCGGAACAGTATTCGTAGTTGCCGGCGCATTTTGAGCAGAATCTGAATGTGAGGTTTTCATCGTCAAGTTCTGTCCTTCCGCATACTGCACATCTGTGCTTCGGCACGCCTCGCTTCGCGTGTTGTGCCTGACTATCCTTAGACTTATCTCCATATAACGACTGGTCACCATTGCCCTGAGTATTGCCACTATTGTTGCCACTATTCTGCTGCCAATAGTCTTTTCTTGCATTCTGCTGTGCTTTCTTTGCTGTTCTCATTGCTTTGTCGAAGTTTCTCTGTGTACTGCTCTTTGCCGGACCTTTCTTGTACAGGAAGAAGAATATTATAAAATTCAGCATTGACACAAGCGCCGCCGTTGCGTTGGCATAACACATAATTGCTGATGGTGCAAGGAAACCTGCTGCATACAGGCTGTACCATACATTTCTTGGAAGAAAAGGCACAAGATATCCGAATACTATAGTAATTCCGAATATTACAGCATCAAGTATTGCCATCCATTTAATCTTGATTGGGATAATGAAGAATAATAAAACCTCCATATCCGGCTGCTCCATAGCGAACGCCATAAACAGTGCAAGGTTAATATAGTTAGTGCTTAACTTAAAGCTTAATCCCCATATAAGATAGATAATAAGTGATGCAAGTATATTAAGGATAACTCCTGTAAAGAAGTATACATTAAATCTGAACGAGCCCCATATTCTTTCAAGTACCGAACCAATCAGATAATAGAAATACAGCACAAATACCACAAATATTATGCTGTTAGAAGGCGGCTGTAATATAAATGTGACGAGTCTCCATACCTGTCCTTTGAAAATCATAGCAAAATCAAGTGAAAAATATGCGTCATATAATCCATTAAAAAATGTATTCATCACAAATCCTATTGCATAAAGGACAATGATATAAAACATAAGATTCTTAATCGCATACTTAGAGAATTTCTTCTCAAATTTAGCAAACCAGTTCATAAAATGTTCCTTTCAGTCTTACACATGTTACAGACTAATAATTCATAATCATATACAAGAAATTATAATAAACTAAACAATATGATGTCAATTAAACTTACTCTTAAGTTCTTAAATTTTAATAAAAATATCCGCCATAAATTATTAAAGCTATTTTATTATTTCCTATTAATATTGAAATTTATTCCAATTTACTCTATAATGCATAAGTTGCATAGAAAATGACATATTTTGCGTTTTTTCACCAAAGGCACTATGCAATGGGTAACTTTTGTATATTTATTTTAAGGAGGACAGCTGCAGCTGTATTAGGTTATGAATAAATTCAAATTAGGTATTGATATTGGATCAACAACTGTAAAAATCGCTGTTTTAGATGATAATAATATTATTTTATTTTCTGATTATGAAAGGCATTTTGCGAATATCCAGGAAACACTCCAGTCACTTCTTGAAAAGGCAGTGGCAGAACTTGGTGAGTTTGAAGTATATCCTGTTATCACAGGTTCAGGCGGACTTACTCTTGCCAAGCATTTAGAAGTACCATTCACACAGGAGGTAGTAGCCGTGTCTACTGCCCTTCAGGATTATGCTCCACAGTGTGATGTTGCAATCGAGCTTGGTGGTGAGGATGCCAAGATTATCTACTTTACTAACGGTATTGACCAGAGAATGAACGGAATATGTGCCGGCGGTACAGGTTCTTTCATCGACCAGATGGCAACTCTGTTACAGACAGACGCAATGGGACTTAACGAATATGCCAAGAACTATAAGTCAATATACCCTATCGCCGCAAGATGCGGTGTATTTGCCAAGACTGATATCCAGCCTCTTATCAATGAAGGTGCAACTAAGGAAGACCTTTCTGCATCTATATTCCAGGCTGTTGTAAACCAGACAATCAGTGGTCTTGCATGTGGTAAGCCAATCCGTGGTAATGTTGCATTCTTAGGCGGACCACTTCATTTCTTATCAGAGTTAAGACAGGCATTTATCCGTACATTAAGCTTAGGTCCGGATGAAATTATTGCTCCTGACCATTCACACTTATTTGCTGCTGTTGGTTCAGCAATGAATTACAGTGAAGATGTATGTGTTCCTGTAGAAGACATTATCGCAAGACTCAAAGGAAAGATTAAGCTTGAGTTCGAGGTTGAACGTATGGAACCTCTTTTTGAGAACCAGTTTGCATATGATGAATTCACAAAGCGTCACAGCTCTCATCATGTTAAGACTGCTGATATCGCATCTTACAAGGGCAACTGCTATCTCGGAATCGATGCGGGTTCAACAACAACCAAGGTTGCTTTAGTTGATGAAGACGGTAATCTTCTTTACTCATTCTACTCAAGCAATAACGGTTCACCGCTTGCTACAACAATTAAAGCTATTAAAGAGATATATACACTGCTTCCACCGGAAGCTAAGATTGTACAGTCATGTTCAACAGGTTACGGCGAAGCACTTATCAAGTCTGCTCTTATGCTTGATGAAGGAGAAGTTGAAACAGTGTCACATTTCTACGCTGCTGCCTTCTTTGACCCTGAAGTAGACTGTATCATCGATATCGGTGGACAGGATATGAAATGTATCAAGATTAAGAACCAGACTGTAGATTCGGTACAGCTTAACGAAGCATGTTCATCAGGATGTGGTTCATTCATAGAAACATTTGCAAAATCCCTCAACTTCACAGTTCAGGACTTTGCCAAGGCTGCTTTATTTGCGAACCACCCTATTGACTTGGGAACACGTTGTACAGTATTCATGAATTCCAAGGTTAAGCAGGCGCAGAAGGAAGGCGCTGAAGTTGCAGATATCTCTGCAGGACTCGCTTATTCTGTTATTAAAAATGCTTTATACAAAGTTATCAAGATTTCTGACCCTGATGATTTAGGTAAGCATATCGTTGTTCAGGGTGGTACATTCTACAACGACGCTGTTCTTAGAAGTTTTGAGAAAATTACGGGCGTTCAGGCAATCAGACCTGATATCGCAGGTATTATGGGTGCTTTCGGTGCTGCCCTTATTGCAAGAGAAAGATATGATGGTATATCAGAGTCATCTATGCTTTCTATAGATAAGATTAACTCTCTTACATATGAAACAAAGCTTACAAGATGTAAGGGATGTACTAACAGCTGTCATCTTACAATCAATAAATTCTCTGGCGGCAGACAGTTTATTACAGGTAACAGATGTGAACGTGGACTTGGTAAAGAGAAGAACAAAGAAAAGCTTCCTAACCTTTTCGATTATAAGTTCCACAGACTCTTTGACTATGAACCTCTTTCAGAAGAAAAGGCTGCAAGAGGTACTGTAGGTATTCCAAGAGTTCTTAATATGTATGAAAACTATCCGTTCTGGTATACATTTTTCACAAAGCTCGGATACAGAGTTGTACTCTCACCTCAGTCAAGCCACAAGCTTTACGAATTAGGTATTGAATCAATTCCATCTGAGTCAGAGTGTTATCCTGCAAAGCTTGCACATGGTCATATCATGTGGCTTATTAAGCAGGGGGTTAAATTCATCTTCTATCCATGTGTACCTTATGAGCATAACGAATATGAAGGCACTAACAACCATTATAACTGCCCTATCGTTACTTCTTATGCCGAGAACATTAAGAATAATGTAGAAGAACTTAAAACAGAGAATATAGATTTCAGAAATCCATTCATGTCATTTGAGAGTGAAGAAAAGCTTGTAAAGAGACTTGTTGAAGAATTCTCTTACATCTCTTCTTCTGAGGTTAAGTCAGCAGTCCATGACGCATGGAACGAGATGATGGCTTGCAGAAATGATGTGAGAAAGAAGGGTGAAGAGGTAATCCAATACCTTAATGAGACAGGAAAGCGCGGTATCGTACTTGCAGGCCGTCCTTACCATGTTGACCCTGAAGTAAACCACGGTATTCCTGAGCTTATTAATTCATACGGACTTGCAGTACTTACAGAGGACAGTGTTGCACATTTAGGAACAGTAGAAAGGCCTCTTATTATCCTTGACCAGTGGATGTACCATTCAAGACTTTATGCTGCTGCTAACTATGTTAAGACAGTAGATAATCTTGACCTTATCCAGCTTAACTCATTTGGATGCGGTCTTGATGCTGTTACTACTGATGCTGTCAACGACATACTTACTAAGTCTGGAAAGATATATACAGTACTTAAGATTGATGAGGTTAATAACCTTGGTGCTGCAAGAATCAGAGTACGCTCTCTTATCGCAGCATTAAGAGTCCGTGAACAGAAGAATTATCAGAGAAAGATTCAGTCATCTGCCTACCACAGAGTACAGTTTACTGAAGATATGAGAAAGAATTACACAATTCTCTGTCCTCAGATGTCACCAATACATTTTGACATATTAGGTCCTGCACTTAATTCATGCGGCTACAACATTGAAGTCCTTGAAAACGACAACAAGTCATCAGTAGATGTAGGTCTTAAATACGTTAACAACGACGCATGCTACCCTTCACTTATGGTAGTCGGACAGATTATGAACGCTCTTCTTTCAGGTAAATACGACCTTTCAAGAACTGCCGTCATTATGTCACAGACAGGTGGTGGATGCCGTGCTTCCAACTATATCGGATTCATCAGAAGAGCACTCATAAAGGCTGGTATTCCAGATGTTCCTGTAATCTCACTGAGTGCACAGGGACTTGAATCTAATCCGGGCTTCAGCTATGACATACCTATGCTTAAGAAAGCTATGATGGCTGTTGAATACGGTGATATATTCATGAATGTTGTATACCGTACAAGACCTTACGAGGCAGTTCCTGGTTCAGTTAATGCACTTCATGAAAAATGGAAGAAGGTCTGCATTGAGCAGCTTACTAAAAATAAGGTTCATATGAAAGAGTTCAATAAGAACCTCCGTGCTATTGTTAAGGATTTTGATAATATTCCGCTTAAGGATATCAAGAAGCCTAGAGTTGGTGTTGTTGGAGAGATTCTTGTTAAGTTCATGCCTGCTGCTAACAACCACATTATTGAGTTACTTGAGGCAGAAGGTGCAGAGGCTGTTATGCCTGACCTTATGGGATTCCTTCTCTACTGTATGCAGAATTCAACATATAAGCATGAATTATTAAAGACACCTAAGAAGGGTGCTATTCTTTCAAGTACACTTATAAAGATACTTGAAACCTTCAGAAAGGCTGGAACCAAAGCACTTGCAGAAAGCAAGAGATTCGATGCTCCATCTAAGATTAGTGAGACAGCCAATTACGCTAAAGACTTCGTATCACTTGGCAACCAGACTGGTGAAGGCTGGCTTCTTACCGGTGAAATGATTGAGCTTATCCATCATGGTGTAGGCAATATCGTATGCTGTCAGCCATTTGCATGTCTGCCTAACCACATTGTAGGAAAGGGAGTTATCAAAGAGCTTCGTGCAGCTTATCCTGAAGCTAACATAATTGCTGTAGATTATGATCCTGGTGCTTCCGAAGTTAACCAGTTAAACAGAATCAAGCTTATGCTTTCTACTGCTAACAAAAACCTTGCTAAAGAAGAAAAGGAATCTAAAAAAGACGCTTAATTGCTTGTACATATTATAATTCCGATATATAATGGATATAATAAATATGTTCGAAGAGGTGTGATATTATGAGTTTTATGTTATTCATCGGACCAATTATAGGTGTTGCAGTTGCTATTATATCTGCTGTGGTTATCATATCAGTTGTAGCCGCTGCTGTTTCACAGAAAGATATTAACGACGAAGATTAAGAAAAAGGCTTTAACCAGTATTTTCCGGTTAAAGCCTTTTTTAATTCTGTCAATTACAGAATATCTTTCCTATACACTCTGAATAAAACAATTCCTGAAACTGCAAGAATCAATACTATCATCAATGGAACTATAACATTATCCTTAAGCACAATTCCATACACATATGCATATGAGCGCTCAATAATCATTTTAGAATACACACCAGAAAATGATATTCCCATTATTTTAATTTTAGACAAAATCCCTACCGCCAGAACATTTATATATACCAGAATATATGTAAAAACAGTTGATCTGGTAAGCCAGTATACAATACATATTATAAGCAATGTTGCCTGCATTCTGAGAACATCTGCAAGAACTGATGCTAAAATAACTGTCACTGTACTTACTTTAGCAAAATCACAATATGGCAGCATATATTTTGACACACTTCCTTCTGCTCCCCAGTTGCATGCCCATACTGCATGATTACTAAGTGATACCACCATAGTAATAACCGCATTAAAGAGCGGAACCAAATATGTTAAAGCAATACATTTTTTTACACAGCTACAAAACAGCTTAATCCTTGAATTATATAAAACAATCCTGTTTGGCAATAATTCTGTTTTGATTATTGTAACCATAAAAAAACTAAACAGAACTATTTCATACATACATATGAACCCATTCGACTTCCAGTCAAAAAAGAACAGAAAGTAATCAGCCACACATGCATCAAGTCCTTTCAGATAACCAGACATGAATGGAACTGTTTTCATTATCAGCATGACTGGTATCCCATACGCCAGCATAACGCTTAAATATTTTTTTACTCTTTCATTCATAGGTAAACCCCTTAACTTTACAGGAAATCCCTTTTTCGTGAATATATAATTCCTGCCGTTATAATGCCAGCGCATACACACAGCATCATACACAAGCCATATTTCCAGTAATTATATACCTCAGATATCCTATACATCATCATATAATTAATAAAGCAGAACCACTTCATGTAACATATTGATACAACATAATATACTATGCTGACAATAAAACCATATACCGCATTTGAAATATATGTAATAAAAAGCTGAACAATTGCAACTGTAATAAAACATACCAAACACATTAATAACATTATTGCCATATTAGTATTCTGTGGGATATCCCCACTTCCAAGAAAAATCCTGATAGTATTCTCGGATGTTAATGAAATACCAGAATAAAATCTGCTATTTACTATGGCCATTCCCATCAGAAAATGTGTCGCACATATTATAATCATATATACACATGCAGCAATAACAACAATTAAGCATTTACTAATCCACCAATATACAGGTGACCTTGACGCTACTATTATACTTTTGCCAAGCGCATTCTTATCAGAATTAATATATAATGCAATTATCAGCAGCAGATACAACACAACAAGCATGCCAAAAATAGGTATATCCATAGGTGTATTGCCACGAATTATGAATTTTTTTGCTCCTTTAAAGAAATACAGCATGGAATCTCCAAAAGATACACCATCAATGATTCCTTTATGTATGAACTTAACTGCACCTGTATAAAAAATCACCGCCTGCAATATACAATATACTATAAATGCTGCAAAAAACTTCCAGCTTGCATTACAAAACCGCCTGATATCTGCCTTGAAAACATTTTTAAAACATTTCATTTAAAACACCAGCTTTTTCTTTAATGGATAATAAGAATACACTAAAGTTATCGTAGAAGACTCTAGCTTTGAAAATTTCTTAGGATTCAGCTGATTAGGTCCCATATATGCCTGAAATCTTACTTCCTGAGTCTGTCCCGGATCTAATGTGATTCTCCTCATCGAATTACTAACCGGCTGTACACCATTGCTTCCGTTAAGCTCCTCAACAACGCATATAAAGCTTGGTACATAATTAATGACCTGATCAGTTGTATTTCTTAATCTTACAGTCATAACAATAATTCTTACATTTTTAGCTTTTTCTTCGCTTACATTCTTATACTGACCTGAAATCTTAGAATAATCCTCAAGAGTATATACTTTAGCATTAACAGGAGTTATCTCCAGCCCGTCTAAATCTGCAGGATTGTCTTTGGTATAACTAACCTCCTCTGCATTTGGAAATGCTCTATTAACTCTTACTATCAATGCAATACATACTGCTGCTATGGCAATACACGCTGCCGTAATCAAAAATTTATAAAACTTCATTCGCTGCTCCTTTCCAAAAGAATATTACACCACTTACCAGTATAATAATTAACGGTTCCAGAATAAAACCTATAAGCCCATTATCCATAAGAACATTTGATGGACTAATATAAGACATAGGATTAAATGTATACAGTCCAAAAATATTTTTACCAACTGTAGATAACACACCTACACCATAATAAGCGATGAATGGTGAAATCATAACAAGAAATGCATTATCAAATAAAAATGCAACAGCTAATGAAACTACAGAAAAAGCTCCACCATATACAAAAAACTGAACAAGATAAATAATTATGTATACAAATGTATGATTATAAAACAGACATCCCATAAAAGACTTTCCTGAACCGATAAATAATCCATTTTCAACAGGAGAAAGTGCCGGAACACACATCATGGTTGCTATAAGATTCATTAATACAGGCAGAAGGACAAGCATTCCTCCCGAAACAAATGTTGTAATGAATCTGGCTGCATGCACCTTATTCCTCGATGCTCTGCTATAATACTGTAATATGTACTGGTTGTGATTATCCCTTGAAAAATTACCACAGTATGGCAATGCACAGAATAACATACACACATATACATATGCTGTTGCAAATGGATCAAAACCAATAAAAATTCCCATCCATGAATTAAAAACAGAAAAAGGATATGAGGCAACACTTCCATCAAATCCATTAAGAATATCCATATGTGGAATTACTTTATTAATAAAGGAACCTGTTGCAAGCACAACTCCTATAAATAATGAAATATAAAATAATTTATTTTTAAATAATCTTTTAAATTCTATCTTTAATAACACATTTAATTCATGCATTTAATTAGTTCCTCCTTTGTCAGTTTTATTATTTTTGATTCTTCCCTCTGCAATTTCTATTATATCGTCTGATAAATAATCAAGTTCTTCTGCATCATGACATGCAATAATAATAAGTGCTCCCCGTTCTTTATGTTTCATAAGAAGCTTGCTTACCTGCTCTGTTCCTGAATCATCCAAAGCATTAATCGGCTCGTCCAATATTATAATATCAGGATTTTCCATTATTGCTGCTGCTATGCCTAATCTCTGTTTCATACCTAACGAATACTTACGAAAAGTTCTTTTATCATATGGTTCAAGACCGACCTCACTAAGAGTCTCTCTTATTCTTTCATCATCAATTCTTTCTCTTATAGATGCAAGAGTTTTAAGATTCTCATATCCCGTATAATTGTTAATAAATGCAGGGTTCTCTATAAGAATTCCTATGCTGTCTGGAAACATCATATCTTTACCCATTATTTTCCCATTAATATCAACAATTCCATCAACTCTTATAAGCCCTGCAACTGCTCTCATAAGCATAGTCTTACCACTTCCATTTTTACCTTTGAAGCCATATATATTTCCAGACTCCATACGAAGACTCACATTGTCAAGAACTGTTACACCTCTTATTTTCTTTGTTACATTTTTCAACTCAATATACATATTATTCACCTCTCTGTTTTATCCTCAATTTTTAACTCTATAAGATTCCCACTATAATTTTTAATACTATTTGTATCACACGCAGTTCCTAATGTTCCACCCATATATAATTCATTAATCTGGGGATTATATTTATATATAGTGAACAAAAACCAATAGTCTCTCTCTTCTCCTGCTTTTAGAATTACATCGTTTGTCATGTAACTTTCTTTTGGATATAATAATGTTGCTT
>ERZ1026882.375-NODE-375-length-27232-cov-20.340104_pt1 | contig 27232 bp, 37 predicted proteins | sample MGYA00380171_ERZ1026882 | MGnify/ENA primary metagenome ERZ1026882 (study PRJEB33269, sample SAMEA4719807) | human gut metagenome | biome: human-associated habitat; feature: organic feature; material: feces | place: Cameroon | collected 2013-10 ...
TTGTCAATGCCAGTAACGTGATTAATAATTTCTTTTTCATTGCAATGCCTCCTGACTTAAATGTGCGTAACCCTGTTTATTTTTTCTTTTTACCTCTTTTACTGGTTATTAGTGCTTTTATCAGTGAAGTCGAAATGCAGTTCATCATCTTCACTTTCAGTATTACCTCCCCAGTGATAACCTCTGTCAAAGGCTTCTTTAAAGATTTTCTGCTGATTCTCCTGTATTACCTTTGCAGCCTCCTGTCTCATGTGCCATTTAACAACCGGTATAACTATCACAAGTGCTAATCCGATAACTAATGCTGTTGCCTTGATAATCTTATAAAATCTGCCATTATTCCCCATCTTCATCCCTTTTTGCCTCCAGTCTTTTTAATTCTACCATATATGCAAGCATTCTTTTAGTGTATACAGGACACTCACGGTCACCGGATATCCAGTGCCTTAAGGTTCCCATTGGAATACCAAATGTTTCCGAAAATTCTTTCTGTGTCATTCCCAGGGATTTTATCAGTTCCTTGAAGGATACTTTTTCTTCCTGTGCAGACATAACACTCATTTCCCGGTCTGAATATATCATCCAGTCAGTCTTTTCATTTCCCATATATATCCTCCCTTCACTTATAAAGTAATCCAATGGGGTGTTTTTGTCAAGTAAAAACGTCCCATTGGATTGTTTTTGTAGGAGTTGCACAACAAAATGCTGCTCTTTAACCGTGATCACAAAGTTGTATTTGTGCAATATTTATCTTTTTTCACAATTATATAATACCACTTAAAAAATATGCTATCTACCTCCATTTACCTCCACTTACTACCGGTCCTTTTCCGTCCGGAATATCTCTAAACTCCCATAAATGAGACTTCTATGATGATTTTGTGACTTTTAATGCACATCTGCCAAGCAAATAACTCTTACAATTTCATTTAACGTAATTTTTCAAAATCCATATTTATCTATGTAATTCTATAGAAATATTTCATTAAAGCCAAAAAAAGAGAAATAAAAAACATACTCTCTGTGAACAAGAAAGAAGGAGGATATTCAAAATGATTAAAACAATAATAATTAAACTTCTTGTCAAATTAACAGCAAACTTTTTGCTTCGCTATCTTGTCAAAAAATTCCTATCTCGTATTTTCTGGCCGCATATGAACATTCTGTTAACATACAAGCATAAACACGTACATATCATCATTTACATTTTTTCATAGCACCAGGATCAGAGATTGAAAGACTGTAATACAGGTACTGGCTGCCTTGTCTATGAAGGCTTGTCTTTTCCCTTTTAATTCTTCTTGTTCATTAATGGGACTTGTAAGAGTTTCAGCTGGTTATACGATAACATGCATCATTTAATCCGGAGCGCAGCTCCCGCAAGTCCCATATATGGGAAAAGATAAGAATTAATTCCAGTAAAAGAAAAGGTAAGATATAAGAATGTATATAAAAGCGTTTAAATATATGCCCTTTTTGCCTTAAACACTGCATTTGAGCTTCCCTGATGCCGGCATTCTTTTGGACTGGTATATGCCATATATATCTGCATTTATGGACTGGTTTTCCGGCATATGACATATATGTCACTTTTTTTAGACTGCTTTAAAAATATATCCGTATTTTTGGACTGATATGTGCAGGGCTGCAGTGCCATGCATGTCATCCTGTCTTTCGGAAATGTTTTTTATTCATTTTTGAAGTATTTTTTGGATTTTATGTGTTTTGAAATGCAAATGTGCATGTTTTTGTGAACGTTTACGAGGCCTGCGTCGTCCGACCCAGGCTGTTTTCCATTTATATTGTTGAATTGAGAAGCAGGCTCTCCAGCTCTCCATAATCATTGTCACGCTGGCTAAAGTTGTTGAATCTGTTCTGCTTTGATTTGCTGTTTGATTTCACAGACTGTGTTTCCGGCACATCCTTTAAGCCTTCCAGAATAGCTTTTAAATGATGATGTACTGTCGGGGCAGACAGAGACCTGTCTCTCCATTTATGTCCGCTTATACTGTTATGTATTGCTGCTGAAAGGTATGTTTTTACATCTGCATGCTTTTTGGCAAAGGCTGAAGCATACTGATACATAAGATAAACTGTATCATCAAAGCCTGTTTTGTCATACTTGATGTTATCTCTGTTTAATTCCATTCTGACTGACTGCTCATTATACATGTCCTGGTCATATCTGTGGCCTTCCTGACCTTTAGCCGGCTTTTTAAAGCATATCCTTGATGTTATGCGGTAAAAACCATCCTTGATTCCTATGCTGAAAAATCCGCATACCTTGGACAGTGAATGTATATAGCCTCTGACTGTTCTGTCAGTTACCCCAAGCGTTTTATCCCAGGCTTCATAAAATGCCCTGACGCCATGCTTGTAGCCTTTTCCTGTCTCAAAGCTTCGCTTCCTGAATTCAAGGGCCAGATACTTCTCTTTAGCTTTCAATGACTTGAACTCGCCTGAACGGAACACCGGGCTTGCCAGGTCAACATATCCCTCATTCCGGTATGTAGCCTCGCTGCTTCCTTTCCATGGATATGCATTATCGTTTACCGTAATGTCATAATCACTTGTAGTGCCTGCATCATTCTGGTTGCGTCTGAAGGTCACAATTCCCTTATCAGCAAGTCCATACAGCGCATTATAAAAGGACTGCTTACATCTGTCATACTCATCGCAGTAGTCTTTGTAGTATGCCCCATACATGGTTCCACTGGTCTCATCAGAATGCTGCACTGCCCATACCAGCAGGTCCATTTCACTGTTGCTTACATTATGAAGTTTGTCCAATAACTTATACTTTAGCTTCATTAGTTCCTCTTTATTAGTATCATTTTCTTCTTTTTTCTGCCAGTTTACACAGATATTTAAGTTGCTCACGATCGTCAATTGTACGATCTCCTGTATTAATCGCACACATATACAGCAAAAGTCCCATTACAACGCTCATGATCACCAGCACTATAATTGATAATGTTACATATTTCATTCGTGACACTCCTATCCAATATGGTCCTGATCATTTTTTTCTATTTCACCCATAATTTCATTCAGGTTTTTTTCGTATTCATCATATAGATCATTTCTATGTTTAAATTGCCGACATACTGCACTGACTATTAATAGAATGGAAAAAAGAATAAATGCACACATTAGATACTTCTCAATTGGTGTTTCTATTCCTATTTCAAATGCTATTATAAGTACTGAACCGGCTAACAATACTAAGCCACCTATACAATTTATTATTATCACTATTGTTAAATCCTTTTCGTATTTAGTTCTTCTCACATTATTTCTTTTACCAATCATATAAATTCTCCTCATTACTTTATGAATTTTAATAATGCAATTAAATCTACTCATTTTTTCTTTGTATAACATGAATGTGATCATTCATTAGCAATTTGTCGATGAACGCATTACCGGAAAACAATACATTCCAATAATTTTGACATACTTATGCCTATATAATACAGCATTAATTAAACTGATCTCATTGTCCGTTATTGAGTCTGAATTACAGGAAATCTTATTACATAAAGATGCTATATTATCATCAGTACAATTAACCTTAACTACACGACATTTATTTTCTCTGTATTGCATCGCCTTTTTTAAACTATTCATATTATGTAATCTAATATCTTCTGACAACGACTTGAACCAATAAATAAGTTTTTTCTTGTCAGCCTCATTCATATTTGCAATATCAAATGAAGAATTGATTGGATAATATTTTTTATACATTTTTGAATTGAACATATTTCTTATATCTCCTTATCTGATTTTTTATAAAGTTGTAATTTCAAAACTACTCATTTTTTTCTTTGTAGTATGCCCCATACATAGTTCCACTGGCCTCATCAGAATGCTGCACCGCCCATACCAGCAGGTCCATTTCACTGTTGCTTACATTATGAAGTTTGTCCAAGTATTCTGTACTTAAGCTTCATCTGTTCCTCTTTTTTGCTTCATTTTCTAACTGTTTTTTATGATTCCATTCAGACCTTTTCAGTCTTTCATTATCTGTTACTATTCTTATATTATTTACGGCATCAGGATATTTTTTGAGCTGTGTACATACCTGCACCCATTCAGTCCATATCCAGTTAGGTATCACTCTTACATTCACTTCTTTTTCTCCTCTGAAAGCTGATATATCCATTTAAGCTGCTCTGCATCATCCTTCTCACGGTCTGTGAAAGCTGCCATACAGCATAACATCATTGCAGTGCCAACCAATATCCCTAAAATAATAATAATAATAATAAAACTCTCAATTATGTAGTGCATTGATTATCTCCTCCTACATGCCGCACAGCTCATCACAGTTTTTACTGTAATTCCAGTCTTCAGACTCATCGTCAAACCAGTGGAATGAGCAGCCTAACCTGCCATCTACATCCACTGCTCCGTAAAACGTGCATCCGCTGCATAGTCCCTCTGCTTCATACTCCTGTAAAGTTAATGTTTTTGTACTATCTTTGTCCATATTACTGCTCCTTATGCTAATATTGTTTTAGTTTATACATTTAACCCCATCTCACAAAATGGGATTTAAACAGTCTGTCTGAAAGAACTAATTTTATTCTGCTGTCTGTCAGTGTTGTCCTTTCTCTTCCGCTTTCAACTGCATACCATAATGTTCCCTTATGCACAAGCATGCTCCCACACCCACTGTACGCAGGCGGCTTTATCTCAAAAGTCTTTGTGCATTCATACATTTTCATGCTCCCACCTTCCTTCTAACGCAATTTTAATTTCCTGCCTGCTTTAATATTGATACTTTTGAGCAATCCCTTTAATGGCCTATATTTACACAAACGTGAGTATATATAGTGTGAAAGTTGTTCTATATAATTTTTGGTGGCAAGCTGCTCTATGATATCAGATACATCATCATAACAGCTTGCATAGCCGTCTGACTTCATGTCGTCTGCCATTCCACATTTTCTCACAAATGCATCAAACCTTTTCTGCAGTTCTTTTTTCAGTTTTTTTTCATTAATCATGTCACTTTTCCCTTTCCTGCTGATTATTTTTTTCTTGCAAAATTTTCAAAGTAAATGCAACGCCTCTGTTGCGTTTACTTCCTAGAAAGAAGAAATAATTGTCAAATTTGAATTTCCTATGATGGTGTATATAGCATGAGCTGTCAGAGTAATCGCAACACCTTTTAGAGAATGTTGCAGTTACTTTGATGATTACTTATAAGAGAATGTCTTAAAAAAATCCAAATCAGTTAAAATTTAGCTCTTTCATTCTTTCATGAATTAAAGTAATACCTATGGAATCATAGTTACCATGAATCGTAACTGTTTCGGTAAAGATGTCAAACAATATATCATGTTCCCATTCAACCATGTCATTTTCTACTTCTACAGAAGACGGATATACATATTGGTTTTCTATGTGAATCGGAGCATATCTATATGAATCTTCATCTTTATAAATTAAATAAAGACCATATTTTTCAAAAAGTATTTTTTCTGTTTTTGTTGGATTTTCATTAATATATTTCATCGGCTATCCCCCTAAATCCTTATTTTTTACAAATCCCAAATAACTTTTGTTTTTCCATTTTCATCAATAAAAATTTTTTTACCACTGGGGGTATGTACACATATACCCTTATGTGAAGAACTTATTTTGCCAATCTTTAATCCTCTTTTACCTGTCTTATTTTTACTCATTGTCGCTACCTCCGTGTACCGGATTCCTATCTTCTACATCTCACACTTCCACCAGCATCTATATCACCTGATACGTTACCACAAGTTTCAGAACCACCTGCGTCTATATCTCCTTTGACATCTCCACTGACTTCACAACTGCCACCACAATCAATACTTCCTGAATTGCCGTGAACTTCTACTGATCCACCACAATCAATTTTGTTTACACCTCCTTCGATGGTTACTTTAATATCACCACTATTACACTCTTGAATTGTTTTACCATCTAAAATAACCTTTCCATTGCTGATGACAATATTAATTCCTGAACATGTGATTGTTTTACCATTAATGGTTATTCGTAAGAAACCCCTTTCCTGCCGGTTGTTTTTTTCTTTATGCGCCATGAATATTTTAATCATTCCGAGCCCTACTACTGCTATAATTACAAATATCATCAATTCATATGATTTAGTTAAAAGCATTGTCAACAGCGGCAGAAAAAGCTCCATAAACAATGAAAAAAATAAGTCTTCAAAATCTATGCGTTTTGTTATTACTCCAACAACAAAACTAATAAGAAATATTGAAGTTGCTATTGTTCCTGATAGTGCAAATACAGACATATTTATTGCATTATACCCTATATGATATGTAAAATCTGAAGCACAGATAAAAGCTGTCCCTATAAGCAGATACTTATTTTCCAGTTTCTTTGGTACCTGTGACATGAACACATAAGCAATCTCAATTATCATTGCCAAATAAAATATCACTTCTCTCATTCAAAATCTCCTCTCCTCATCATCCGGTACAACAGGGCTTTTGATGGATACTGTTCATCTGTCTTTATCCCTGATTTCTTAAGCTCATCCAATGCAGTCTGTGGACTGACACATTCATCAATGAGTTTCTGCCTTAGGAATTTATACATTTCAGTATTTTTATCAAGGACTCTTTCCTTGCGGCCCCTGTTATTCATTGATATTTCATACTGCTTCTGCGCATATTTGGCATCATAAACACCATCCTCATTTGTTCCACGGCGTATTTCCCGGTATATCGTTGAATACTCAAACCTCATCCTTTCTGCAACTTCCATAATTGTAATGCTTTTATTATTTTTAAGCATTTCGTGTATCTGACAGCGGTTTTCATAGGTTACTGTCTTATATTTCCTGCTTATGTACATGTTTTGCCTCCTTTTCATTCCCGGTACCGGAATCCGGTACCTCAAGAAAATCCATCATGTCAATCTGTCCTTCAATGCTGTCTGACGGCACTCTTCCTGCTGGAGCCCGGTTCTGTGGTTTATGAATTTTTCCGGAACTTCCTGTTATTAGCTCCCCAACAGACAGGGGGCTCTTTGTGTATTCTATAATCAGATGCAGCGCCTTTTTCCTGTAACGCTCAAATGTGGTCGGTGACATGTCAAACTGTAATCTTACGCTCTCGTACAAATCATTTTCAACATATAACTGACTCAGCAGCGTATAATAAGGGTCGTCCAGCGCCAGATAACAGGCCCATACACGATTAACCATATCTTCCTGATTCGACAGCTCTGTGAGCATCGTTAAAAGCTCTTTACGTCTTATTTCCCGATCTTTTTCAAGTTTAATTATAAGGTCGGATAGGTCTTTCTTTTTTCCACCTTTAGGGCCGGGCAACAGGCTGTTATGAGCAGCTGAGATGCTTTTTTCGGCTATAAGCTCATCCATAAACACCCCCATGTCACTCCGGCTTACCTCGCGGAAAAGAAGAACCATCTTTTTATTAATGTCATTAAGCATTTTTTCGCGGTTAGACAGTATTTTTTTTATTCTGTCTTCTGTAATTATTACACTCATTTATTCACCCTTTTTCCATATGCGCGGCAGATATAAAAATCTGCCGCAAAGGTTTTATGATGGCTGCCATTTCTGGCAGCAAAGATACTTTCTTCATTTGATGCCACGCACAGCCGTGCCGGTTATGGCACGGCCTGCGGAAAGTATCATTATTCTTCCATATCTTCAGTATTCCCAACATCCGGACCTTCTCCGTACTCTCTTGCACATCTTTTTGAATCAGGATAGAGATACATACATGCCCCTCCCGATACCGGACATTCAAATCCGTGATATTCATCTGTTTTTATTGCATACGAACATCCCATATTATTTTTCCTCCTTAGCCAATTTTTCTAATCCCTTCACTATATACTCCTGCCTTCTTAAAACTTTAACCGGAACATCTGCACCGGCCTCTGCACGCTGTCTAATCATTTTAAGCCGCTCTCTTTGTTCTGTAAGGTAAAAAGCCAGGTCATACATAACTTCAAGACTCTTTTTGAATTCCGCTTCATCCTCATCGAATACATTTTCCTCATCCTCCTCTGACATGATTTCCTCGTCTATGTCCATATCAATATTATTAAATGCATACTGGCCAGTCATGCCCTGTTCTTCCTCCTGCATCCTTTCATATCTGTCTGAACCTGTAACACCATCCACAAGGTCAAGGAACTCTGTCCATGACAGTCTGTCCGAGTTACACACTATGATGCCTTTTGGCGAGCAGTCATATGATATTCCTGCCTCACATCCGCCACTGTATGATTTTGCAAAATGAGACATAAGGTATTCTCTCAGCTCTTTGGATGAATTAAACCGCCGGTCTGCGTCCTTTAAAAACAGATCATAAAAACTTCTGACCTGTCTTGGTTCCGGCTCTCTTTTAGGTTTGGAAGCTTCTTTGTGCGCTTCTATCTCTCTCATGGTTGTCTTTCCGTCCATTATCAATTCTTCCTGTTTTTCTTCAGGAAGTGAGGCCAGTGCCAGCGCAGCGCTTTTATTTATATGTCCCTTTTCCAGAGCCTCTCTTCCTTTATCACCAAGATTCTTTGAAATATTAACATAATCGCCAACTGTCGTTTTTCCCATATTCAGAATGCGAGCTATTTTTTCAACCGTCTTACCTCCATGCACATGCTTAAACTCGTCAGGATATTTATCAAGCAGATATTTGATGCGTTCTATTTCATGAAGCTTTTCTGCATCTGTCTTTGGAATGAAACCATTAGTCGCATAAAGCTGGAACTCTGCCTGCACATCATCAACATGCTCTACCTTGCATGGAAGGAACTCAAACTCCTCAAGTCCTTCATGCTCTACCAGATACCTGCAGGCAAGTCTTCTGTGATGACCTGCAATGATTTCATATGTGTCAGTTCCGCTTTTTCGGACCAGTAAATCCTGAAGAACCCTGCCGGCCGATTTAATCAGTTCTGCAAAAGCAGCTATATCATCCTCTGTTGCACTTTTACGATACTGGTCTGTATTGTCAATAAGCTTGGTGTAATGTATCCATCTGGTCTCACTGCGTGGTCTGTTGTCAGTTTTCTTTACATCACTGTTAAATACAGCTCCGAATTTAGCCATTGAACTCACCTTCTTTCACGCCTAAAATCTCATTTGCAAGCTCCAGATAATCATCTGCTACCGGATTTCTTTTTCTATGTTTTGCTACCGGCTTATAGAGCAACAGGGCATTATCAACTGCTGACGAAGCACTTACACATGTTGTAAGAAATGGATAATCATGTCTGCCAACAAGGTCCTCATAAATCTCTCTCTGTGCCCTTCTGTTTGAATTCACCATAGTTGCAAACACCTTCCATGCCGGTGAACATACAGGCTCCATTAACTCACCATCCATAACCGGATATATATATCTAAGTCCATTTATCTTTTCATCTACAACCGATAAATTATCACGACAGAATTTATTCAGGCATACAGGGGTAAGCACCAAATCAGCTGCACAAATACATGTAATGGTCAGCTGCTCAAAGGCAGGTCTTGTATCAATAAGGCATATATCATATCTATCTGCCACGGTATCCAGTGCCTTTTTTATTACATCAATCTGTGATGCATCATCTTCCTCCAGTTCTGTGCTGCCCGGTATGATATCAATATTGCCATACCTGGTTCTATAAATGCTTCTCTTTACGTGTGCCGGATTCCGGTACACATCTTTGATTGACCGTTCTGTCTTTCTTGGTAAAAAGAATGGCGTTGCATTCGCCTGTGGATCAGCATCCACAACAAGAATCTTCTTTCCAAGCTGCATAAAAGAATATGCAAGATTTACTGTTGTAGTTGTCTTTCCTACTCCACCTTTTAAGTTGCTGATAACTATTTTGTACATCATAAAACCTCTTTTCTGCTGTTTTCACAGCTATAAAACCTTTTAATAAACAGTTTTGTTGAGTTCATCCGGTAATTGCTAAGGCATATTATCCAAATCAAGTTCCAACAAATGTTTAAGTCGTTCACTTATGTCTGCTTTCACTGCTATATTTTTTCCATTCACATAATGTGTAGAGAAATTTCCTTCTCCATCATACCCACACAGAATTTCTTCTTCATGTTCTCTACGATTCTGTATAAGTATCCATGTTCCACAAGCCTGTGACCTTATTGTTATCTTTTCGTTTTCAAGCCACTCACAGCCTTTAAATTTTGAATAGACCAGCTCTTTCATTTTTGGCAGTTCAATGTAACTTACATTCTGCGCACGTCTGAAAAGTTCTTTTTTGCCAATATAATCATACTTTGCCATAAGTGGCTCCTTTCTCTGAAAATCGCAACTGATTTACAGTTTTACTTATTTTTCTGATTAACTTACTGTCATCAAACCATTTAATACTGCTTCCTGCGAACTCCGTCTTTGGAATATACACACTAGCTGTTGAGATGAATAATTTGTCGCTTTTTCTGAAGTATGCTGTTGATGTTGTGTTCATTTTGCGTCCTCACTTTCTTATAAATGTTAGTAAATCAACTTTTGGCACATAACACCGTGTTTTATTGCATACCTACTGTGTTTTTTGTTACAATGTGTATGCGGTGAATGTGTGTGTTTTAACATAGTGCCTATAGCGAATGCCACTTTGTATTACACCCCATTCTTTACAACTAAAAAACGCGGTAGAGTTAATTTCTTAACTCTACCGCGAGCGGTGTAGAATGCATAAGGATTAACTCTTTATGCATTTAATATAATACTTTACGCTCATTTAATTGTTCATTTTCATTACTTTTCAGATTTTCCACGTATCGCACAAAAAACTATGTTCACATAGTACATGTTTACTAGATTTAAAAAGTAACCCTCTAACGCACCACAACAAAAAGCCTCACAGCATATCAATAATGCTTGTGGGGCTTTTTTTAAAAAGTTTCTCTAAACTCGTATGTACAATTTTTCTATTTCTTTTCCAATATAAATTTGCTAATCAGCTCGTTCATTGTCTCCGCCTGTGCTGAAAGCTCCTCACTTGTTGCTGATGTTTCCTCTGCATTTGCTGAGTTGGACTGTACAACATCTGATATCTGATTAATACCGGCCTCTGCCTGCTCCATAGCCTTTGCCTGCTCCTCTGCAATCTCGCTGAGTTTTTGAGAAGAATCTGCAACTTCCTTCATACCATTGATAACCTTTTCAATAGAAGTACTTACGCGCTCTGCAGCTTCATTACCCTCGTTAGATACCGCAATGGCACTCTCTATAAGCTGACGTGTGTCAACTGCAGCCTTGGCACTCTGCTCTGAAAGACTTCTGATTTGTCCCGCAACAACTGCGAATCCTTTACCTGCCTCACCTGCACGCGCTGCCTCGATAGCTGCATTGAGTGAAAGAAGGTTTGTCTGACTGGCAATATCCTCAATCTCAGAAATGATATTCTCAATCTGCTTAGATGTATCATTGATGCGTCCGATAACATCAACCATGCCCTGCATCTCTGTATGGCTGTGATCTGCTTCCTGCGCATACTCCTGTGCAATCCTGTATGTATCATTGAGCTTCTCAGATGTTTTCTCAACACCGCCTGTGATATCTGCAAATGTAGCCTGAAGCTCCTCAATGGCTGCTGACTGATCCATAGCACCTTCTGCGATTTCCTGTGCTGCCTGAGCAAGGTTGTTAGAACCTGCTGTAACAAGTGATGATATCTCATTGATATGTGACATAACATCATTCATCTGTGTCTTCATCTGACGCATTGCCATGAGAAGTCCAATAAAATCTCCGGTATATTTATCTTCCATGTCTGATGAAACTGTATAATCTCCTTCTGCCATCTTTCCAAGAAGCTTGTCAGAGTCAGATATGATAGTCTTAAGGTCTGCTGCCATGTTTTTCGCAACCCCTACCATATCAGCAATTTCATCTTGTGAATCAACTGCCGGGAATGGAGCCTCAAGATCACCCTGTGCAAATGTACGTAATCTCTGTTTTAACTCATCGAGTGGTTTAGAAATACCAACTGCAACTTCGTCCCCGATTTTCATCGAGATAAAATATGAACTGACAATGATAACAATAACAATACCAAATGCGGCATATGATACTAATGATAATCTCTTGCTTAAATTATCTCCCTCTGTTACCTTTTTATCCATAAGGGCAACAAGCTGCTGATATATCTCATCATATGCAGGTGCAAGATCTGCTACTGCTCTCTCCTCGGCTTCCTTCTGTGTCTCAGGATCTGTAGCCTTCCTACCTAACTGTCCGATTTCATCATCGAGACTCCAGTATGAATCGAGCTTACTGTTTATATCATCATATATATCCTGCTCCTCACCTGTCTTTATAGAGCTTTGCAGCTCTTTCCAGTATTTTTGAAATGATTCCTTTTTAGAATCATGTGTATCAGACATCTTACTTAATGTGTCAGAAGCTGTATAACCGATAAGAGCTCGTGTAGCGCTTCGTGTCTCTGAGAAGGTTACCATAACCTTTCCTATATCTCCCTGTGAAAATCCGTAAAAGGTTAGTGCGCTGGAATATCTCATTGATACAAGAATCATAAGAATACCCGCGATAACCCCCGATGCCGATGCTACAAATGTAGTCAGTCTGAAGCCTTTCTTTAAACGATTTTTGATGCTAAGTGCTTTCCACTTTGACATGTCTAATTTCATGATATTTCCTCCACATGAATAATGATACTTATATACTATTCTTCTATTATACACCTCTCAAAAAATTATACAAGCACTAAAAAGGTGACTGCACGCTGCGTGCAGCCCCCTTTTCATAATTCATAAATCAGATTTCTTATATAATATTCGTTCCATCACGACACTTTTACATACACATCCGGCTTCTAGCCCTGTACCTGTGTGTCCTCTGTGCCATTCTTCCAGTCATCAAACTTCTTGACTACGGCATCATAAGTATCCTGGCAAATTGATGGCAGCTTGTCTCCCCAGGCTCCTGTTGCCTGTGAAAAGCCCTTCTTGAATGCATTCAAAAGCTCATCAGCCTTGTCCTTGTCGCCTCCCGACAGTGCCTTTGCAAAGTCAAGAATACGGTCTGAGGTCTTCTCAACTCCCCAGTATCCATCCTCTGCGATGTCCTTTTTGGCCTGCGCTATTGTGTCTGCATCTACAGTCAGATTCTCAAACAGACTCTTTAAGCCCTGTGACTTGTCCCAGGTTGAAGCCTGTCCCGTCATGGACTTTCTGACGATCTCGATAAGCTGCTGCTGTCTGGCGTTGGCATCATCCTTAAGTGCCTGTACCAGTGCATCTCTGTCTGCCTTGCTCATCTTCTGGTTTACTGTGCTCTTTGCAGTATCCTTTGAATCATCCTTGCTGTCTGATTTCTCATATACAGCTGCCTCCTCGCTGAAGCCTGCAGTCTTTGCATCCGACTTATCCGTCTTTTCATCCTGCTTCTTTGAAGCGGTATTGGTATTCTTCGTCTGCGCTTCGTCCTTAGCTGTGACGCCCTGCGCTGCTACTGCTGAAACTACACTTGAAATAGCATCTAACATTTCTCATCCCTCCCTGGTAATGTGTGTGCGGAAATCCTTTCCCGCTATACTATTATCAACCTGTATAGCGTCTGATATAGCTAAACAGTTTATCTCTTATACTGTGTATCGGCTGTTTTGTGTCTGTTTTTTATAGCCCTTGCCGTTATTTTTTCAATTTTCTGCCAAATATAAACGTCGAAAAATATATTACCGATGCAATGATCACTATCATCGGGCCTGTTGCCACATTGGTGTAGTATGACACAGCAAGACCAACTATTCCTGAAAAAACTGAAAATATCACTGAAAAGAAATGATACTCACGCATATTTTCCGAAATATTCCTTGATGAAGCCGCTGGTAATATAAGCAGAGCATTTATTATAAGTATACCTATCCACTTGATGGATAGCATGACTATGAGTGCTACAAGCACCGCAAACAGATTATCCAGAAGACGCACATGGATACCCTTGCTTTTTGCCACGCTCCTGTGTATACATATGGCGTTGAGCTTATTGAAGCAAAACACCCAGAACACTATCGTGACCACAAAAATCACAATCAGATAAACTATCTCAGTCTTTGTGATGCTTAGCACATCGCCCACCAGTATACTTGAGTATTTGCTGAAATTGCCACCCTTTGACAGTATCGCAAGACCTATCGCCACAGAGCACGATGAAAATACCGATATAATGGTATCTGTCGATGCAGTGTTCAGACTGCCTATCTTATTTAAAAGAAGTGCAAACACTATCGCAAATATCACCATGGCAAGCGAGGTGTCTGCCATGCCGCATACCACTCCGACAGCGATTCCGGTAAGTGCTGAATGTCCGAGTGCATCTGAAAAGTATGCCATCTTTTTGTTTACAATCATGGTTCCCATTATGCCAAAAAGCGGTGTGATGATGAGCACAGCGATAAGGGCATTTCTCATGAAATCATATTGAAGCCAGGAGGTTATATTCATTTGTGCTCCTCCTCTCTCACCCAGGATTCCTCTCCTGTGTAGAAAATTCTCTCAAATTCCCTGCTCTCGAAGACTTCCTTCACAGTCCCCTGCTTTGCAACGGTCTTATCAAGCAGTACAACATGGTCTGCGTACTTTGCAACATAATCCAAATCATGTGATATGAGTATGATTGCAAGGTCATAGTGAGTCTTTAAATAATCCATGGTCTTATAGAAAAGCTCCATGCCGTTTTGGTCTATTCCGGACACCGGCTCATCCAACAGCAGCAGGTTCGGCTCGTCCATGATTGCCATGGAAAGAAGCACTCTCTGCAGCTGTCCTCCCGAGAGGTTGCACACCTGCTTGTCGATGAGCTCCTCAGCCTCAAATACCTCGAGTGTCTCCCTTATCTTTGCCTCTATCTTTTTACTCTTTGGCAGAAAAACAGGATAATTGTACTGATAGCTTGCTATGAGGTCATACACGCTGACCGGTGTATTTTTCTCGATATTGACAGACTGCGGCACATAGCCGATTTTAAGCTTAGCCATATGTCCGTCCTTAGTATCCTTGAACTCAATCGTACCGGTGTGAGGTATCTCGCCTAGTATCGCCTTTATGAGTGTGGATTTTCCGGCACCGTTTTGGCCTATTATGACATTGAAGGAGCCACAGTGTATGTGCATATTTACATCCTCAAGCACTGTCTGCTCTCCAAAGCTCACTCCAAGGTTATTTATTTTTATGCAATGAAAGCCACATGGCTGTATTATTTTCCGCATATTTTCTCCAATTTTATTTAGTAAATGCCTCTTTGATAAGCTCTATATTGTGCTCCATACCATCAAGATAGCTGTCCTTGTCGTACTCTCCCCTGTTGAGAGGGTCGATATAAACCACATGCACATCTGTCTCACGCGATACGGTATCTCCCATGCTCTTTCCGTAGAGCTCCTCAGCGAGTATTACAGACACTCCGTCATCCTTTATGGCACCTATTACCTGTTTTATCTCACCTGCGCTGACTGAGCGCTCCTCGTCAAGGTCTAACAGATAGCATGCATTCATGGAAAAATCATCAGCTACATACGCATAGGCCTCATGGAATATGATGATATTCTGTCCATTGGTAAGGCTCTTTATGCTATTTATCTTTTCTTCAAGCACTGCAAGCTTTGCATCATATGCTTTTGCATTTGCATAATATTCATCAGCATGCTTTGCATCCTTTTCGGCAAGCCGGGATGCGATTGTCTGAACCATGGTGCGGTAACGCGGCACGCTCATCCATGCATGGGCATTCTCATCACCATGGTCATGGTCATGCGTACTGTCTGATTCTGCGTCTGCTTCGTGGTCATGGTCGTGGTCACTGTCCGATTCTGTGTCTGCTTCGTGATCATGGTCGTGGTCACTGTCCGATTCATCATCAGAAAGAAGCACCACATCCTCACATGCCTCAACCACATCAAGCTTCGGATACGCTTTTGCCACATCAGACATAAACGACTCTATACCGCCTCCGTTTATTACAAAAACATCGGCAGTGGATAAAAGCTTCATATCCTCCGGTGTGAGCTGGAAATCGTGCAGACAACCGGTCTGTGGCTCGCTTAAGTTTTCAAGTCTCACGCCTTCCACACCATCCACTATGTTTAAAGTGGCAATGTACATAGGATAGAAGGATGTCACGACAGTAAGCATATCGTCAGCTTCGTCAGTATTTTTTGTATTGTCCGAAGCATTTGATACTCCACCGGCAGCGCCTTTCATACCTGCTGTGTGCTCATATGCCATTACCGCAAGCGTACACACTATCAATATACACAAAAACATAATGCCTACAAATTTGCATTTATTCTTCATATATTAAATATTCGCCTTTCTTTCTATAACTTTATTTCTATGATTCTATTTCGACTTTATTTCTTTTTATGATTATTAACGCTTTTTTTGCTCTTGGCCTTATCTCTGCGTTCTTTAGTCTTTTTGGCAACCGGCTTTCCGGTCTTCTTCCAGCGCTCCTTTTTGTGCGGCTGGGATGCAGCGGCTCTTTTTGCAGCTGATTTAGCCTCGCGCTTTGCTTCTTCCTCCTGTTTCATGGCTAGAAGCGTCTCCTCGTCAAACACGAGTGAATCTATGAGATTCCAGATTTCGTCCCTGCCTTCCTTTGACATGGACGAAAACGGTATAACTACCGTGCCCGGCTTCACATGAAGCACATCCTTGATGGTCTTTATGTGTGCGGCAATCTGGCTTTTTTTCAATTTATCAGATTTGGTAGCAATGATAATCGGTGCAAAGCCCTGGTTTACCATCCAGTCATACATCATGATATCATTGTCCGATGGCTCATGCCTTATATCTATTAAAAGAAACACTGCCTGAAGCTTTTTTGATGTGTGAAGATAGTTTTCTATCATCTGTCCCCATTTAGCTTTTATCTCGATATTGGCATTGGCATAGCCATAGCCCGGCAGATCGACCAGATACATGGCGTCATTGACGTTATAAAAATTGATGGTCTGTGTCTTGCCGGGCTGTGAAGAGATCCTGGCAAGTGACTTTCTGTTCATGAGCGCATTGATAAGTGACGACTTACCTACATTGGATTTGCCGGCAAATGCCACCTCATTATACTCATTGTCAGGGATTGTGCTTGTAATTCCGCAAACTGTCTCTAAATTAACACTTTTAATTACCATAATCTCTTCCTCATTCTTATTTTACAAATACTATCTTCTCCACCTGTGAAAATCTCTCCACCGGCACGATTTCCATGCCGTCTGTTATTTCCTTTGAAATCTCCTCAAGGTCCTTTTCATTATCCTTTGGAATACACACTGTTTTTATTCCGATTACCTTGGCTGCAAGCAGCTTTTCCTTGAGTCCTCCTATCGGAAGCACCCTGCCGCGCAGCGTTATCTCGCCTGTCATGGCTACGTCTGCCCTGACAGCTCTGTCTGTAATGGCTGAAAGCATGGCTGTCGCCATAGTGATACCCGCAGATGGACCGTCCTTTGGCACTGCTCCCTCCGGGATATGTATATGGATGTCATGCTTCGTGTAAAACTCTGCATCAATACCATAGCCTTCACTTATTGAGCGCACATAGCTAAGTGCCGCCTGTGCCGACTCCTTCATCACATCTCCAAGCTTACCTGTTAGAACAAGCTCACCCTTGCCCGGCAGCACATTCACCTCAACCTCGAGTGTGACACCGCCCACGCTGGTCCATGCGAGTCCTCTTACGATTCCCACCTCAGCGTGATCATTTTTCTTCTCCGGGCTGTACTTCGGATTGCCCAGATATGTCTTTAGATTGGTCTTTGTAACCTTTACAGCCGCTTCGCTGTCCTTAAAGATTTCTCTTGCAGCCTTGCGGCACAGCTTGCCGATAGTCCTCTCGAGGCTTCTGACTCCGGCCTCTCTGGTGTACAGCCTGATGATGTCCTTTAGGGCACCGTCCGTTATCGTAAGCTGTTCCTTTTTAATTCCGTTTTTGCTCTTCTGTTTCTCAACCAGGTGCTCCTTTGCGATGTGAAACTTCTCATTTTCAGTGTAGCTTGACACCTCAATAAGCTCCATCCTGTCAAGAAGCGGCTTTGGAATGCCCGAAACCTCATTTGCCGTTGCAATAAAAAGCACCTCCGACAAATCCACAGGCATCTCAATGTAATGATCCCTGAATCTGCAGTTCTGCTCACTGTCAAGTACCTCCAGAAGAGCGGCTGATGTGTCACCCTTGTAGTCACTTGACACCTTATCTATCTCATCCAACAGCATGAGAGGATTTGAAACACCTGCCTGTCTTAAGCCATTTACTATACGTCCCGGCATGGCACCGATATATGTCTTTCTGTGTCCACGGATTTCTGCCTCATCGCGCACACCGCCAAGAGAAATACGCACATATTTCTTCTCCAGTGCAGCCGCAATTGAGCGGGCTATGCTTGTCTTTCCAGTTCCCGGAGGACCGACAAGACAAATTATAGGACTCTCTCCCTTGCTTGTCAGGTTTCTGACTGCCAGAAACTCAAGTATTCTCTCCTTAACATCCTTTAATCCGTAGTGATCATCATCGAGCACCTGTGCTGCATGGTCAAGATCCTTGTTGTCCACAGACATCCTGTTCCACGGAAGCTCAAGTACAGTCTCTATATAGCCTCTCTCAACTGTGCTCTCTGATGAGCTGCTGCTCATATTTCTAAAGCGCTTTATCTCTTTTTTCGTCTTTTCCTTTACGTAGTCAGGCGCATCTAACTCAGATAGCTTTTTCTCATATTCATCAGCCTCCGAGTCAGCATTCTCGCCCAGCTCCTCACGTATCACACCAAGCTGTTCACGAAGCACATACTCCTTCTGATGCTTGTCCACACGAACCTTTACTTTTTTCTGAAGCTCATTCTTTATGGAAATAACCTCCACCTGGGAGAGAAGTAATGATACTATAACCTGATATCTGTCATTGATATCCTCTGCCTCAAGCACCTGCTGCTTAAGCTCATATGACACCGGCAGATTGTTGGTTACATAATCTATGAGCTTTTCAAGATCCTCATACTGATCTATCTGTCTGATAAGCTCCTTGCTGATTTTGCCGACGACTGCCGCATATCTGTGAAAAGCCTCTCTGACTCCGAGAAGCATGGCTTCCCTGAGATCCTCCGGCAGGCTGTCCGCATTACTATCACAATAACAGATTTCTGCCTCAAGGTACTTCTCACAACCGGTAAAGCCAAGCAATGCTGCCCGGCTTATTCCATCTACAAGTATTCTCACAACATCATTCTGCAGTCTGACAACCTGCTTTATGTCGGCTACTATTCCCATCCGGTAGAGGTCTTCCTGAGTCGGGTCCTCCCTGTCCACATTCCTTTGTGTGACAAGATATATCTTTTGATCCTGCTCCATAGCCTCCTCGACAGCACGGAGTGAGCGCTCTCTGCTGACATCGAAATGAGCAATCATCCCCGGCAGAATAGTAAGCCCTCTCAGAGCTACTGCAGGCATGTTAATAATCTGTTCTTCCACTTATATCTCCTGTATTATTGCACAGCCTGGCATAAAAACCGCTGTGCAATTTATATTATCCGATGCTGTATCTTTTGTAAAATACCGCCATGTACTTACGATGCCGCTTTTTCCTCGATATATGCCTCAGGCACACACTCACCATCAAGCTTTAAGTTGTCCTCAACGGTATCCTTGTCGATTACACACTTGCTGATGCTCTTGTCTGACGGTATACGATACATAAGGTCAAGCATAACAGCCTCCATGATTGCACGAAGTCCTCTGGCTCCTGTCTTTCTCTCAAGCGCCTTGTCAGCGATGGCATTGACTGCATCGTCTGTGAACTCAAGCCCTACTCCGTCAAGCTCAAAAAGCTTGGTGTACTGCTTGATAAGCGAGTTCTTAGGCTCCTTCAATATGCGGATAAGCGCATCCCTGTCGAGTGCCTCAAGTGAGACTGTGATAGGTACACGTCCGATAAACTCAGGAATCAGTCCAAACTTCACAAAATCCTGTGGCAGTGCATGCTTAAATGCCTCTCCTACATTGAGCTCTGTCTTTGACTTTACATCTGAATTGAAGCCTATAGATGATGTATCCATACGGCTGTCGATAATTTTTTCCAGACCATCAAATGCTCCACCGCAGATAAAAAGTATATTAGTAGTATCAATAGGAATAAGCTCCTGCTGCGGATGCTTTCTTCCGCCCTGTGGCGGTACAGATGCCTCTGTGCCCTCAAGAATCTTTAAAAGAGCCTGCTGTACACCCTCGCCTGACACATCTCTGGTGATTGAGACATTCTCTGATTTCTTTGTAATTTTATCTATCTCATCTATATAAATGATACCATGCTCTGCACGCTCGATATCATAATCTGCCGCCTGAATAAGCTTTAATAGGATATTCTCCACATCCTCACCTACGTATCCTGCCTCTGTAAGCGTTGTAGCGTCTGCGATAGCAAATGGAACATTTATCACTCTGGCAAGTGTCTGCGCAAGAAGTGTCTTTCCTGAACCTGTAGGTCCAAGCATGAGAATATTACTCTTCTGAAGCTCTACATCTGATGTATCACCTGCCAGTACTCTCTTATAGTGATTGTAAACAGCAACCGAAAGCACCTTCTTTGCCTGGTCCTGTCCTATTACATAATCGTCCAGAAACGCCTTAAGCTCCTCCGGAGTAACAAGATTTATATCATCCTTAGCGCTGCTTTTGTCCTCATGACCCTCTACGCCTTCTTCCTCAAGAATCTCGGCACATATATCTATACACTCATCGCAGATAAAAGCTCCATTAGGTCCGGAAATCAAACGATTTACCTGGTCCTGTGTCTTACCGCAAAATGAGCAGCGAATCTTTCCGTCGTTTTTTCCTGCCATTATTAACTCCTTTTATTGCATGAGGGCATCCCATATGGGGTACCCTCTTAAATTCATCTAACTTCTGATTATCTGTTTGTTATTACACTGTCTATGAGACCATACTCTGCGGCTTCCTGTGCTGACATATAGTTGTCTCGCTCTGTATCAGCTGCAATTGTCTCGTATGGCTTGCCTGTATTGGCTGCTAAAATTTCGTTTAATCTCTTCTTTGTCTTTAAAATATTTTCTGCAGCAATCTGAATCTCAGTAGCCTGACCCTTTGCACCGCCCGATGGCTGATGAATCATAATCTCTGCATTTGGAAGAGCATATCTCTTGCCCTTTGCACCGCCTGCGAGAAGGAAAGCTCCCATGCTTGCTGCAAGACCGATACAGATTGTTGAAACATCACACTTGATGTACTGCATAGTATCGTAAATAGCAAGTCCTGCTGTAACCATTCCACCCGGTGAATTGATGTAAAGGTGGATATCCTTATTCGGATCCTCAGACTCAAGGAATAAAAGCTGGGCAACAACAAGGCTGGCTGTTGTCTCATTTACTTCCTCTCCAAGGAAAATGATACGATCTTTTAATAATCTGGAGTAAATGTCGTAGTTGCGCTCTCCTCTGCTGGTCTGTTCAATGACATATGGTACTAAACTCATATAAAATACCTCCTTTATAAAAGCTCAAAAGACCGGCTCAGAAAATAGGCTTCTGAGCCAGTCCATCAAATTTTGATTCAAAAAATCTTATTCTTCTGTAGACTCTTCTGCATCAGCCTTTTTCTTTGCCTTTGCACGCTCTTTAACGTTGTCCATGATAAGATCTACGGCCTTTGTGATAGCAAGGTCTTTCTTCATAGACTCCTTCTCAGCATCTCCCATGTACTCTTTAAGCTTATCAGCCTCCATGCCGTATGCCTTAGCCATCTTCTCTACCTCAGCATCGATATCTGCATCAGTAACCTCGATATTTTCCTCCTTGGCAATCTGCTCAAGTACAAGGCTGCTCTGGATACGTGTTGTAGCCTCAGGACGAACCTGATCCTTAAGCTGGTCAACTGTCATGCCTGAGAACTGTAAGTACTGCTCCATTGTAAGACCGCTCTGTGCGATTCTCTGAGCGAACTCCTCAACCATTGTCTCACACTGTGTCTCAATCATTGCCTCAGGAAGATCCATCTTTGACTTATCGATAATCTTCTGGATAGCCTCATCCTCTTTAGTCTTCTTAGCTTCTGTCTCTTTCTTCTCTGTGAGGTTCTTTTTGATTTCCTCTTTGTACTCAGCTAATGTATCAACACCTGCTGCATCCTGTGCAAACTCATCATCAAGCTCTGGAAGCTCCTTAGCCTTGATCTCGTTGATCTTAACCTTGAATGTAGCCGGCTTTCCTGCAAGGTCTGCTGCCTGATACTGCTCAGGGAATGTTACATTGACCTCAACCTCATCGCCTGTGTTCTTTCCTACTAACTGATCCTCGAATGTATCGATGAATGTGTGTGAACCGATCTCTAATGGATGATTCTCACCCTTTCCACCCTCGAAAGCTACTCCGTCAACAAATCCCTCAAAGTCGATAACTGCTGTATCTCCCTCTGCTACAGGACGATCTGTAACTGTAACTGTTCTTGCATTTTTGTTTCTCTGGTTCTCAAGCTCAGCGTCAACCTCTTCATCAGAAACTGATGTGTCGATCTTTGTAACTGTAACGCCCATGTACTTACCAAGAGTAACCTCAGGTCTTACAGCAACCTCTGCTGTGTAGATGAAAGGCTGTCCCTTCTCAATCTGAGTAACCTCAACTGTTGGGCGTGAAACAATGTCAACACCGCTCTCGTCAACTGCACCTGCGTATGTCTGCTGCATAAGAATGTTTGCTGCATCCTCGTAGAACACACCTGCTCCATACATTTTCTCAATCATAGCTCTTGGCACTTTTCCTTTACGGAATCCAGGTACACTAATCTGTTTCTTCTGCTTCTGATATGCAGAATCCAATGCTTTCTCTAATTCCTCAGCTGCTACCTCAATAGTAAGCTTCGCCATATTATGCTCTAAATTCTCAACCTGTACACTCATGTCAATCGTTATCCTCCTTAAAAATATATATGAATGGTATGTACATCAAATGTAATGTGGGCATGCTTTTTAAACTGCTAAGCCCAGTCATTGGATGATTATAACACAACAAATCCACTATTTCCAGTGTTTTTTACATTAAATTTGCTTTTGTGTATAATTCCATAAATTGTCAGCAATACCAAAACATATTTTTGTCATTTTACGGCATAATATTTCCATACACATACAGCTTGTGTATAACGTTTTAAAAGGAGGTATTGCATTATGGCAGCATCAAGTAGTAAAAAGGCTTCTGTACCGGAGGCAAAAGAGGCTATGAGCCGTTTCAAGGAAGAGGTTGCTTCAGAGCTTGGAGTTCCTTTAAAAGAGGGCTACAACGGTGACCTTACTTCTAAGCAGGCCGGTTCAATCGGTGGCGAGATGGTCAAGCAGATGATCATGAAGCAGGAGCAGCAGATGAAATAAGCTCTGCAATAGCAGGCTTCAAATGTACGCTTCAAATGCAAGCATAAAAAGAGGCCGCGCACCATGGGGTTTGGTGTGTGACCTCTTTTGTTATAATACTAATAATATGATTATTTGCTGAACGTTGTATTAGTATACCAGTCCCTGTCGAATATGCTCTACTGTGGCATCGTCTGTGAAGTATCTGACAAGCTCGAGTGCAAACGCAATAGCTGTTCCCATTCCACGACTTGTAATCACATTGCCATCCACAACTACAGGCTGCTCAAGCCACTGTGCACCGAGCAGCTTTTCCTCAAAGCCCGGATGACAGGTAGCTTTTTTGCCCTCAAGTATATGATTCTCACCGAGCACGCTAGGCGCTGCACATATCGCTGCAACAAGCTTTCCCTCAGCGGCAAATCTCTTAATTGTCTTTACTACAGTCTCATCCGCGCCAAGGTTTAATGTACCCGGCATGCCTCCCGGCAGTACGATTGCATCGTAGCTGTCAAAATCAGCCTGTGCCTTTGTGGTATCTGTCTTAAATGTCACCTGATGAGAGCTTGTCACCTCTGCTTTTTCCGTGATTGATATGGTTTCAATCTCAAGCTTTGCTCTTCTAACTATATCGACTACTGTAAGTCCTTCAATCTCCTCACAGCCGTCTGCCATAAAAATTCCTACTTTAATCATATTTTTCTCCTTTATTTTTCTTTGATAATACTATGATACCTTTTGACCCTTTAATCATACTATAAAAAGCTGCGGTTCGTCCTTGAATTTTTAAATACCGGTCATTATAATCATATATAAATGATATTATGGTAAAACAAAAGTATAAACCGTAACTATAAATCTACCAGTAACCTGAAAGGATATACCATGGAAATCGAAAGAAAATACTTACTTAAACAGCTTCCTTCCAATTTAGACAGCTACGCGAGCAAAAAAATCGCCCAGGGCTATCTGTGCACCTCGCCTGTTGTCAGAGTCAGACGCTCAAATGACAGCTATTATATGACCTACAAGGGAGCCGGTCTTATGGTGCGCGAGGAGTACAATCTTCCTCTCACAAAAAAAGCCTACGACCATCTTGTCCAAAAGATTGACGGTCGTCTCATCGAAAAGACACGCTATCTCATACCTCTTGACGGTGGTCTGACCGCAGAGCTTGATGTATTTGAGGGTGATCTGGCTCCTCTTACACTTGTGGAGGTTGAATTCGACTCTGTCGACGCAGCAAATGAATTCACAGCGCCTGACTGGTTTGGCGAGGATGTCACTGAATCCGGCAAATATCACAACAGCTATCTGAGCCGATTGGAAAATTCATAGTACTGCCTGGTCTTTATCGTATTCTTTAAATCATCATACCGCTTCTGCAATGGTCCCTCCGGAACTACGACATCCATAACCACCGCTATGTCATCTATAAGGCGGTCGGTTATGGTATCCCTCATTGAGACAAGTATATTGTACTTCTCTTCAAAGGTATCCGCATCAAGAAACTCCATCAAACGCGGATCCGGTGCCTGGCCTTCATCTGCATCCGGTGCCGGCTCATAACATGCCTGTGTCTGAACACTAACAGCTTCAGGTGCATTAGCTTCAATCGCATTAGTGTTCAAAGAGATACTCTTTCCCGACATATCCTCCGGCTGATCCTTAAGTGTGATCTTCTCAAATCTGTATTTCTGCTTCACATCAGGATATTTCTCATGGTCCACCTCGCTTACAAACATGTCGAGTGGTCTGGCGTATATCCCAAAATCATCATATAAAGCCTGATAAATCACAAGCTTTTCCCCTGTCTCTGAATGTGTCGCCACTGTAACTATCTGATACAGCTTATTCTTAAAGTGCCTGTAAAGCTCTCCGGGCTTTGGTGTTCTGTCCATCATTTCTGCCTCTTTCCTTATTATTTAAAAGTTGTTAATCATGTCTAAGCCTTCCCCAAGGAAATCTCTCTCAAACTCCAGATTGCCGCTGTATCCCATGGCAATCAGATCCTCAACACTGCCAAACATGCTCTGTGTCTCAGCCTCTATAATCTTTGCACCGTCTGCCGCTTTGGTATGCAGTGTCTGGCAGTTTCTTGAGTGCTCCTGAGCCATCCTCTGCTGTGCCTCGCTATGTCCGTGCATAGCCTCAAGCTCTTTTTGTGTCGTATCATCCGCAAAGCGTGCGTTATTTTTCACGGCCCTCTGCACTATATCCGGATTGCTCTGCTGTGGTCTCTGCTGTGGCTGTACTCTCTGCTGCATCTGTGGTCTCTGAGGCTGCTGTGCTCTCTGCTGCATCTGTGGCTGTGGTTTCTGCTGATATGTCTGGTTCAATGCATTCATACCCGACTGAACTGTATTATGCATGCTGTTCCATATCTGCTGTATCTGCTTCTGCTGCGGTCTCGGTTTGTTTGGCTGCGTGTTTTTACTGCCTGCGTTCTTTGATTTTTTGTTAATGTAAAAAACAGCTCCTAAGATAATTGCCCAAATTATAACATCCATATTCTGCTCCTTTATCAATCTGCATTTTCTATGTCAATCCCTGAATATCCTGCACATATCGCGCAGTATGTATTCTGCTGTCTGTTCCGGCTCCCATTGCTTTGTAACACCCACAAGCAGCGGATTAAGCTCCGACAGTATCCTTGCCGTGCGCCGGTCTGTCGTGCCCTCATACTTATCGTTTATGGCCTCAGCCTGCTTCACACATGCCTCAAGCTGCTTTAATATATCCTTCCAGAACTCCTCGTAATATATCTCATGCACTCTCTTAGTCTTTTGTGTGAAATTTAGCTCTGCAAGCTCTTTGTTGCTGTGCCCCAGATAGAAATATGACAGAGCAAACAAATCAGGCTTTTTCCTTTCAAGCCCCTCATTTGTCAGGTGTATCAGATTCTCTATCTCACTCTGTAAAATGATACCGTTGTCAAAGGATGACAGATATCTCTCCCCCTGCTTTACAACAGAGTCCAGAGTCGTGTGAAAATCCGTGTCCACCTTGCTGATTAAAAATTCATCGTCAAACATGCCGCTTTTCGCTTTGCAAGCCTTTATCAGCTCTCCAAAGTGCTTCCGGTCGGTTCCTGTGAGCTCACAATACCCGATAACTTGTTGCTCAAGCTCCTTTAAATCTGAAAGCAGGCTGCTTAAACCTGTCTTCACGCCATAATAGCGCTTTGCAACACCAGAGGAATTCTTTTTTGTTTTGACATACAGCTTAAGCCAGCTGTTGACCACTGTCATATCGGCACCCGCCGTATCCATCGCTGTCTTAAATTTCTTTTCCGTATCACTTAGTCCTAAAATCATCACACACCCTCAAACATCATTCTAAAACTATACAATAATAATTTTACACCATTATCATATTTTTTTAAAGAGCCTTTTTTCGCTCTGAAAAGCCCACTTTAATCGAGTAGGAGGCGGTGACTAACCGCCGTCCTCTCACAGCACCGTACGTACCGTTCGGTATACGGCGCTTTCAATAGTTGACGTGCACAGACTGATAGGCTGTGGCTAAATCATAAAAGCCACTGTTTATCAGTCTTTCTTTATTCAGCGCCCAAATCACAGCTTTGTTATTGCTGATATACCAATACTTTCTGCGACTGTTTGCTATTGTTGACGCATAGTGTTCTGGGATTCCAAGTTTGACTAGATTTTTATATTTCGTTCTAGGTTTCTTCCACTGTTTCCATATACACATGCGTATTCTGTGATAGAGCCATCCGTTGATGTCATCTATGTTGCTCTTCATGCTTGCAATTCCGTAGTAGTTAAGCCATCCCCTTGCATACACCTTGATTTTCTCAAGGCTTGGCTTGATTGACTGACATCGCTTACGGGAAGATAACT